>ERZ795045.479-NODE-479-length-51483-cov-11.220016_pt1 | contig 51483 bp, 43 predicted proteins | sample MGYA00375129_ERZ795045 | MGnify/ENA primary metagenome ERZ795045 (study PRJEB30174, sample SAMN05720166) | activated sludge metagenome | isolation source: anaerobic digester from wastewater treatment plant | place: Japan | collected 2015-05-15 ...
TTACGATGTATACATGGCTTACGGAGATGCTGCATATTTGGATTTGCCAGTTTCTTTGCAGGTAACAAAGTACATGAGAATCACAGTCACAAATGGAGATAATCTATTTACGCATGTGTTTGAGTAGTCCTTTTAACTTGAATAGAATATTAGTTTCTCAAACTGGTCTCAAAGAGGGGCTTTTGCCCCTCTTTTTTCTTGTTCTGAGTGAATCACAACATGAATAGTGCAGCTGGCAAAATCAGCGTGTTCCTATACATCTTTATAGTGTCAGGTTGTTTTTCGAGTATTTTGTCATTTCACTGGACAAATGCGAAGTTCAACATTGCTTTCACAGTATGTTTTGCGCGATGATATAATCATTTTATGAAAAACTTTTTGCTTATTACGGTTTTTGCATTGCTCTGGGTATATACATTTGCGGCTGTTGGTTTGAAGATCAATATGATGGGTCCACAAGATACCAAGAAATTGGTTGATGATGTGGCAAAGTCACTGATTTCTCTATTGCCAGCCAATGTTTATCTGCAGTTGAGCGTTGATGGTTCAATCACCTTTGTTTCACCGGTCCAGGTTGAAGTGCAAGAGTGGTATGACTTGGATTTCAGCGCAACCTACGACGCAACTCAAGATAGGTTCGACGCTGTATGGATCGAGAATGACCAACGAGCTTATTCATGCTCGTACTCGAAAAAGGAACAGAGACCATACTCGGAATTCATCAGGGAGTGTTCCCATTATCCACTTGAGAAGGCGTCTTTGTGGTTGTTGAAAAACGATGAATTTGATAAGTACCTGAGAGTGACGTATCATCCATCGGTGGATGAGTACAGCAGTTTCAGCCCAGATGCAAGATACCTTGCCTTCATAACAGACAGGCTGTCTGGAAACAGGAACATCGCTTTACTTGATCTGATGGAAGGCAAAATCAGTCTTTTACCTATTGCTGGCAGTAGTGAGTACTTTCCAAGGTTTTCCCCAGATGGAAAGAGAATTGCCTTTCAAGGATCGCTGCACGGTTTTTGGAACATCTATTCGATGCCGTTGGAGAATTACTCGAAGAATATCCTTTTGATCTCTGCGGCTAACAACCCAGCTTATTGTCCAAACTGGTACGATGCGAATACCATTTTGTATGTTCAGGACACAGAAACCTCTAACGCTCTCTACTCGGCGACACTCGCAAGAAAAAGAACGAAGATAAATCTGCCCGTAGAGTTTGATATGGTTTTCTCTCCAACCGCTTACAGAGGCACAATCTATTTTGTCGGCCTAAAGGATTCTGATTTTGGTATATACGCGCTGACACCAGAAGGGACAATTCTCACGGTGGAAAACAGCTTCTTCAACGAACACGATCCCGCCATTTCACCAGATGGCAGATACCTTGCCTATTCATGCAACTCCACAGGTTATTACACGATATGGGTCAAAGATTTACTCACGCAGGAAAAATGGTGCGTTACAAAAGATATCCCCCACGACGCATTTTATCCCGCCTTTTCAGTCGACGGGAAATTGTTAGCGTTCAGCGTCTACGAAGGCAGCTATGAACCAGATATATGGTTTGCAAGATTCACGCCAGTTTCGTCAAGCCTTCAAGCTGAATCTGCTCCTGGGCAGTGAGTATTTCTTTGGCGTTGAGTATGATCAGAAGGTCTTGATCGAGTTTAGCTATGCCGAGCAGTATGTTGGCAGATGATTTACTAACATCTGTTGGTGGCTGTTCAATTTGCTTGTCTGTGATTGTCAAGACTTCGTGAACCTGATCGACCAGCAGACCGACCCTTCTGTCCTCGAGGTTGATCACAATGATCTTTGAAGAAGGCTTTCTCTCGGTGTCTTTCATCTTGAACTTTTTCTTCAGGTTTATTACCGGTATGACGTTTCCTCTAAGGTTCATGATGCCTTCGACATAATCGGAAGATTCTGGTATCTTAACGATCTTACCCAATTCGACAATGCTGTCGACATTCATGATATCCAACGCGAACTTTTCCTCGGAAAGCAAGAAACTGACAACCTTCAGCTCCACCGAAATCACCTCACTGTATTATCAGAAGTGTTTGCTGAGTTTCAACGGTGTCTCCCTCTTTTACGAGAATCTTTGCGACTTTTCCATCATGCTCAGAGAGAATGTCGTTTTCCATTTTCATCGCTTCGAGCACCAAAAGCTTTTGACCACGGCTCACCTGTTGTCCTTCACTCACGTGTATTTTGAGTATGAGTCCAGACATCGGCGATCTGATCTCAATTCCACCCGCGGGAGCTGATGGTTTCGGAGCCGGTTGCTTTGGCTCTTCGACGATCTTGGGTTGTTCTGGTCTTGGTTTCTCTATTTGTTTTTCTACAGGTTTTTCAACAGGAACGTTCACTGGTTGAAGAACTTGAGCGGTTGTCGAGCTACCAAGTTCTTCAACTTCAACGATGTACTCTTTTCCGCTGACTACCACCCTGAACTTGCGCGCCATCCTCTCGCTCCTTTCCAACCGCTTTTCTTCCATGTTGTTGTTCTATCTTGCGCATCATAGTTTCTACTTGAATATGCAGTATAAACATTTTTCACCATGACGGGTTTCCTCAAAACCTCGCTCAACACCGCACCTATGATTGCAATGTGGCTTTCATCGCCAGAACTCTCGGTTTCAATCACCGGTTCTGACTTCTCTTTGACCGGTACGGTATCCTGCTTCTTTGGACCTTTCTGGCGAAAGATAACTCCCATCAGGATGAAAACTGCATAAAGAATCACAAAAATAAGAAAGACGACAATGATACCCGTCACGACAATTGAGGTTAGTGACATTAAATCACCTCACAGAGGTATATTACCATGCTTTTTCTTTGGATGGGCTTTGACCTTCGTTCTTGATATTTCAAGTGTCATTGAAATCCATTCGCGGGTCTGTCTTGGGTCTATAACTGCGTCTATATAGCCTCTCGATGCAGCAACGTATGGATTTGCAAAGGTGTCGCGGTACCGCTGTACCAATTCCTTTCTTTTTTGTTCAGGGTTATCAGCATTGTCGATTTCTTTTCTGAAGATGATATTCGCAGCGCCCTCTGGTCCCATAACTGCTATTTCTGCTGTAGGCCAAGCAGCGACAAAGTCAGCTTCAAGGTGCTTACTGCCCATCGCTATGTAAGCTCCTCCATAAGCCTTTCTGAGAATCACCGTTATTTTTGGCACTACTGCTTCGCTGTATGCGTAGAGTAATTTTGCGCCGTGCCTTATGATTCCACCGTGTTCTTGCTGAACTCCAGGAAGGTACCCCGGTGTGTCAACGAATGTAACTATAGGGATATTGAACGCATCGAGGAATCTTATGAATCTTGCAGCTTTGTCAGAAGAGTCTATATCAAGAGAGCCAGCCAGAACAGATGGTTGGTTTGCGATTATTCCCACGCTCTTTCCCGCTATTCTCGCAAAACCAACGACGATGTTTCTGGCATAGTGTTTGTGCACTTCAAAGAAACTGTCTTGATCGACGACAAGCTTTATTACGTCTCTGACATCGTATCCTTTATTCGGTTCCACTGGCACAACGGAGAGTATGCTTTCATCAACTGGAAGGCTGTACTCCGCGGGTATGCACTCCGGCTCTTCCAGGTTGTTTTGCGGTATGTACGAAAGAAGTTCTTTGATTATGAACGCCGCGTCTAGTTCATCTGAAGCCAAAAAATGTGCGTTCCCGCTCTTTGTGTTGTGCACGTATGCACCGCCGAGGTCTTCTTGATTTATGTCTTCACCTGTCACCGCCTTAATCACATTTGGTCCTGTTATGAACATCTTTGCATTTTTGTCTATCATCACGACGAAGTCTGTTATCGCGGGTGAATAAACCGCGCCACCGGCACACGGGCCAGCGATGAGTGTGATCTGCGGTATCAGTCCAGAAGCAATTGTGTTCCTGTAAAAGATCCCGCCGTAACCATACAATGAATCAACGCCTTCTTGAATTCGAGCACCACCGGAATCGTTTATCCCGATCAAAGGTATGCCAAGTTCCATTGCAAGATCCATTATCTTCATGATCTTCTTGGCATGCATTTCACCCAGAGAACCACCCATCACTGTGAAATCCTGTGAGAAGATCGCAACTGGTCTTGAATTGATTCTACCTATACCGGTGACAACACCGTCGCAGGGCAGATCTTCCTTGTCCATCCCAAGGAGTGTAGCCCTGTGTTTGACAAACTTGTCTGTCTCGACAAAAGAACCTTCATCGACTAAGAGATTTATTCTCTCACGTGCGGTGAGTTTACCTTGAGCGTGCTGTTTTTCTATCTTTTCAACGCCACCGCCTTGTTCTATTTGTTGGTTCATCTGCTGCAGTTTTTCTATCAGTTCGTCCATTTGTATACCCCCTCAGTGATTACCTTCGACCAATTCGATCAACACTCCACCTGTCGTCTTCGGATGAAGGAACAATACCTTTGTACCACCAGCGCCTGGTTTTGGAGAATCGGAGAGCGGCTGTAAGCCATTCTGCTTCGCAAGTTCCACCGCTTGGTCAATTCCTTGCACGTTGAAGGCTATGTGGTGAATTCCTTCACCTTTCGCCTCAAGGAATTTGCTTATTTCTGACTGCTCGTTCATCGGCTCAAGCAATTCTATTTTACTCTCTCCAACTCTTATCATGTAAACTCTTATTCCCCTCGACGAAAGCTCTTCTGTGTGAATATCTGTCAAGCCGAGAAAATTCTTGTACAGTGAAAGTTTTGTGGACGCGTCTCTTACAGCGATACCTATGTGGTCTATCTTTTTTGTGAGCACCTCAACACCTCCCAGTTGCAAAAAATCTGGGGCATGAAGCCCCATGCTATGCCACTTTTTCCGTTTTGGATTCTGACTTTGTTTCAGTTGATCCTGATCCATTCTTCTTGTTATCTGTGCAGTAGAAACCGCTTCCTTTGAAAACGATGCCGACCTTTGAGATCGCACGTTTCATTTCCTTACCACAAGAATCGCAGTTGACAACGGGATTCTCGCTGATCGAGTGAAAAATCGTTTTTTGTGAACCACAGTTGTCACATACATACCTGTAAAATGGCATTTGGTCACCTCCCGTGTCGATTGGTGATTTTACAATTCATATCTTAACCTTGACAGGTTGCAAAACTGTTAAAAATGATCAAAATGCGCGTTTGATTATCTGATACAAGTCGTGCTCGGTCAATTTCATGGGTGATTTGACAACCACGCCTTTCATTGTGTTGTACGCAACTTGTGCGATTTTCTCGAGTTGGTCTTCTTTGAAACCAAAGGTTGAGAGCTTCGGATTGAGATTGAATCTGTCCTGAAATTCGTACAGTTTTTCAATGAAAAGTTGTGCGGATTTTCTGACGCTGTATTCTTCAAGATTGAAGATTTCCTTACTCAGAGCGGCGAGTCTCTCATAACAGTAATCAAACATGTACTCGAGTAGATATGGACCAGTTATGCAAAGTCCAAGACCGTGAGGCAACTGTGGGTTGAATCCACTTAAGCCGTGTTCTATGGCGTGGTTTGCAATAACACCTGTGAGAGTCTCAGTTATACCGGCTTCGGTGCTTGCCCATGCCAAATTTGTCCTTGCATACATGTCGTTACCATTTTCATACGCAGTTTGCAGATTCACCACAATTCTCTTCATTGAGTCGACAGCGAGTAGATCCGAGTACACATTCGCATCGATATTCAAAAAAGCTTCAAGCGAGTGATAGAAAGCATCCATCGAGGTATAGGCTGTCTGATCTTTTGGTAGCGTGGTCATGAGTGCAGGATCGACTATGGAGACCTTTGGGAAGATCACGTTGTAGCCTATGCCGACCTTTTCATTGGTTTTCGGGTTGGTTATAACGGCAAATGGGTCGGCTTCGGTGCCGGTTCCGTGTGTTGTTGGTATGGCAATCACAGGTAAGGCTTTGTCTGGTTTTTTTCCTCCGCCGACTTCGACGTAATCCCAGAACTTCCCGCCCATCGCCGCTGTTATCGCGATCGCTTTGGCTGAGTCTATCGCACTTCCACCGCCAAGACCCACGAGAAAATCAACCTTCTCTTTGACCGCGATCTGTGCAGCTTCATCGACATCGTCGCTCACAGGATTCGGCTGGATTTTGTCGTATACGGTGGTTTCGATGCCTATTTTCTTCAAAAGCCCACTGACACGATCGAGTAATCCGGTCTGTTTGGTGCTCTTTCTGCCTGTGACTATCATGGCCTTTTTGCCAAGTTCTTTGACAGACGAGGGAAGTTTTTCAACAGCTCCTTCGCCGAAGATAATCTTTGTGGGTAGAAAAACGTTAAACATACTCACACCTCCTATATGAGTATCAATCCTTTTTCAATATAAGCCTTTGCGAGACAGAACATCTGTCCCCAGCCAAAGGCACAGCCGAAGGCTATGGGAAGATCATTTATCTGGGTCACAAGGACTTTGTCCTGTACCTTTACCCAGGTCCCTTTGTCTTTGTTGGCTTGAAAAGTCATTGTTACGTGCGATCTGAAACCATCTTCGTATTCATACCACCAGAATTCCCAAGTTTTGTAAGGTTCAAGGATCACAGTGATGCCTTTGTCTTCCACCGTCTCGCCTTGGGTTAATCTGGTCCAGCGGAAAAATATCCTTCCACCTTCCTTGGTTTCCATTTTCATACCGTCTGTGAACCACGGGTCCCAACCTTCTGTGTTGACAAAGACTTCCCACACACGTTGTAAAGGTGCATCGAAATACTCTATGAACTCCATCTTTGGTATCTCTATCAACTGTCGATCACCTCATCTGAACATGACCATTGCCGATAATGGTTTCAATATGACTTTTTTACTCGTTTGATAAAGAGTCTGAATACCAGCGTTTTTCCAGTCGACCACCACATTCCAGTTACCCTCTGGCAATTCGAATGTGAGTTGCTCGGTGTTGGCATTGTATATAACAACGATTTGATCCCACGGATCACCGTTCGCGTGGTCTTTGATCAAGAAAGCCACAACACGTTTTGGCGCATTTAGAAAGATCAAGTGTCTTTTGATTTGATCAACAGTTTTCATCCTGAAAGCCGGATGAGCTTTTCTCAACTCGATTAACCCTTTGTGGTATTCATAAACATCGATGAACTCAAACTTTCGATTGTAATCGAGTGCGTTCAGAGAGATCGGCGCGTTGTACGAGTTTCCATTGAAGTTCTTTGTTCTACAGAAATCCTGCCCTGCGTGCAAAAAGGCTACTCCCTGACTGGTTAGAATTATCGCGGCTGCAAGTTTTTGACTACTTTTGAGTTCATCAACAGACCATTTTCTTGAGTGATCTGCCTTTGACGCGAGCGTGTTCTTATCCCAAAGTGTATGGTTGTCATGGCATTCAGCGTAATTTATGGATTGCCCGGGGTTTGAGGCAAAGCCTTTGATCTTAGCGTTGTATTGTACACTCCCAACGACTCCGAGTTTTACTCGATTCTCTTTTCTGTGTGCACCCATGGCAAAGCCTTTTTTGTTCACGACAAAGACAGACCCCCTGATAGCATCCCTAAGTTCGTCGTTGAAAACAGCTATTTGTGTATCACCTAGATCGTCTTTGCCAAATCGCGGAGCCACGTTCATTCCACCCCAGGGTTCACCGTAGAGAATCGCACTGGGATTTATGGATTTGATGATTTTTTGCACCTGAATCATTGTCTGCTTGTCAATTACGCCCATCTGGTCGAATCTAAAACCATCAACGTGGTATTCTTTTGTCCAATAGATCAGGGTGTCAAGGATAAAACGCCTCATCATGAGCCGTTCACTTGCAGTTGTGTTTCCCATACCGGTTTCATCCACGTATGAACCCGTCTGATCTATTCTGTAGTAATAAAAAGGTACAGTCTGATCGAACGGTGATAGTTCTCCCACCGCAAAGGTGTGTGGAAAAACTACATCTATGATCACTCCGATACCCTTTTGGTGAAATTTTTGAATCATCTGTTTGACTTCCTTTATTCTTAAGATTGGACCAGATGGATCTAAACTGTAACATCCTTCGGGTACCATGTAAAGATATGGATCATATCCCCAGTTATAGTGATTTTCAAAATCTCTGTTTAGATCGTCGCCAGTGTAAAAATCGTTTATCGGAAGTAAATGAACATGGGTCACCCCAAGTTCTGTTATGTGTGAAAGGCCTGTGCACACTCCGAATGGTCCTGTGGTGTTTTCCTCGATCAAGCCAAGATAAGTTGATTTTTTCTCTACACCGCTGTTCTTCGAACCAGTCATGTCTGCGATATGAATCTCATAGATTATCGCGTCTTGATAATTCTTCAAATGAACATGATGATCTTTTTGCCAGTTCTGTGGATTTGTTTTGCTCAGATCTACTATTGCACTGTACTCACTTGTAGTAGAAACAGCCTTTGAGTAAAGATCCACCGATTCTCTGATCTTTCCATAACTGAAGAAACGGTATTTGTAAAGCCAGCCTTCCAGATTTCCTTCAACTTTTGCGTACCACACACCTTTTTCCAGTCTCTGCATCTGCACCGTTTTTTTCGGCTCTTTTTCACCACGTGCATACAGAAGTACTTCTACCCACTTACTTACAGGGGACCACACGTAGAATTCTGTATATTGAGGTGAGAAGAAAGATCCAAGAGGTCCTTCATAGTAAAGGTTATCGAGTACCTCTATGCTGTAAACTCTGATCTTCTCATCAAGATTGATTTGTAAAAAGATATCTTTGCAAAGATCTTCTTCTGTGAGCTTCTCATCGAGAGTGATTAGAAAATTTCCTGTTGAATCAATCTTGTGAACACGGTCTATTTTCAAAGGTCGTTCGTCTACGAAGAACGCCACTTTATCTGGATTGAGATTTGCAGATGATAGTTCAATTGTTGTGAAATCTGTCAGGTGTGCAAATGATGTGTTTTTTTGGAAGATCCTTTCACCTCCCAGAGCTACTCAATTTCTGCTGACTGGTGTCGTCTCTCAAGATGATTTTACACCATTGGCTTTTCCAGAAAAATATGGTAAACTAAAAAAGTAATGTGAAATAAGGTGTTTTACTTGACAAATTTTGTTTTTGTGATATAATATATAAAAAGCAGGATTAAAACCCTGCTTTTTCCATTTTATAATGTATTTTGTGTTCAGGAGTTCAAACTTTCCTGGGAGGTGTGTCTGTTGGAAGGTACTATTTGGTCCGTGTTACCACCTCTTGTTGCCATCGTTCTGTGTTTTGTGACCAAGAACGTCCTGCTGTCTCTTTTTCTCGGTATCTTCACAGGAGGTTTATTACTGAACAGTTTCAACCCGATCGCTGGCGTCGGTTATTCGCTCGAGAAGATCATTGGTTCAATGGCAGATGAATGGGATGCGAAGTTGCTCTTGTTCAACCTGTTCATGGGAGCCGGTATAGCCTTTATATGGAGACTTGGCGGAAGTAAAGCACTCGCAGATTGGGCAAGAACAAAGATCAAAACGAAAAGATCTGCGAGTGTGTGGGCTTGGCTCTTAGGTGTTATTGTCTTTTTCAACGACTACATCAACGCAGCAATTGTGGGAAATGTGACAAGAGATATTTTCGAACAGCACAAGATATCAAAGGAAAAACTCTCCTACATACTTGACTCGACATCGGCGCCAGTTGCAACCTTCTTCATTTCCGATTGGATCGCTTACCAACTGGCAATGATCCAAAATGGAATGGATAATGCAGGCATAACCAATGTTTCACCATTAAGTGCATTCTTAGGGAGTATTCCTTTCAATTTCTACTGCATATTCACTGTACTCTTTGTCGGTATCATTGCTATAACCAACTGGGATTATGGGAGTATGTTAAGGGCGGAGATCAGGGCTCAAAGAGAAGGTAAGACTTCAAGAGACGGCGCGTCACCGATGTTAAATGTTGATTTTGAGCTTGGAAAACCAATAGAGAAAAGACCGATGATTCTAACCTTTGTTCTGCCAATCCTGGCTTTGATCGTTGTCAGCATAGGTGGTTTTTACTACACTGGGGCAAAGGTTGGAGGAGAAACCTTGATCGAAAAACTCGGTAACGCCGATGCTGCCACAGCGTTGCTATGGGGTGCTTTTGCGATGACTCTTACGGGTATAGTCATCGCCTTGGGTTTCAGATTAATGACTGTTGCTGAGACTATGAGAACAATCTTGGAAGGTTTCAAATTGATGCTACTTGCGTGTGCAATTCTTGTACTGGCTTGGTCGATAGGGACTGTGACAAAGGATATGAATCTCGCAGGTTATGTCGTTTCAGCGGTGGGTAAGAATGTTCCTTTTGCCTTTGTTCCGATGATTATTTTCGTTGTTGGCATGCTGATTTCTTTTGCTACGGGAACATCATGGGGAACGATGGCAATCCTCACTCCCATCGCGATACCTATAGCTTACAGCATCACCAACGATGCATGGCTTTCGGTGACGGTCATGGCTGGTACAGTCTTTGCGGGCGCGATCTTTGGAGATCACTGTTCACCTATTTCCGATACCACGGTCCTTGCTTCTATCTTTTCAGGTAGCGACCACATAGACCATGTGAACACGCAATTGCCATACGCAATGACCTGTGCATTTGTGTCGTTGATAATGTACTTATTGTACGGAGGGCTGAAAATATCTCCGTTTATTCTGATACCGATTGGCATAGCTTTGTTGATTTTCATAGCGGGGTTTTTGAACAGGGTTTCTATGAGAAAATATGCATAAAAGGTGGGCAACTGCCCACCTTATTTTCGCACATCGAAGGACTTTTTGCAGTTTTGGCAGTAGAGTACCTCTTTTGATCGAGTTTTCTTGTAATAGAGATTCTGTGAACATTCGGGACATTTCTCATCGGATGGCTCATACCAGCTCATGAAATCACAATCAGAATTTGTGCATTTGAAAAACACCCTTCTGTTCTTGGAGATCTTTTTTTCAATCACGGAAGAACATTTGGGACATTTACCTCTCGCAAAACCAGTGTAGGTTCTCCCACAATTTTTGCATTTCAAATACCTTCCAAACCTACCCTCCATCTGTTGCAATTCACCGCCGCAGGCTGGACAGGATATCTTTGATGGCTCGTCTTTCTGAATTTGGATGTACATCTTGTCATCAAGCACTGCGGGTGAATCAAGGGCAATGGGACTTGTGCTGGAACATTTCGGGCAAAGCAGATACAGACCATATTTTCCGATCCTCAATTGGTATTGTTCGGCGCAGTCACATCTCAAGTTTGTCGGGATGTCGATCGAGAACCATTCTTCTTGCGCATCTTCTAAGTATTTGGAGAATTTCTCATAGAACTCTTTCAGCAACTCTTTGTAATCTTTGCGACCTTGTTCTATCTCGTCTAAGGATTCTTCCATGCGAGCTGTGAACTCCAGATCTATTATCTGTGGGAATTTCTTTTCCATGTAGTGATTGACTACAAAACCAATCACAGTTGGAACGAGCTCTTGAGATTGCTTGATGACATATTTTCTCTCTATAAGAGTGGAGATTATAGTGGCGTACGTACTTGGCCTGCCAATTCCCTTCGCTTCAAGTGCTCGAACCATCGAGGCTTCGGTATATCTGGATGGAGGTTTTGTTTCATCTTCCTCTATCTGCCATTTGGTGACCGAGACTTCACCAGATGGTATCTCAAGTTGCTGTTCTTCTTTCTTGAACAGTATCTCGAAACCATCGAAAATCCTGTGCTCGATCTTCGCCTCGAAGTTGTATCTTCCAGATTCAAAAGTCACCGTGGTTTCTTCATAAACTGCCTCACTCATCTGTGAAGCCACGAATCTTTCCCAGATCAATTTGTAAAGCTTGGCGTGGTCCTTTGAAAGTTCTTTCTCAGCCTCTTTAGGCGTGAGAGTCACCTCGACTGGTCTGATCGCCTCGTGTGCGTCTTGAACATATTGCCCTTTCTTTTGCGACACGCTTTGTCTTCCCAGATACTTGTCACCGTATTTATCGACTATGTATTGCTTTGCCATCTGTTTTGCGTAATCAGAGATTCTTGTGGAATCTGTTCTCATGTAGGTTATGAAAGCCTTGTGACCTTCTGGTGTATCGATTCCTTCGTAGAGTTGTTGTGCGATCTGCATAGTCTTGCTCACTGAAAAACCGAGTTTGCTTGCTGCCTCTTGCTGAAGCGTGCTTGTTATGAAAGGCAAGGGTGGCTTTTTGTGTACCTCCCTTTTCTTGGTCTGTTTCACCTTGAGTTTCTTCACGTTCTTTTCAATGTCACGGGCTATTTGCTCTGTGACATCCTGCATTTCAATTCTTTTTCCATCTATATGTGTCAGATAGAATTTGAGTGAGCCAACGTAACCTTGGACCTTCCAGAATTTCTTTGGGATGAACCTGTGCCTCTGAACTTCCCTTTCACATATGATCTTCAACGCAGCCGATTGAACCCTGCCTGCACTCGAACTTGTTTTGAGCATTCTCCAGAGTAATGGGCTTATCTTATAACCAACTATGCGATCGAGTATGCGTCTTGCCAGTTGAGCATGAACTTTGTGCATATCTATGGACCTCGGTGATTTGACTGCGCTTTGTATAGCTTGTGGCGTTATTTCACTGAAGACTATTCTGTTTTTCTTGCCAAGAACCCCAAGGATATCAGCAAGGTGCCAGGCTATTGCCTCGCCCTCTCTGTCCATATCTGACGCCAGAAGGACCTCTTTGTTCTTTGCCTTTGAAGAAAGTTCCTGGACAACTTGTTCCTTACCATCGATGATTTTGAATTCCGGCTCGAAATTTTTTTGTATGTTCACACCGAATGTCTTTTCAGGTAGGTCGCGCACATGACCTTTTGAGGAGATCACCTCATACTCATTTTTGAGAATCTGTTTTATCGTCTTTGCCTTCGCTGGCGACTCAACAATTATGACTTTTTTCATCTTTTCCCTTCCTATCTACTCATTTTGCGTATGGATGTAAGTATCAACTGAAATGTTTGTGTATCTTTCGCTTCAAGATATACTCTCACAACCGGCTCTGTCCCAGAGGCTCTTGCGAGCATCCAGGCACCTGGTCTGTCGAAGAAATATCTCACTCCGTCGATCGAGTCTTGATCTGCTACTTTGATGCCGGTCAGATAATCTTTGATATTTTTCACTTTTGTGAGGAGTTCTTGTTTTTCTCGTTCGTCGGCGAGTTCGAAGTCTATTCTCGTGTTGAAAAATTCGCCGTAGTTGTTGCGAAATTCCTTTCTGATCTTTGAGAGGCTCTTTCTCTCGTATGCGATCATCTCAAGAACAAGTAAGCAGGCAAGAATGCCATCTTTCTCTGGTGTGTGTCCTTGTATGGTGAGGCCTCCGCTCTCTTCTCCTGCGATAACTGCATTTTCAGAAAGAAGTACATTCGCCAGAAATTTGAAGCCAACCGGTGTTTCCAGAACTTTTTCTTTGAAAGCCTGTGCGACAGAGTCAATGGCGTGAGATGTGGCGATCGTTCTGGCAACAGGTCCTTTGAGATTTCTGTGTTTATAAAGGTGGTGAGCGAGCAATGCGATTACCTCGTTCGGTTTCACGTATTCACCACAATCGTCCACGATCCCAAATCTGTCTGCATCGCCATCGGTCGCTACTAATATGTCCCAGTTGCGACTCTTGACTTTTTCTGCGAGATCTCTTAATCTGTTTTCATCAGGTTCTGGTCTTTCTCCACCGAAATAAGGATTTCGGTAGTTGTGTACGATATCTACTTCACCACAAATAGATCTGCACAGTTCGTCCAGATAGCCCATCGAGGTTCCATAAAGTAAGTCAGCGATCACCTTCAAACCAGCGGATTTGATTCTCTCAAGATCAACTTTTTGTGCTATTGCTTTCAAATACTCATTCTTTGGTTCAAAGATCTCAAAGAGTTCTTTGGCACTCGCCTCACGTATGCTTATCATGGGTATCTTCTTTTCATCTATTTTTTCGATCAGAGTTTCTATCTCTTTGGTCACCTCGGGTGGTGCAGGTGATCCATCTGCTGGATTGAACTTTATGCCGCAGTACTCTGGTGGGTTGTGCGACGCGGTGATGTTTATTCCACCAGAAAGCTTGTAATGCCTTATCGCAAAAGATACAACGGGAGTCGGTGTTGGGTTTTCTGGCATCAAGACCTTTATGCCGTTCGCAGATAGAACTTGTGCCACAAGCTGAGCATAGTGTTCTGTCATAAAACGTGTATCACGTGCCACAATTACACTTTTTCCACCGTTTTTTTTCAGATATTCGGCGATTGCCTGACTCACTATCTTCACATTGCTGAATGTGAATTGATCACTTATGATGGCCCTCCAGCCAGATGTACCGAACTTTATCTTCATTGTTCAGTCCCCCCAAGCCAGAGACGCCTCTGGAGATGCCTATCGTACTCACTCCAGAGCCTCTCATTTCCGTTTTTCCTTTCCTTCTCGCCGATCGCTCTGAAACGCGCGAGTTTTGCGTCCATGTTTTCAATCATGTGGATTACAAAAGCCTCAGCTGTCTTTGGGAGTACAGGCGATCCCCATTCGAGTTCCCCATGGTGAGAAAGAATTATGTGTTCAAGTTGCATGAGTTTAGTTTTGCTCAAGGGCACTTTGGATGCGGTTTCTCTCAACATTTGTGTACCAAGTACTATGTGGCCAATCAGTTCGCCTTCGTCGGTGACCTCAAAGCCCTTTTGAGTCACCTTGTACTCTTTCACCTTTCCGATGTCATGCAGAATTGCACCGGTGATTAGAAGATCTTTGTTGAGAAACTGTTCATATACTGTGGAAACCTTCTTGCACAAGGCTGCGACATCGACGGTGTGTTCAAGTAATCCGCCAAGGTATGCGTGGTGAACATTCACACCCGCAGGGACTTGAACGAATTCTTTGACAAACTGTTCATCTTCAAAAAACAGGATTTGTAGTAATCTCCGTAAGTCGTCATCTCGTATCTCTTTGATGAATATCGTCAACCTCTCATACATTTTGTCGATATCTTGGCTTGTCATATCAACAAACCTCTGAAAGTCATACTCTAAATCCGATAAAATCCGAACGGATTCTGGTTCTTTATCCAGATTTATCTGCGCATGATCTTCGAAATAGACTACTTTTCCTCTTGCCAAGATGACATCGCCTTCGTTGATTCTACTGAAATTCTTGTCGGCGTTATACCAATCAACGGCTCTTATACTTCCCGTCTTGTCGGTTAATGTCATTAAAAGAAATTTCTTCTGATCTCTTGCTTCTTGAAGTTTCTTACTTGACACCTTTGCTATGATCTCAACATTTTCATTCAATCTTTGGCTCAGTTGCTGAATGAATGGGAGATTAGAAAAAGCGCTGATTCCAAGCTCGTTGAAGACATCCTTGGGAATCTTGTCTCCGAGTTTCACAACCTTTCACTCCTCTCGGGTTACAGAACAATTCTACAACATATCATCATGGTATTCACACATACTGCTTTTTTATGATACAATAATCGTGGAAACTGAATATTTCCGCAGGGGAGCTTCTAATCCGAGGCTGAGAGGAGGACGGAAGTCCTCGACCCTTGAACCTGATCCGGGTAATGCCGGCGTAGGGAGCGATCAAGAATCAAATTACCCCGCCGGCGGCGGGGTTTTAACTTTGGGGAGGTGGTGTATATGAGAAAGTTGTTATTTATTGTACCATTAATTATCGCCGTGTCAATATTCTCTCAGGAATTAGTGGTGTACACCTACAGTAGCTTTGCTTCGGGAATAGCGCAGAAGGTTCTGCCGATCTTTGAAAAAGAAAACAACGTCAAAGTGAAGTTATTGTCCTTTGGTGATGCCGGTACTGTGCTCGCTCGAATGATTCTGGAGAAGGATCAGCCCAAAGCCGATGTCGTGGTTGGACTGGATCAACCTCTTTTGAGGCGTGCGATTTCTGAAGGTCTCTTGACGAAATTCACTCCGCAGAACATAGTCAAAGTGAAGGACAAAGAACTACTGGATCCACAGGGTTATGGAACACCGTTTGACTTTGGTGCGATCGCGCTTGTTTACAACACCGAAAAGATCAAGAATCCACCGTCTTCTTTCAAAGAGCTTTTGGATGAAAGATTCAGAAAGAAACTGGTTGTCCAGGATCCCCGCACATCGAGTACCGGGCTTTCCTTTATGCTGTGGACAATAGCAGTCTTCGGTGAAGATGGGTTTCTGGAATACTGGAAAGACCTGAAGAACAATATCATGACTATAACTCCAGGGTGGGATGAAGCGTTCAGTATGCTTGAAACAGGCGAAGCCGATATCATGGTGAGTTATGCGACCGATGGAGCCTACAGTTATCACGAATATGGCAGTCTGAAGTATCTACCAGTGATCATGCAGGAAGGCGCTTTTGTGCAGATCGAGTACGCGGCGATCGTTGAAGGAAGCAAGAACGTCGAGCTTGCGAAGAGATTCATTGAATTTCTTCTGACTGAAGATTTTCAGTATCATGTTCCATTGAACCAGTGGATGTACCCAGTTATAGAGATAGAACTGCCAGATGCATACAAATATGCGCCCAGGATCGACAAAGTCCTGCCCTTTAACTATGGATTGTTTGATGAAAAAGGTAAAAGTTGGCTTGAGGAATGGACAAAGGTAATGATAAGTAGATGAGAAGAAAGGTACTGCTCATTCTGGTGCCGATAGCCTTCGTCGGCACCTTTTTGATCTACCCATTGATACTGTTGCTATTGAGATTTTCGATCAGTGATTTCAACCAAGTGCTTTCAAAAAATCTTTCGATCATAAGATTCACCATATTTCAAGCTCTGCTTTCGGCTTTTCTAACGATGATTCTTGGAATACCAGGCGCGTATCTTATCGCAAGAACCAAGCTTCCAAAGACTGTGAAAAGTTTTTTGAAGTCTGCGAGTATGGTCCCGTTTGTACTGCCTGGCATTTCGATGGCGATTGGTTTTTTGCTGACCTTTGGTAATAACGGAATAGTTAACTCGGTACTGTCTTTATTCAATTTGAAAATCAGGATACTCTACACATTCACAGCCGTATTGATTGGGCATGTCTTCTACAACTTTCCACTGTTCATAAGAATTGTTGGAGATGCTCTTGAAAGGATTGACAAAAGCACACTTGAAATGGCAAATCTTGAAGGAACGTCCAGATTGAAACGCTTCTGGTATATTGAATTACCCTTAGTGGCACCTGCTATAGGCTCAGCCTTTGCTCTTGCTTTTCTCTACTGCTTCACGAGTTTTGCCGTCGTTCTAATCCTGGGAGGTATCAAGTATTCGACGATCGAAGTCAGTGTGTATATGTACTTGAGGGTTCTGTTAGATTTCGAAAGCGCATTGTCTTTGACATTTTTCCAGATGATTTTCGTAGCCTTGGCAAGTTTACTTTTTCTGATTTTTTCAAGCAAATCTCATGAGTCCTTTGGCGAAACTCTCAAGGAGAGTAAGCCGAAATGGGCATATCCATACATTGCCTTTGTTGGAATACTTGTTTTTCTTCCACTTTTCATGGCGTCCTTTGGTGGATTTTTGAGATATGGCGGTTCTTTTACCCTTGAGAATTTCAAAGGTCTGTTCGGTCGAACAGTTGAGTGGATAGTTGGCGCGAATACCGTGTCTGTCATTTTTTACAGTATCTCATTGAGTGGTTTGATTGCGCTTTTTGTCTGCGCGGTTGGTTTGGCGAGTTCTTACATATCGGTCAGGCACAACAACCTTTTTTCCTCGGTAGTCTATTTGCCAATAGCCGTTTCACCAGCGACTATCGCTTTTGGAATGGTTCTTATGAGTAAATTGCCACAGACTGTGAAACTTGGAGCTGTATACGCCTTGATTTGTCTGCCATTGGTTCACAGTTCGTTGCAAAATCTGTGGAGAAACTTGCCCAAACAGATAGAAGAAGCCGCTGAGATTGATGGCTGTGGAGTCTTGCAGAGATTATTTAAAATCACACTTCCTATTTTTAAAAAAGAATTGTTAGGCGCCTTTTCATTCTCTATGGCGATCGCCCTTGGAGAGATTACAGCAACCATAATTCTTTCCGAAGGACGGCTAACTACTATCTCTGTGGCGACTTACAAATTGTTCAGTACACGGCACATCGGCGAAGCTCAAGCGCTTAATTCTATCCTAATGTGGATCGTCTTAACCCTATTCTTCCTTTCCGAACAATCTGAACAGACTTTAAAGACTTAGAAGATACTTCAAAGTCCATTGAACAGGTATACTATTAATCAGGTGATAACTTGCCAGATTATTTGGCTCAGTATGACAATCCCAGTCCGGATGTTACACTGACAACCAAGAGAGGTTATCCAAGACTCGGAGCAACACCAGACGACACTGGCGTCAACTTTGGTATTTTTTCCAGAAACGGCCGCAGGGTCATACTCGAACTGTATCAGAATTACTACGATGAAAAACCATCCCACAGGTTTGTATTGGACCCGATTCACAACAGAACTGGTGATATATGGCACATATATGTGTATGGAGTAAGTCATGGACAGTACTACGGTTGGAGAGTGGACGGTGAATACGAGCCATTGAACGGTAAGAGGTTCAATGTCTACAAGCTTCTGAGCGATCCTTATGCGAAGGCGATATCCGGTTCATATGAATGGGATGAAGATAGCGTTTATGGCTATGACAGAAACTCGTCGATCAAGGATCTGTCATTTTCAACGATCGATTCTGCGCTGAGTCCTACAAAGTCTATAGTCATTGACGATTCAAAGTACGATTGGTCTGGTGACAGAAGACCGATGATCCCATGGAAGGACACGATCATCTACGAGATGCACGTGCGGTTCTTCACGATGAGCCCAACATCCCAAACGAAATTCCCAGGTACCTTTTTGGGAGTACTTGAAAAACTCGATCACCTACGGGAACTTGGTGTCACAACGATTGAGTTAATGCCGGTTTTTGAGTTTTGTGCGAATGCCAATACAAATATCAATCCTTTCACAAAAAGAAGGCTGAAGGACATGTGGGGTTACAACCCGCTCGGCTTTTTTGCCGTGACGGGTAACTATTCGGTTGGAATGAAATTGGGCGAACAGGTCTTTCTCTTCAAAGATTTTGTCAAGCAGATGCACAAAAATGGTTTTGAAGTGATCTTAGATGTTGTTTACAACCACACCGGTGAGGGCAATGAACTTGGACCGACACTCTCCTTAAGAGGCATTGACAACGAGATCTATTATATGCTCAACCCGAACAACAAGCGCTTCTATTTGAACTACTCTGGTTGTGGCAACACATTGAACTGCAACCATCCTGTTGTCAAAGAGATGATAATCGACAGCCTGAGATACTGGGCAACAGAGATGCATGTCGACGGATTTCGCTTTGATTTAGCTTCGATACTTGGTAGAACACCAGATGGAAGGTGGATAGGTGATTTTTCGCTTCTCAAAGATATTTCTGAGGACGCGATCCTACACGACTTGAAACTCATTGCAGAGGGATGGGATGCCGCGGGTGGTTATTTTTTGGGTCAATTCCCTCAGGGTTGGGCGGAGTGGAATGGCAGATACAGAGATACTGTTAGAAGATTCGTGCGCGGTGATGAAGGGGTGATACAGGACCTGGCTTTGAGAATATCTGGAAGCCAAGATCTATATGGTTCAAGATCGCCTCATGCCAGCATAAATTTCATCACGTGCCACGATGGTTTCACTTTGAGAGATTTGGTTAGTTACCGTTACAAACACAATGAAGCGAATGGCGAGGGCAACACGGATGGTGCCGATGAAAATTTCAGTTTTAACTATGGTGTTGAGGGTGAAACAGATGATTGTCAAATAAACCGTATACGAAAACAACAGGTGAAGAACTTCATAGCGATTCTAATGGTGTCTCACGGCACACCGATGATCCTGATGGGCGATGAGATGTACAGAACGCAGAAGGGAAACAACAACGCCTATTGCCACGATGACGATACAACATGGCTCGACTGGACTTTGAAAGAGAAGCACAGTGATGTTTTCAGATTTTTCAAAAAGATGATCCACTTTCGCAAGTCACATCCATCCTTAAGACGCCCGCATTTTTTCACAGGTTTACCGACACCTGAAGGTTTTCCCGATCTAACTTGGCATGGCATAAGACCTTTTGAACCTGATTTCTCTCATTATTCACATTCATTAGCTTTCATGATCAGCGGACAGCCTTCTTTGGACGAACAAGATGACGATATATACATCATTCTCAACCAATGGCGTGAACCATTGAGATTTGTACTGCCATATGTCCATGGCAGAAGTTGGCACAGAGTTGTCGACACATCAAAGGATTCTCCCGAAGACTTTCTCGACGATCCAGAACCCGTTGGTTACACCTACATTGCTCAACCAAGGAGTACCGTGATTCTGCTTGGTCGATAAGAATGATAGATTTCTTGGTGATAGAATCATTAGTATATATGCTGCTGTAACTGAGGAGGGAAAACAGATGACGGTTGTTCTCTCTATCTGTATTGGTGTCGTAGGGCTTATTTTCCTGTTGTTCAAGTTTCTCTTCTGGCAGTATGTAGTTTTTGCCTCTTTATGTTTTATGATTGCCGTCTTTGTTGTCAAAAATGCTAAGGATCATAAATCTGTAGACATTGACAAAGAAAAAGGTGTTGAACGGGAAAACGAAGATCTGTTTCGGGAGCTTTTCATATCTTCGTCCTCACTCAAGCAGGACTCTGAAAATCTGGCAAACATGTCGAAACAAGTGGATGAGAGCTCTGATCTTTTGGCAAAAAGATCCAGAAAGATATCGGAGTTGGTGCAGTCACTTACCGCAGCTCTTGAAGAAACCGCATCTGGGACGTCAGAGATAACCAACAGCGCTCAGCTGATAGGTCAGAACGCAGAGAAAATGCATCAGGAATTTAGAGAGCTCGATCAAAACATGACAGATCTGAGATCAAAGGTGGACGATCTTGTGAGAGAGAATTTGAGCGCAAAAGATAGAATCACGGATCTTGTGAAGACAATGGACAAACTCTCTCGAGTCTCTGAGAACATAAGACAAATGATTGAAGCTATCGAACAGATATCGGAACAAACAAATCTATTGGCACTCAATGCAGCGATAGAAGCAGCGAGAGCAGGAGAACACGGGAGAGGTTTTTCGGTTGTTGCAGATGAAGTGAGAAAACTTGCCGAACAATCTCGACAGTCTGCCGAACAAATTGCACAACAGGTTAACAATATCGAGTCGGCAATCAAAGAGTCTTTGAGCAAGGGGAATGTGGTGGCTGAATCGGTAGAAAGGACTATAAAGGTGAACGAACAGTTTGCCCAAGGCATTGTGAATCTCAAAGAAAGTCTGAATCAGTTTGAGAGAATAATTGATGAGATTTCCACTTCCATAAACTCCCAGGTACAATCTACCAAAGAAATAGAGTCAGCCGTTAACAGTAACACACAAGCCGCAACGGAGATTTTGAGTTTGGTGGAAGAGACAGATAGGACCGTTCAAACTTTGAAAGATCTGTCTGAAGGGCTTTCCAAAGACAGCGAGGTGCTCTCGCTGAAATCGTTGAAACTGAGGAGTCTCACCGGGGCAAGAAAATGGCTCGCTGAACAGATAAAAGACCTTGAAAAACTATTGTTGTTACCTGAGTGTCAAAGTCTGAACTGGCAAGGTTTTGAACCGCACGCAAAGGAGTTTCTCAGAACACGTGGTGATATATATGAACTGTTGTTCATGGCCGATGCCGATGGTAATTTCATAACCACGACCGGAGCGAAAGGAAATATAGCGGATAGGGACTACTTCAGATATCTCAAGCAGAACAGCAATGTCAAATGGACCATCTCAGATCCACATCAATCTCGTGTAACTGGTAAGATGACTTTGAGATTGGTTTTCGGCATAAGGAAAGATGGAGTTTTCAAAGGTATTTTTGCAGCAACGCTCATGCTCAAAAAACTGGAAGAACAGGTAGAACGCGAAGGAATGTAAGACCGATGATATTCAAATAAACTGTCTCAGGAAAAAGACATTTCTTATTATGGTTGGAAAATATTTCTTCTCAACAATGACCTAAGGGGTATGCTGTTTTTAGTATAAATATTGTAAAATAGATGTAAGTTGAAACAACAAACGAGACAAACTTCATTCAGTGGATTCACAGAATAGTTTATTTCACAGTTGGATCTTACAGATATCTATTCAAGTTTGAGGAAGATTCATGCGGGAACTACTCGTCACATGTTGAAGGAGAGATCTTTTAAGACTCACGAGTATTGTTTGAGGATTTAACCCTCGAGCAGAAGACGAAGGGAGTGCTGTTATGGACGAAATCAGCTGTTCCTTAGCGATAATTCGAAATGCCTTTGACTTACTCTGTAATCTCTCCAAGCAGAAATTTCAATTCCCCAATTTAGTAGTAAAGGAAAATCTTTCTGTCTTGGACAGTACCGCGCGGCTGGTCGAGCTGGATGGCAATCTATTTCCATTGCTATTTGCGAACGAAGAGAACGTCTACACCTGCAAGAATGAAAAACTAATCACTCCCTACGTCATAGTACCGATTACATCAGAAGGAGAACTGAGTGAAATGAATCTGGACATTTTGAAAATCGTTCCAGCCTACCAACTCGCAGTCGCAGATCTGTTGAGAAAATATGTCGAGTTGAAGAATGCCAATAAAAAGACCGAACACATATTCGCACGACTGAACTATTTGTTCGGCTGTCAACGATCCTACTTCATTCTTCTTCCTGTGAAGAACACAGAGAAGAAAGCCGATAAAGGTGACAAAGAGTATGAGCAACACGAAGAAGAAAAAACAGGTTTCAAGTTCAAAGTTTTCGAACCATATGAGCCTTTGAATGAACTCGAAGCCAACTTTCTCAGAAAGAAGGTCATCTATCCAAGAGAGAAAGTATCAGAAACCGTCAGATTGCCTCATGAAAGCCACTGTGGAAGGGTCGATTTGTTCGAAACACCTGAATCTGAGAAGATAGGCCTTGTTTTCAATATGTGCGAAGGTTCTGTATACGATCCAGATAATCTCACCATCAAGAAAGGTTCAAACTTCAGCCTTTCCACGCTCCAAATACCTTTCTTAACCCACAGCGACGGAGCCAGAATTCTCATGGGTTCGAAGAATTTGAAGCAATGCATTCCACTTGAAACGATGGAAGAACCTATCCTGAAAACCCCGCACAGCTTGAAAATAGGCATAAATGCGCTCGTCGTCTACATGCTCTACAAAGGGCTCAATTTCGAAGACGGTGTGGTCGTCAGTGAAAGTTTCGCAAAAAGAATGTTTTCGAGGGTGAAAGAATCAAAAGAAATCAGTCTAAGAGGTGTATTGCCTGAAGAGTTCTTTGAGCAGGGTAATGAGATCGTGTTCAGTTGGAAGGCGAGCAAACCTCAAACTGGTGCTTTGGAAAAGATAGAGTCCGTACTGAAGTTCAAAAAGAATGTGGGCGAAAAGGTGAGAAAATCTGATCTGCTAATGGTTTTAGAAACAAAGGTGTGGGTGAAAGATCTGGGTGAATTCACATTCAAGAAGAAAGAATACAGATACGAAGGTTATTACGAAGCCAAAATACTTTCGATAAAACCCTCGAAGACTGTCATGTTTCCTCAGAAATTCGAGTCGAGCATGGATTTCAGACAGAAAATGATCAATTCGAGTGAATCAGAGAGAGAATCGCACCTTTCTGAATATCTCAAAGGCTTCGAGACCCAGTTCGATGTCGAATTCGAGCTCGAGTTAGACAAACCTTTCAAGATCGGTGATAAGATCACCGCGAGACACGGAAACAAAGGTGTCATCAGCAGGATACTACCTGATCAAGATATGCCAAAGGTTCTGATAGATGGAGAATGGAAAACAGCGGAAGTTCTTCTCAGCCCTTTGAGTGTCGTTTCAAGGATGAATCTTGGTCAGTTATTTGAAACTCAACTGACTTTGCTCATCAAAAAAGGACTGCACAAAGATACCTATGAAATCACTGAGACCATAGATGGGAAAAAGCGTGAGAAAATCCTCGAAGACCTAAGATCGATCGGTGCCGACGATTACGGCAGATTTCCAGTCAAGTTCGACGATACACAGATCCATGCCGTTGCGGGCTATCAATACGTGGTTAGGTTGGATCACTGCGTCGGTGACAAGATCCACGTGATAGGTCTCAAAGCGCCCACCAGTCCCATAACCTTTCAGCCTTTCAAGGGAAGAAGCAGAACAGGTGGTCAGAGGTTCGGTGAAATGGAATTTTGGACACTTCTGGATCACAACGCTTTCAAGACATTGAACCTTTTCAAAGAGTGCAACAAGAACTTGGAAAATGAGAAAGTCACGTCGAAGATGAACGAATTTCTGAGTCGTGCTTTGTGTAGATTGTACAAGCTGTCGTATCGTATTGAAGGTGATCAGGTAATCTTTGACATGCAGGACCCAAAAGGGTGCAAACTCGATAACGAAGAGCAAGAAATGTTTGTTCGAAAAATGGAATTTTATCGAGACAAAGAGGAGTTGGAAAAACTTAGAAAAAAACAGTTGTTCCAAAAAGAGGGTTACGTGAGAAACGTCATGATTGGAAGGAGATTGTTTAACTCGGCAAGATCCACCATAGTTCCATGTCCAGAGCTCGAACCAGATGAAATACTTTTACCAGCGGAATTTGGAAGAATATTCTTCAAAAAACCAAAAGCAACGATAGAAGATCTCAACGCACAGGCGACCTTAAAGTTCGTTCTGGTGAACAGACAGCCTTCTTTGCACAAACACAACGTGCAAGCTTTCAAATTGAAATTTTGGAACGAATGGGCAATAGGCTTTCCGATTCTTGCATGCAAAGGCTACAACGCGGACTTCGATGGAGACACAGTCGCAGTTTACTATCCCACGATTCAATACGAAGACGAACTGAAAAAGATGACCTTGAAAGAAAATCCTTTCATCTTCGGAAGTGGAGAGCTGGCTTTGAGCATCGATCAAGACATAGTTTATGGCATGAGCCTCATGGGCTTTCGTGACAAGAAAGAATCTCAGAATCATTTCAAAAAGCTTATCCTCGAAGGCAAATGGGATGAGGTGATGAATCTGTACGAAGAAGCACTCGATCTTGCCACCAAGAAAAATCTCACCTTGAGCATCTTCGAGATAGAAAAGGACGCAGAAAGTTTCGCAAAGATAAAACAGACAAAGTGCAGAGGTAGCAAAGAGCAGTATGATCAACTAAACGGTGAAATAAAATACGGTTCTATCGAGTTGAATGGCAATTTCCTGAACGGTGTTCATCTAAAACATTATCTCGAATACATCTCAGAAAGGGCAAGAAAATCTTTGATGGACAAAAAACTCCACGTGGCGGAGGCGGGAGATTTCACCAGGTTCTTAGTGGAGGCAGCGGGCGACGTGGTTCTCGAAGAAGACAAAAAAGAAGGAGTATTGGAATATCCTGCAAAGTTCATCGAGAAGCTCATCGACTGCAAACTTTTGTCGAACGCATTGCTGTGGAGGTATGATGTCGATCTTGGAAGATATCTCTCTGAAGAAGATCTTGAAGACATAGAGAAAAACCCAAGGAAAGTGAGGATCTTCTCACCCGCGGTCGGATCTGTGACGAAAAAATCGTTCGGTTTGGATCCAAGCACAGGTAAAGAGATCAAAACCAAGTACATAGGTGTTGTTTGCGCTCACTCCACAGGTGAGAGAGGAACCCAGCTTTCGATGCAAACCTTTCACACTGGTGGAAAAGGCAAAGGTTTCCAGATGTCAATAGTTAGAAGTTACATAGTCAAATCTGCAAAAACATCGAAAAACTTTTTAGAATTTCTCGAGAGATTGATCGAACCTATGGGTGAAGACGCCGGGAAAGTCGTTGAGATGTTGGATCTAAGGAATAAGAAAAAGGGAATCTTTGAGAATCTTTCCGTCCAATTTTCTTTGATTGAAGTGCTTTACAAACCACTGAAGGGTTTCAAAAAAAGTGTTTCCTTGGAGAGAGGACCGCTCACATGTATGAGCTTTGAAAAAGGTAACAATGTGATCAAGAAAATCCAAAAGCTGCTTAAAGAGTCCAAACCTGTTCAGTACCGTGAAACTCATCCGAGAGCCTTTTTCTTCGATGCGTTCGTTCTTTGAAAGGAGTGGTGGTAGTGGGGCAAGAGCGGCGTTTGAAACAGAAGCAGAAGCTCGAACAGAAGCAGAAACTTGAACAGAAGCGAAAGATCAAGATAACTCCTACCCCAGAAACACTGGAAGACATCAATCAGGAACTCTCCGAAACTGATGAACATGACGAAGAAGACATCAGAGCGAATCAACTTGAAAAAAGTGAAATATCGCTGCACACCCTTGGATTCAGGCAGAACCTCAAAAAGGTTGGTTACGTTCTGAAAACTCAGGAAAATCTGTACCTGTTCAGAACTCTGAGAGGTAGATCAAATCATGCAGTCTATTATGTGCTCGATGAACTCTCCGAGAATTTGAAGAACGTTAAGGATACCAGTCAACTCTTTGGCAAGATCGTTCCCCCCAGAGATGCTTCCAGAACCGATCTGAAAAAATATGGTTTGGAACTGGAAAACGGACAAGTTGTCTCTCTGTCTTACTTCACTCCGGAAGGAAGGCCAAAAAAGCCGACTTTGGACGAACGGGTTGAGCAGGCGTTTCAAAAATACCGAGAAAGACTCGCATATTTGATCAAACGCTTCAATCTCAGAGAAACTGACTTTTTTGAGAAGCTCTGCGAGGAATACGAAGTCACTCCCAGAGAGGTGAGCAAATTTGAGCGAGAATTACTCGAAAGACTCACCAAAGATTAGGATATTTTTGGAAATCAATAAAGATGATGAACTGAAAAAACAGATCGAAGAGATAGTTAAAAACCTGATCCAGAACTGCTCGAAGGCCTTGAACAAAAAAGAGCTCTCTCTTGCCGGCATCGCCGAAGAAAATGAGAAGGTATCCGAAAACTGTATCTTGATAACAAACGAGGTCGAATATATCGAGACGAATTACAAAGCGGTGCTCCTTTTCATAGATGACAAGCTCAACCAGGAAATGATACAAAGCATCGTTGATTACGAAGTGTGGGGAATATTTGCGAAGAAGAATTTCCTCAACGAGTACGAAGAGAAAGGGAAGTTCGAGGCAGCGCTCAAAGAGGCGATCAGGACTCTGTCAATGGAAAGCGTTTACGATGAATCGGTTTTCTACAAGAACGTCGATTGGAAGTATAAGCACGAGAACATCGAGGAGGACCACTTCATCAGCCTGTTCCTTGATCCTTCCATGAGAAATGTCGCCTCTCAGATCAGATATATCTGTCGCCAAATCAAAGAAGACTACAAACATTTCGGTATGAAGGAAACTTTCGAAAAGACAAAGAAGATACTCAAAGACTGGCACGAAAAGTCTAAAAAAGGCACAAGAGAGACATCGATCTTTGATTTCATTAGGGAAGAGAAAATCTTTGAAAAAACGAACATAAGAGGTCCTATCCCATCGGTACTAATCGAAGGTGAAACTGGTACTGGAAAGAGCTTGGTCGCCGAATTGATCGCCAAGAGTGTTTATGAGAATGTAAGCAAAACTGAGATTCCGTTCGGAGAATTTTTTTGTAGATTTTCACTGGTAAACATGCCAAGCGATCTGCTTAATTCCGAGCTTTTTGGCGCAGCGGAAGGAGCTTACACAGACGGCAAAGAAAGACTTGGAAAGATCGCAACTTACTCTGGTGGTGTGATATTCTTAGACGAAATCGGAGAGATAGATCCTAACATGCAGGCAAAGTTGTTACTCTATATGGACGATTGGTTAATCCAGCCCGTTGGAAGGGACGACTTTTTTCACGTTCCAACCATCATCGTGGCTGCCACCAACAGGGATTTGAAGAGAATGATCGACGAAGGCAAGTTCAGAGCTGACCTCTATCACAGATTTCGTTACAAGATAAACTTACCTGCTTTGAAAGACAGAAAGAAAGATTTGAGATTGTTGATCAGCTTCTGCTTGGCTATCTTCAAAGCAAAAGAAAAAGGAGTCAAAAGGATCAGCCTGAGAGCTTTGGAAAAACTCGAAGACTATCACTACCCTGGCAACTTCAGAGAGTTGATGCAAATAGTTCAAAGAGCCGTTCACGAAGCAAGCTCAAGGCACAGAGATATCATTCTTGAAAGGGATATACAGTTGTAAAAAGTGTATTTAAGAATTTGAAGTGCAACGCTGATTTCTTTGAAACAGCGGTGGTTTATTGCTGTATTGTTCATTTATGAGACTTGATTTCTACCAAAAAACGCAGGAAAGCGTACTAATTGAATTGGAGTAATGATCACAGATGAACACCAAAGCCATACTCTTGCACACTTTTCAAAGGTGAACCTCACTCATTCCTTTCGCACATACCTATTATGTAGCTGATTCAAAAACTCTCTTAGTCGCACTCTTATACTCCCTGTCACCAATAGACTTAATACCAGACTTTACACCAGTCGTTGGCTTCCTTAATGACATAGCTGTCATCTGAATAACTCTCAGTACACATTGTGTATAAATCATTCTTATACAATCACAATTACGATCATATCTAATCAAAGCGGAGCACTCAAAAGATCAATTTTGAAGAACTTTGTAATTTGAATCGGAAAGGAATAGTGCTCCGCCCAATCTTTTTTATTTATCACCCAGCGAACTCATGACTATCCAATACGATAAAGCAATATACACACTCCATTGACGATTTCACATTTGATCAGAGAATTCGCGTTCTGATGAAACACATCGTGTGGTTAATCTTTGCGTAATAGTGAAGACATAAATGTAGAGAAAATCTGGGTATCTTTTCAAAAGAGTTTCTATAAATGAGTGATACAGTATCTAAAGTTAGCTATGTATAATTCATGTGAAAATCGGAGTCATTGATGGTAGAATGGGGTATTATTTGCTCTTTTTAAGAAATATTCGATCACATTGTGAAAAGTCACAATATCTACATCGTAAATGTTACACACACTTCCTGAAAGTGGTATTTTCTCTCAGAACCTCAGATAATTGAAAAAACACGGGGGTTTTTTAATCATTACCCGATTTAAGCTTTCTATGTTCTATAAACTATTCTCTTCACTTTTTGCCCTTTTCAGAACTATTGAGTATTGACAATATACCCTCTTTTGTGTGATAGAATATAACTGTATCTTATGGGTTTCAATCGAACCTTAGAGGTATGGAAACATATTTCGTCGATTATCTTGTCTTGCCTGTGATCAGTTTCAATCGAACCTTAGAGGTATGGAAACTATCCTCTCACGGTTAGTTTTTTGTACTCGATCCAAGTTTCAATCGAACCTTAGAGGTATGGAAACACGGCTTCGCTTGCTGTATACTCGATCCCTGTTCCCGGTTTCAATCGAACCTTAGAGGTATGGAAACGATAAGAGAATTGCAGAAAATAGCCCAGGACGAAACGTTTCAATCGAACCTTAGAGGTATGGAAACACGCCTCTACGTACGAGGAATTTGTCACGAACTTCTGTTTCAATCGAACCTTAGAGGTATGGAAACCCTAGCGGCTTCCGTATGTCGCTGGTAGGTTTGAAGTTTCAATCGAACCTTAGAGGTATGGAAACGGTGTAGGTTTGTTGGTGGTTTTGTTTTTCAGTTTTGTTTCAATCGAACCTTAGAGGTATGGAAACAGATAATCTTTACGCCTAAGCTTTCGTTTCCTTTATGGTTTCAATCGAACCTTAGAGGTATGGAAACAAGTCTTTCCTGAGCCAGGACGACCCGTAAAGCAATGTTTCAATCGAACCTTAGAGGTATGGAAACATTTATCTTCTTCACACGAAAATCATTTATCGAAAGTTTCAATCGAACCTTAGAGGTATGGAAACTTATCTCGCAGTACCACTTCTTTCCCGCCATCAATTCGTTTCAATCGAACCTTAGAGGTATGGAAACTTTCTTCGGTTGGTACAGATCTAAGTTCCCAAGTCAGTTTCAATCGAACCTTAGAGGTATGGAAACTGCAACCGTGACACTCACAAGTAGCTTGAGTAAGTCGTTTCAATCGAACCTTAGAGGTATGGAAACGAGATATACCCAGGTCCTTTTTATCCGCTGCGTTGAAGTTTCAATCGAACCTTAGAGGTATGGAAACCAATATTAGACATGTTAAAGAAACTTGGGATAGCGGAGTTTCAATCGAACCTTAGAGGTATGGAAACAGGAGTAATTCGAGTGTGACGTCTTTTAGTGTGCTCGTTTCAATCGAACCTTAGAGGTATGGAAACCAAGCTTATTTTCCTTTTGTACCAGAGAAACCATTTGTTTCAATCGAACCTTAGAGGTATGGAAACTAATATTGTCTGAAGACCTCCGCGGCAAAGCCTTCAGTTTCAATCGAACCTTAGAGGTATGGAAACTCTCTTCAAAAAGTACAATCCAAAAACTTACAGAGTTGTTTCAATCGAACCTTAGAGGTATGGAAACTTTTTCTTTCGTGGTTCTGGACTTGGCTTGGCATGCGTTTCAATCGAACCTTAGAGGTATGGAAACGGAAACTTTTGAGTGGTTCTCAAGGCTTCATAAGGAGTTTCAATCGAACCTTAGAGGTATGGAAACTCGTGTGGCGTGGTCCAGAAAGAACGAGCGTTCAATGTTTCAATCGAACCTTAGAGGTATGGAAACTTCTTTCAGCGGCAATCTTGATTATTTCTTCATCCGTGTTTCAATCAAACCTTAGAGTTAATGCTTTACCGCAGATGTTTTACCTTCCTGTACCTATTCCCTTTCAGTCTGCTCTTAGAAACACATTCATTTTTATCTTCACTCATTTCAATTGAAGCTTGAAAAGATGGCAACATCGACGCGAGTCTATCACCAAAGAAGGGTATTGGGAAACTTCCGACAGTTTGGTAAGGATCTATCTCAAGCAGAATGTGTACAAAGAATCTTAGATGCTCTTGAGAGTGATCCCTAACGTGGAGGAGGTTAGATTATGTATAACGCATTCTTGGAATTTATGACAGGTTTTTAGCATCGTGTGTGTGATTACCTGTGTGCGCAAAATTGTGAAGGCTGAGGTTGAACGAGCTGAGAAAGAACAGCAAAAAAACAAAGAAGGTGGTAATTGATGGAATCCGTATCAGATTTGATTTTCATGATTGTGCTACTAATCGGCGCAATCACGGTTGGTATCGGGTTGATTTTTATTGAAAGTTATGCTGACAAGAAGGTCAAAGAAATCAAAGACAAAGCTAACATAAAAGACGGAGACGAAATCAAAAACGACGACTGATATGCGCATTCATCTTTGATAACAGTTGATGAAACTGTATCTGAAGACATCAAAGCTTTACTGAAGGTCTGTTCTATCACTCTATTCAGCTAGTAGAAAGACCGGGCCCAATTTCTCTAAGCATGTACGCACCGGAATTCAGAAATCTTTATGAATTCTTACTGGAAGTGGGAAGCGATATTTCAGATCTGAGATTGGAAGCTCAAATAACCGCAATTGTTTTGTACCACTCATCAAAGAAAGACGTTTTTTCGTATTGTTTTCTCCACACTGTGATTCTCAAATGCATTAGAAAGATGAAAGTGTACACAATATTCCAGGAGCCTGATAGTTCTCTCAACAAGAGCTTTGCTGAGCCTCTGAAAAGTAGATTGCAAGATGATGGGAAGGCATTCTGAATCTCTGTGATCATTCAAATTCTTTAGCAAAGCTTTATTGACTTAATGCTTTCTTGTGGTACGGGAAATAAACTAAGAACCACGGTGGTTTTGCAACATACCAACCTTGTTAACAGGAGGTGAGAGGTTGAAACCGTTTTCGGCGCTGAAAGCTGAGGAACTGGAAAAACTGGCTGGTTTTTATCCAACGCTTGCAACTGGAATCCTTGATCATAATCCTTCCGATTTTGGCGTCAAGAACGCAGAATCTGCCAGCGTTGAGATACATCTTGCTCAAGTATATGAGGATCACTTTGTGTTCTCGGGTTTAGTGAGATTCAAGGCTAAGGACGACCGCGAGGTATCTGTCGCAATCAAAGGCAATGGAGACCACATAGGTGTTGCGTATATATTGCCCAAAACAGTGCAGTCTTTGGATGCGATTATAGACAACTTAGAACCTGGCGCAGAGGTTATAATCTTTCCTTCCGAGTGGCAGGGTGAAATTCTAATGACGAAAGGAGAGATGGGCGTGAGCACGTTCTTTAAGTGTATGAACGTGTATCAAGAGTCTTTGAGTAATGCCACCAAGATGCTTGAAGCAACTTTCGAAGAATTCGACTCTATGATCGACAATGTGCAAGATGAAAAGAAACAAAAACTCGAGGAAGAACTAATCGAGATAATCAACCAGTCAAAAGCTGCCTTTCAAGAGATTTCCAAACTGCTGCCAAGAATCGTTGAATTCTATGCCAGAGCGTGTGCAAATGATGTATTTGGTGGATAAATATCAGTCTCTTTTTGTTTCAATAGCATCTGTTCAATTCCCTGCTTGATCGGTTTTCCAAAAGGATAAAAATAGATGTGGATCAAGTAAAATAATAATAATGATAGCGGGGGTGATAATCAAACTCAGTGAAGATAAGTGAATAGAAAGACCCTTGGAACCGGTCAAAATTGAGCGACAAAAGCAAACCCGTTAGAACTTGTTGCCAAGTAGTTGAGGAGAATAATTAAAGCAGGGAGTGATGAACCTTGAAAGTCATCGTTTCCTCTGTGGGAGTGTCTCTTCAAAGCAACTGTACCTCAAAATTGAATCCGCTGGAGCTAAAAAAATGCGAAAACCAAATTGCTCCTCAAGAAAAGATCAACCCGGAATTGTCCAAACTAAAGAAGAAATTTGATATTTTAATGAATCAAGACCAGCAGAACCTGGATGACTTAGAAATCTCTGAGTGCAAACGACTGATCGATGAAGTAAAAAGAATGATGGAAATAAAGCCATGTGCTGAGATTGATACAATCGATAGCTTGAAGAAGAGCAACGTTTTCAGCGATGAAGAAGAAGTTAAAGTCATTTTGCTGCATGGATTAGATCTTACCTACATTGCTAAGATCATCCAAAAGCAGTTGAAAGACAAATACCCGAACTTCGAAGTTCGCCTGGAAGCTTATCGCAATATAAATATAGAAGTTGAAAACAAAATGAACCCAGAAAACTTGGTATCGCTTTGGAAAGCTTTGGACAAGATCAGGATCGAGGCTGAAGAGAACGACGACAAAATAATCATGGTTGCAAGTGGTGGGTTCAAGATGATCACAGATATTCTTTACATCTACGGAATTTTGTACAGGATACCTGTGTACTACAAGTACGAAAAGGGTGAAGCAGTTCGACTTCCAGAACTCCCTGTGAACTGGGATTATGTTTTGTTCGTATTACAGAGTCCTTCGCTTAAGAAGGGAGAAGAGAGTTTTTGGTCAAATATTTTCGATGATAAAGACTTTCAGGAAGATTTACGTAACAAACTGCCTTATCTTGAACCTGTTCTGAAGAAAATACCTGTGAAGAACAAAATGTACAAGAAAATCCTTGAAGACAACATCGCAGTCTGGCAAGATCTTTGGATAGGCGATCTGATTCCGGAAACTGTGGAACATTCCAAGTCCCATTCAAAAAGGTTGCTTCAAAGGTTTGAAATCCTGCACGATAGTTTCGGCGGAGCATTCTTCGATTTTCTTGGGATAAATGATGAAGAAGACAGAGCAAGATATCTGTTTTACCTCTACGCATCGGCTTACCTGCACGATATAGGTCATACTGTTCTGAAGGCAAAGAACTACGATTTTGTGGAATTTCCAGATATCGTCCGTGAGTACCACAACGTACTGAGCGTTTATGAGATGGAAAGATCGAAGAGTGTTCTTGGGCTCAATGAGCTTGAAGAGAATGATCTTGTGGCTATCAAGCTAATATGTCTCTACCACAGAAAAAAGATGGGGCTAACATCGTGTACGCATGATAAGAACAATGATATGAAATCTGAGTTGAACGCGAGGCTGATGGGCGAATTACTCGGTTGGAAGAATGTGCCGCTTGTCGAAAACGAGCAGTTCAGGAAGTTGCCCGAAGGGTTGCAGAGATTGACCCTTCAAGTCGCGGCAATGCTGAAATTCTTGGATGAGCTGGACGTGCAGGCAGACAGGACTGTCAGTGAGAGTTACAAGAAGGTCAGACTAACACGGCTTGTTGATGAATCACAGCGTTTGCTCGGGCAGATAAAAGAAGAACAACAATGGCGTGAATACAAAAAATGGTTGGAAGATTGCCTGGAAAAGATCAAAAAAGGTGAAAGCTTTGAAGATGTCTATAGTAAAGCGAAAAAAATTCAAGAAGAAGTCGTCGAGAAATTCTTACAAGATCACAGAAGTGTTGATCCTGATTTGAGGAAGCTGTCACAGGTTGCATTCAAATTGGTACAATTTGGGCACTTTGAAAAGCATTCATCAGTCAATTCTGTTATACCTGTTTGGGAGAAGGACAAAGGCTTGTACATCGAAGTGAATGGTGATATGGACAGCTGCAAGAAGGAGATCGAAAGTCAGGTTGAAAAAATCAAAAAGGACCAGGGTGAATTATCTGAATGCGGCGTCAAACTATTTCCTGGAGAGTTTTCAGATGATCTAATTCGTCCCTTTAGAAAATGATGGAACAGGAAATTGGTGATAATGAGATTGGGGGAGGGAGTGTTAAGAAAGTGTACGTGGAAAGCTTAGAGCGAGACACCATTTTTTTCAAATCTCGCTTGTTTGGAAGATTTGATAAGTGCGTGAACAGGTTCAGAACAAAGAGATCTGTGGATCTATATGTGAAAGCATAAATCTGTGCTTTAGAGCACTAAACGATAGGAGGGTTGAAGATGCGTTATATTGACACTGTGTTATGTACAGTTGGAGCCAGTCTCTTGACAAATTTGAAAAAGTCTGATGTACCTGAAATTAAAGCGGCTTTCGAAAAGCTAAACCAGGGGGATTTCAAATCCGCGGCAGCCGAAATGCTGAAGATTAAAGATCCAGCAGATAGGGTGTTGGGAGCCGAGATCAATTCTATGTACAGTTTGATTCAAAAAGGGTATATCGATTCCACACAAAAGCTTTATCTTCTTGTGAGTGATACTCAAGATGGTGACCAAATGGGAAAACTGCTGAAAGAGTACTTCTTGAGCAAACAGTGTGCCATGCAGTTCAAAAATGTCGAGATAGTTAAAGCCGAGAAGCTGAGCGACAAGAACAGACACGAATTTAGAACTTACGGTTTGAGAAATCTGGCGCGTGAGATGGCAAGAGTAGCGAAAGACAATCCCAACAGGATCATGGTCAACGCTACGGGAGGTTACAAAGCCACGATAGCCTACGCGGTGGTACTGGGACAAGCCCTGAACATCCCAGTCTACTACAAATATGAGAACTTTGATGAAATCATCGAGCTGTTGCCTCTGCCAGTGAGTCTGAGCGCGAAGGTGTACGAGAAGCACAAGAACGTCTTTGCTTATCTGGACTGTTTTGATACCGTTGAAGAAGAAACCTTCCTAAAACAATTCGGTTATGCCGGCTGGGCAAAGGTCGAGGACGAACTGAAGATCCTTCTGGATCGTGTAGAAATGGACGGTAAGAAACTCATCTCCATTAACCCGCTGGGTGAGATCTACCTGGGAAGCTTCGAGTGGGATTGTTCTGTGCTTGATCAACCATTTCTGAAGACTAACCGAGATCCTGAAGACAAAATCGCTGGAACTGGTGGACATGGTCTGGCGATACTGAGTGAAAGCCGTGGGATCCTCGAGAAAATTGCCAAAATTCCGTGGGTCGGATTGATACAAATGACAGGTTCTTCCGAAGGAGAGAAAGGTGAAGGTTTCAAAATATGGACGCAGGAGAATGAGCTCAAAATGATGATCAAAACCAGAAAGGGCGAAGGATACCTTCTGATAAAACCCGCGGTAGAAACCAGAAGTCCACGCTTGTTGGAGTGCATGAAAAGAAAACTTGAAGAAATCATAAGTGAATAAAAGATCGGCTAAGAACACGTGACGGCACAGATGATTGTGCCGCTATTCTTGTTAACATTCTGTCTCTCCAAAATCCCTTACTTAGATTTTCTTGATTGCATAGCCTTAATCACATTCGCTGTTAGCCGAATGATTGAGTAATTGAATTAATAACGATTCAGAGAACCGAAAGCGATAAGTTTTATTCAATTTTCGATAAGTTAAGCACTTCGTGTTAAAAATTTAATTTGATTGGGATTCTTGTCACAATCTCATTGATTTTTTGATAAAATGATTTATGGTACGCATGAAGAAAAAATCCAGATACAAGGTGGAAGAATTACAAGATCTAAAGTAGTTTTTAGCAGAACTAATTTCATTACATGTGTGTCCGAGGAAGTCAGTAGAATAATTAAACAAACGTTACATTGAGCGCCAAGAACTCTAAGATCGACGAATTTGATCAATCGCGGTCGTTCTCAAGATTTAGGAAGTTTCAAATGTTTCAAGACTAAGCAAGAAGGGGGGCTGAGTTAGTGGAAAACGAGCGTGAGCTCCTAACCATAGGAGCACTGTTGCACGATGTCGGCAAGATTGCACTCGTTCAAGATGTCCAATCACAGTTCAAGGAAATTCTCGCTCCATTTGAAAGATTCATGTCGGGACACCGCGACAAGAGTATGGACGATTCAGATCCCTTAACCTGGTACGTTGCTCTTGCCGATAAACTCTCAAGCTCTGAAACACAGTTTTCAAAAGAAGAAGATTTTGACGAGCTAAGATCTCTTGAAAACATCCTTGCAAGGGTAAATCGAGATGAAAAAGACACCAAAGTCAACTACTTCAAACCCAGCGTTATTCCGGATGTAGACATGCCAACGTACGAGAAGAGTGCGAGTAAAGATGATTACAAGAAGATTTATGAAGGGCTTGTACAAGAATTGAAAAGTATGCCGTTCAGCGTTGAAACTGTGAGGTTTCTTCTGTACAAGTATCTGTCCTTCGTCCCTCAATCCGCACAGAAGAGTGGCTTCATGGATGTCTCTCTATATGATCACCTGAGAATTACAGCAATGATAGCGTTGTGCATCTATGATTACGTCAAGACGAATGGATCGAAGGTCGAAAGGTATCAAGATTTAGAGAATTTGCAAACCGAACCAGTCTTGCTGCTCGTTCAGGGAGATGTTTCCGGTATTCAGAAATTCATAAAGAACGTCAGTTCGAAAGGTGCGCTCAGATCGTTCAGAGGTCGCAGCATCTTCATCGATCTGTTCCAGGAAATCGTCGTTGAGAAAATACTCGAAGAAACCGGATTTTATCGAACGAACGTACACTTCATCGGTGGGGGGCACTTTTATTTGATCCTTTCCAACACGCAGCAGAACATCGAAAAACTCGAAAAAGTCCGCAATTTAGTGAATGAATGGTTGCTGAACAAGACTCAAGAGATGAAACTTATTATAGGCTATGAGCCCATGAGACCAATCGATTTGAAAGATCCTTCCGAAAAGTTCGAACGCTTGGGTGAACAGATCAGAGAAAAGAAACTCAGAATGCACTCTGAACAAGAACTGAGGAAGATTTTCGAACTGCCGGTTACCACGAAACGATCCCACTCGACATGTAAAGTGTGCGGAAAAAGAGAGGAAAATCTGTATCCTTTGCGTGAGGATGAAGACCCAATTGCTTGTGAGTTTTGCAAGCAAATGTATGATCTTGGCAGATTGATAATGCGATCGAAGTACTTTTCTCAAGATGCGTATGGTGATTTTGAGATTCTGGGTGAGAGATATAGCTTTTGCGACCAACCAGGGCAGGGGAAAAATTACGTGTTGGGAATCCAGAAAGTGAATACTGCGAGTACAGCACAGTATGTCTTTACCGACATAGTCAGTTATGCAAAACACGAAGAATTCCAAGAACTCGCGGAAGAGTCCACAGCTCGCAGACTTGCCTGCTTACAAGCCGATATTGATCACTTGGGTGAGATTTTCAAAGAGGGTCTCAAAGTGAAAACACTCTCACGCATGAGTACGCTTTCCAGATTGCTGACGTATTTCTTCAAGTACAGAGTCCGTAAATTGATAGAGGGCAAAAATGTCGTTCTGGGTTACTCTGGCGGAGATGACCTTTTCATCTTGGGTGGATGGGAAGACATCTTACAGTTCGCTTATGAGATGCAGATGGAATTCCGCAAATTCACCGGGAACAATGAAAAGATCACTTACACAGCCTCTTTTGTTGTATTCAATGAGAAAGAGAGCATTAGTAAAGTGAAGGAGATAGCAGATCAAGCCGAAGGTTATGGAAAGAAGTCTGGTAGAAACTGTCTGGTTCTTTCACATGGTATAAAGAAGAAGTTCGAAAACCACAGAGCAATATTGGAGAAAACTCAACATGTGTCCTGGGAGGAGTTCACACAGAAGACTTACAAAATCTACGAAGAACTCTCAAGATTGGCAAATTCCGTGGACAGAAGTGTTATAAGGAAAGCCCTCGAACTATCCTTAGAAGATTCCCCGCTGAACAAGGCATTTCTGGCATATATCGAGGCACGCGAAAATGACCAGGATAGGGACTTCGCAAATTTGATTAGGACAAATGAAGTTCCGGCACTGAACGCTGTTTTACAGCTTATAGATCTCAAAGCGAGAGGGAGGTATGAAAATGGCTAATGTGGAAGTGATCAAGAAATTACCGAATTTGTCAAAATGGGAAATGTCTGAAATGATTCAGTACTCAGAAAATGTGGCAAAGGAACTTGGCAGTGCAAGAGTCAACATGACTCAGATAAGGAAATTCCACGGGCATATAACCAAGATCTGGAACAAGTACTTGATGAACAGACCTACTTATCTGAAAAACACCGACAAATTCAAAAAAGAAGTACGTGACGAGATATTTTTCGTGAAAGCATACCTTGCTTACCAAGCCGGTCGCGAATCGAAATTAAAGGATCTTCAAGATGTTCTTGGGACAGCTATAGATAAGATCCAAGATCAACAAGATTTTGAACGTTTCAAGAAATTCTATGATTCAATACTTGCATACTTTAAATACTATGATTCTCAGAGGGGAGGACAGAAAAATGGCTGAAAACGGGATCAAGCCAATTCTTGGGAAGTACATAATAACTGGCAAGATAGTCTTGAAAACAGGTACAAGAGTTGGGGGTACAGACATTGGAATATCGATAGGTGGAATCGACAATCCCATAATTAGAAATCCATTTACTGGTGAGCCCTATATTCCCGGTAGCTCATTGAAGGGAAAAATGAGATCATTGCTCGAAAGATTAAAGAAAATGCCTCTTAGTACCTTTGGATCAGGAAAGAACGCAGTGAGAAGACACGAATGCACCAACACCAACTGCGAGATCTGCCGTCTCTTCGGATCTTCTCCGAAAACAGAGAAAGATGAGAAAGTGAATATACCTGCGAGGATAATCGTCAGAGATTCCCATTTGACAGAAGAATCTAAGGAAGCCCTTGAAAGCATGGAAACAGACGTGCCATATGGTGAATGGAAAATGGAAAACAGCCTTGATAGAATAACATGCCATGCGGGTCCAAGAACCAACGAGAGAGTGCCAGCCGGTGCAGAGTTCTCATTCGAGATCGTTTACACCGTCGAAAAAGAAAACGATGTTGAAACAGATCTCAAGAATATTATCACAGCGCTTGAACTGATCGAGGATGACTACATTGGATCGAGTGGATCGAGGGGTTACGGTAAGGTCGAATTCAAGATAGATCAGATAATTCTCAAATCTGAGAAATACTACACCGATGAAGCAAAGATTCTCAGTCACGATTGCAAGAATAAGACTCTCTCTGAACTCAAAAAAATACTGCCCACCTTGAAAGGGTGATTAGTGTGAAAAAACTTGTCCTCCTTGACTTCAAAGGAGGTTTCAGAGTTGGAAGGGGGGATGAGTCGGATTCCACCCTTTCCACGATTCATTCGGACACAATCTATGGCGCTATAGTCTACTGGGCTTTCAAGCTGTTTGGTGATGATGCCGAGCCGTTTGCCAAAAATCTGAAATGCTCTTCTCTTATTTTCCAGCACAACGGTGATTACGTCGTACCAAAACCATTGATCTATGATTCCCAGAAATTGAAAAACCCCAAGGGTGTGAAATCAGCCTCTTATGTTTACCTATCTAAACTGACATTGGTAGATCCAGAAAAATCTGTCTTGACCGAACAGCCAACCGCGGTAACCAGTTTACCGAGAAACGCTCTGGACAGAAATACCAACAACTCAATGTTCTACTTCATTGAAGCCACATATATCAAGCCCGGTTTTACACCATGTATAGTTTTGGAGTTCGAAGATAAATACGAAAAGATGCTCATCAGTTCTTTGAAGGCATTAGGTGACAGTGGCATAGGTGGTGACAATACCTACGGTTTTGGCATTTTCGATTTCAAGATAACTGATCTACCAAAGCAGTTCAACCAGCAAGGAAAGTACTACACAACATTATCGCTTTGTATGCCCGAGGAAAAGGAGATCGAAAAGCTCAACACGGGCTATTACAAAATAATAAGAAAAAGAGGATTTAAAAAAGATATGGCAAAAGCGAAGGTAGATCTTAACTATCTCGCCGAAGGAAGTACCTTTACATTCCCCATTCAGGGCCGTGGAGTGGTTAAGATAGAAGACTACTTCATCCAGACATCGCCCATTGTGATCGCTTTTGGTGGTGATGAAAAATGAGGCAAAAGATAAAGATTAAACTTACATCGTCCACACCTTTTTACATCGGTTCTGGTGAAAAATACCCAGCCTGTCAGTTAGTCAAAATCAACTCGTCATACTATAAACTCCGCGATATGTCGTTTTTCAGATTACTCCACAATTATCCAAAATTGAAAGGGTCTGATTCTTTAAACAAGACCGCTGATAGAACAGTTCCAAACATTCAAAGAGAGATAACTCAAAAAGATCTCTTCTACGAAATCAAGAACTACGTGAACGAAATAAACGGAGAAATAATCCAGACCATCAAACATCCATCTGGTAAGCTGTATATACCCGGTAGTTCTATCAAAGGCGCAATAAGAACGGCGATCCAGTATCACATAATGAAAAAGAACAGAGACTATTTCTCAAAAATAGTATTGGATGCATTAAAAGATGTTCACCGGGAACCAAAGAGAAAATGGCACATTATGGCTGAAGTGACTAAAAATGTAGACAATAAGCTCAGACTGAACTCAGATGAAATCCACACTGATTTTGCAAGGTTCATGATGGTCAGAGATACCAATCTGATCTCACAACCTGTCTGTCTTGTGCGAATTGGTATTTTCAAAATCCGCTCTCAAAAACTTGTTCTTGACAGCACAAAGTCCTTCTTCCTGTTAGAAACGGTAGCTCCATCGGTAGAATTTGAAACTGAGATTGTCTTTGACGCTGATCAGATGGAATTTATGCAAAAACAACTCTCGAAGAATTACTCTGGTGTGCCCAAGTCGATCGATGAAATACTTAATTGTGTAAGAGAGATGTACGATGATGTGATAAAAGATGAATTAAGGGACTTGAAACTCGAGAATTCAAAATACGGTGATTTACTGAAGAAATTAGATGGTCAAAAGGACAAGATTCACATTGGCTATGGTGGTGGTTTGAAGGCGTGTGGCTTGTTTATTCTGTTAAATGATGATCTGAGAAAACAGGTTAGAAATCTCATCAAAGATCACGGTACAGATATCGCTCCACTCTCAAGGCGCGCATTGATCAGGAAAGAGAACGAGCCGGCATCACCGTTAGGGTGGTTCACGTTCACGGTGATACAGTGATCGGAAGATTTCCAGTCTACACAAAAACTCTTTTCACAAGTGATGAAGAGAAATGGCAATACGTCCTTCAGATCATCCGAGACATTGATGAAGCAGTCTATGAGTTTCTTTTGAATTCACCAGACGGTACATTGAGGGTAGTGGGACCTTTCCAAACAAAGCACAATAACTGTGTAGTGCTTTCGAGCCCACTACCTGCTCTTTTTAGATTCCTTGTTTTGAATCTACCAGGTAAAGTTCAAACAGTGATCAAACAAAAGAGCGCATTCGTTGAAATCGCTGTTGCAAAATCACTTTTTAAACCCCCTTCGACCTACATTCTGAAAATCAGAAATGCCAAAAGTATAAGTTTCAGTCAGCTTGTTCATGATTTTTGGATCTTCCTTGGTATAAAGATCAAGCCTGAATTCTTCTTCAAATCAGTGAAAGTGGATGGAATCTACACCTATGTCACTATGAGAACTTTAAACAAAGACGCATCTGCGCTCGTCAATTTCACAAGATATGCAGGTCTTGGAGAAGACAGAAAATATGGCTATGGAGATGTGGAAGTCTTTGAAGTAAAGGAGGGAATGTAACATATGCAGGAAGAAATGAGACAAGATCTAACAGAAGTACGCAATATCTTGTCTGATGATGAAATCAGTGATATCGCGGTGAATGCGCTTAAGGAAGCGGTAAAGGTAACACTGAAAACAAAGATCAAGGACATCTTCAATTTCGTAAAGTTCATGGTTTCCAACTCTATCAAGCTCACAAAATATCTCTATAAAACAGTAAAACAAGAAGGTTGGAACTCACCGAAGATCTGGTGGCAAGACGCGAAGAAGAATGTTGTAAGAAAGGTTGAACAGATCAAGAACATCTGGGAACAAATGAGCCCCCAACAAAGGGTGAATACATTGATAGATTTTGTCATCATCATTTCCATGTCTTTCTTGGTGAGTGGTGGACTCGATCTCGAGGGAGGCTTACCTGACACAGACCTCGCCTTTGGTGTGGGAAGACATAGAAATATATTTACTCACAGCATACTCATTGGTTTAACCCTTGAATTCACCATCAGGTTTCTTGTCGCGCTCATAACGGAATCAGAAAAACGTGGATACACTCCCAGATCCAAGATTCTACAAGTTGTACTAAACTTCGCCAAAAAGCACCATAACGCAGCAATATCAGGCATGTGGTTGGGTTTGTTTCTGCATTTCTTGAAAGATGCCAATCTTTTGAGCAAGAGGACAAAACCATATGCAGGTGTTAATGGGCTGTCGATGCAAGATCATCAAAGAATATTGTCTTCAAATGCATTTGCATCTGCCGTATTTTCTCAAGAAAGTTAGCGTGATGAATGTATATCGAGTGATGAAAGAAGGTGAGATAAACGTTTGGCTATTTTTACCTTCCGACGTATGAGATAGGAAATTCTGAGAAAATCTTCAAGTTGATATACTGCAGTATTTGTAAAAATCTAAAGCAACACTATGGTACAAGAAGCATATTTCTCAATATATTTGATACAACTTTTCTGGCCCTTTATCTGGTTAATAGCGAATATAAGACAAGTACAACAAAGTGTTTCAACCCAATATCACTAAAGCGGGTGCAGATTATAGAAGATCAAGAAGACTTATTTGAGAAACTAATCGACCTTAATCTTCTTGCTGTGAACATATCAGTTATGGATGCCGCAATAGATAATCAAAACCTTAGGCATCGCGTCTTCAAAAATGTTTTTAAGAGAACTCTTGAACAAAACCTGAACAGGATATCCCAAAAAATCACGGGGTTCGATCAGAAGATTTCAAAGATCTTCAGCGCTTTGTGTAAAGAGCAATCGATTATCCAAATTCATTGTATCGCGGACCTTATCGCTGAAATAGTCAATGAGCTTTTCAATGACGCGTACCCAGCGAGAATTGTCAGAAATATGATTGTGATTCAATACATTCTCGACGCCTTCGAGGACTATTATTCGGACATCAAAAGATCAATGAAAAACCCGCTTTTGTTGTACGAAAAACGGCAAGTACCACACATTGTAGAACAGATAATATATCAAAGCATAAATGAACTTTACAAATTGGCAGATAAGACCGCTTACAAACAAGTTGTGCAGAGAATTCTTTTTGGATCCATAATTGGCAAGTTCAATCAGATAAAGGGGGAAAAGTGGAATGAGAGAGACGTATTACGATATACTCGGTGTGAAAACAGACGCCTCTTTAGAAGAAATCAAAGAAGCTTACAAGGACTTAGTAAGGAAATATCATCCTGATAAATTCGTGGGTAGAGCTAAAGAATTGGCTGAGGAAAAGCTCAAGAAAATCAATGAAGCCTATGAGGTTCTGAGCGATCCTGAAAAAAGAAAAGCCTACGATTCAAGTTTGTACACCGGCAATGCGCACAGCGAAGGTGATTTTGATCTGTCACTCGCACAACTTTCAAGATTAGCTGACCAAAATGATTGGAATCAGATAGCAATCATATGCGATCAGCTAAAGAGAAAGTATCCACTGGAGTCACAGGTATATCTTTGGGCTGCGTTGGCACAATACAAGATGGGCAATATCAGTAATTTTCTCACCGAGATTGCTGCTTTGGAGAGTCTTAAACTTGAATTAGATAATCCATCAATCGAAATGATTGCAAGTTTCTGCTTTGAAGCTAAACTGTTCGACAAAGCCGCTGTATATTTTGAGCGCTTGATAAGACGTGTTGGAAAACTACCTGTCTATCTCGCGCCTTATGCTATATCTCTTGAGATGATAGGGCGTAAAGAAAAGGCGAAAGAAGTTTGGGATGAACTTGAGAGAATTGATCCTTCAAACCCTATTTTGAAAGAGAGAAGAGAACACTGGTTGATAGGTAGCACTTACGTGAATAAGCAAGAAGCGTTGAAAACAACTGCCGCCGTTGCAGCTTGTGGGTTGTGTGGCTGGTTCGGTGGTTGTTGTTAAGGTGAGGATGAAAAGATGATAAAGTATCTTGCGCTCTTTGTCTCTACGCTATTGGATCACGTCGGTGTTCCGGTACCGTTGATCGTGACAGTTGTCTTACTACGCAACCAGAAGATTCAAATCATTGTCAGTTTTGTTGTGGTTCTTTGCGCGTTGATTTTCAGCGATCTTGTCACTTTCTACTTTGGAAAGTACTTCAACAAAATCGCTTCTAAGAACAAAGACTCGGTTTTTGCCAAAGCGGGCACCCCAGATGCCTTCCAAAAGGTATTAAACATTATCTCCCGAACCGTTCTCATGCCTGGTCTGTGGATCATCATGTTCAACAAATTCATTCCGATAGTCGGCAAATACATTCCCCTGATGATGGGTTATAACAAGCATTCGTTCAAGAAGTGTTTGATTTTATTCTTATTTGCCAACACATTTTACGCACTATTTTACGTGACGACAGCGTACTACTTTGGCGAAGCAATTAAGAACGGTCAAACCTTGTTGTCTATATTCTTTTTATCGCTATTCGCGTGCATTTATCTTCTTACATACATAGTCTCAAAAAAGAAGAATGAGCAGCAGAATTATATGAAGTAACGTTGTTATAAAATAAAAACAAAGGGGTGATCAAGATATTCTACAGCATTGTCGTGAAATTGATTGCGCTTGATGATGGGAGATATGATTTTTATCCAGGTCAGAAACTGCACAGTCTTTTCTTGAATTTTGTCAGACAAGCTGATCAGGAAACTGCGAAGCATCTGCATGATGAAGACAGAGAAAAGTCTTTCACTGTTTCTTCATTTTTGGGAAAAGCGATAGAAGGACCTATTCAAATTGAAAAATCTTCATCGTATTTTATCAGATTGACCACACTTGATGATCACACCTTTGATGTTTTGTTCTCAGGTCTCATTATGAAAATGACGCAGAGAGAAAACATAAGAATTGGGAATATAGAATACAAAGTTGTTGAAGCCTTCTTTGATGGAGAACAGAGCAATTGGGCAGGACGGGCTTCAGAGGAAGAACTTCTCAACAAACAGTACACGTCAAACCTCATCAAACTCAGATTTCACACACCCACAGTTTTCAGAACTGGTGACCAACACTGCAGATACCCTATTCCACAAAAGATATTCACAGGCCTTCTTGGAAAATTCAACAAATACTCAAGATACAAAATAGATGAACAAATAGAGAGCAAATTCAAAGAGATAACCATAACCGAGAAAAAAACACAATCGAGACGAATAGTATTGAGAGACTTCTATCTTGAAGGATTCATAGGTGATGTCACATTCAAGGTACCAGAACAGGATAAGCAGTTGATAAGAGTTGCAAATACATTGGCAGATTTTGCCTTTTACGCAGGGGTTGGATACAAAACCACTATGGGGTTGGGACAGGTTCAGAGAATACCAGTTGAATAAGAAGGTGATTTTTTGAACTTTAAAGAGCTTGCTATGAAAGCTGAAGATGAGTTTGACTTCACAAAAGCACTCTCATACTATGAAAAAGCCATTGATGAACTTTCTGTTGAAGATGGCTCTCTTCAAAGATATGCGAATCTATTGTTTGAATTTCAGGAATACGAAAAAGCAAAAGAAATCTTTGAAATCATAGTTCAGAAAACAAATCAAAAGGAATATCTCGAAAAACTCGCGCAGATCTACGAAGAGCTGAATCTAAAGAATGAATCAGCGGAATTATACGAGAAGCTTGACAAACCAGATAAAGCGAAAGAACTTTTAGCGGATAGGCAGCAAAATCATATAAACGATCTTACGGTGACCAAATTTCTTGAGCTTTTCAGTGGTAGAAAAGACGTCTTTGCCGTTCAAACAGACCAGGGGTATTATCCAGTGAGATTGTCCATGAAGAAAAAAGACGTGGTAGAACATCTAAATGGCGAGAAAACCCTGGGGGTCTATGTGCTTAGATCGGATAACTCGGTCAAATTCGCGGCGTTCGATGTAGATGTTAAAAAGAGCCTCAATCAGAACTATCAGGAGCTGGTCAAAGTATGCAAGCAAACCGTTCGGGATCTGTGTGAAAGACTGAGATTGGAGAATATCAAATATTATGTAGAGTTCAGTGGAAATCGTGGGTATCATGTGTGGATCTTCTTTGACAGATGGCTCCAGGCATATAAAGTGAGAGCCATTCTGAAAAAAATAGCCGAGGATATCCCATCAGATGAGAGAATCTCTGTAGAGGTTTTTCCAAAGCAATCTGATACGAATGGTGGGCTTGGAAATCTCATTAAGCTGCCTCTTGGCATTCACAGGAAAACTCTGAATAATTGCGTCTTTGTTGATGAGAATTTCGAGCCGTTTCCAAATCAACTTGATTATCTTTTGAAGATACAGTTGAACGATTCAGATGCCTTTGAAAAAAAGTACAGTGAAATCTTGCAGGATCAAGACATTCCAAGAACTAAAGCGAAAAAAGAACATACCACGACAAAAGGTAACGACGTGAAAAAGATGTTAAGACGAGAGATAAATACGAATTATCTCAACGCCTTGCTTCAAGCGTGCTACATCCTCAAACAACTCCGCGAAAAGATCGAGAAATTCGGATATATAAATGACGATGAAGAATATATATTGGTGGCTTCATGTGCACCTGCGGAAGGTTCAAAGGATTTTCTCACAGAGTTACTTGGAAAAACAATCAACTATTCATCAGCGAGATTATATTCTCTAATGAACAGAGCGGGAACTGTACCAATAACCTGTGAGGAGATAAAAAGAACGATAATGAACAAATCCCTCGCGCTCAGTATTGAACAGTGCAACTGCAAATTCAATGAACCTATTAACACACCTCTTTGTCTTGTGAATGATAGCATGTTCTTTCTTTCATTTACAAGTATGGGAGATCTGGTTAGGAAAATAATAGACAAAACAAAAGAGAAAGCAGAACTTGAGAGTCAGATAAAAGCCCTTAAGAACCTACTCGCTCGGAAAATGGAATGCGATGAAATCACCGTCGAAGATGTGACTATCAGAAAGAAGGACGGTGAAATCCAAATAATCATTTGATTGCTCAGGGTGATCAAATGGTGCTCTATGTAACTGAACAAGGCGCTGTACTTTCTAAAGAACTTGGAAAACTGATAATCTCGAAACAGGGAGATATAATAAGTGAATTGCCTCTGAAAAAGATCGAAAAGGTCAATCTCATGGGCAACATATCCCTGACCCCTCAAATATTGAATTACTTTCTGGACAACAAAATAGAAGTTGTATTCATGACTCAATATGGCAAATACAGAGGAAAACTATACACAAACGAATATCGAAATGTCCTTTTGAGATTGAAGCAGTACGAAAGATCTATGGACCAGGGATTCAAACTGAAGATCGCTCAGAGTATAGTTGCCGGTAAGTTGAAAAATTACTATGACTTCTTGATGAATAGAAGCAAAAGCCTGACACGCGGAATACTCAGTGAAGAAATCGCGGCTTTGAGAAAGGTTTCTGAAAAAATCAACGAAACACATTCAATCGATCAAGTAATGGGACTTGAAGGTATCGGGTCAAAATATTATTTTCAAGGTTTTGCCAAGCTTTTCAAAAGTCAGGAGTTCAAATTCGAGAAAAGAATAGCGCACCCTCCGAAAGATCCTGTCAATACTATGCTTTCGCTCGGATACAGCCTCTTGTACAACGAGATCGAAGCCGCTATCAACGCCGTGGGATTAGATCCATACCTTGGCAATCTGCACACAACAGATATTTCTAAGAAATCATTACTTTTCGATCTGACCGAAGAATTCAGATGTATCATCGTTGATAATTTCGTAATAAATGCGATCAACAGAAACGAATTCACACCAGAAGACTTTGAAGAAAAAGACGAAGGGGTAATTCATTTTACAAAAAACGCGATCAAGAATTTCATCAGCAAATTTGAAGAGAGACTGAATACAAAAATGAGATATCACTTAGACGATGAGGAAAACTACATAAGAACTATATTTGAAAAACAAGCAAGGCATTACGCGAGAGTGGTACTCGGTGAAGATGAACAATACATACCATTCTTCAGGAAGTGATTTTGATGCTTTTTGTTGTTAGTTACGATATCGTTGATGACAAAAGGCGAAAAGAACTATCAGATTATCTTGAAAGTTATGGCGTGAGGGTTCAATACAGTGTTTTCGAGACAGAACTAAATCAATCTCAGCTGAACCAGATGATCAAAGGTATAAAAAAGCGAATAAAGTCGGATGAAGATACAGTGAGAATCTATCCGATAGCCGACAATCTGCGAAGTGCAATAACCACCATAGGCACAGACAAGGGACATTTCTTCGACAGTGGCATCTTAATAATATGAGGGGGAAAGATATGAAACTGAATCTTTTTGAGATCACGGTTCCACCAAAAGTTAAAAGGCTTTATTACTGCAATCCACAAACACAGCCAGAAATCTTTGCCAAGAATATGGCAAGAATAAACAACATAAGATTTGTCCATTCAGCTAATCTGGTATGGGTTGAACTCCCATTTTTGGAAACACCGATTCTGCCAGAACAAGCTACTAATTACAAAGAAAAGACTGAAGAAGTGATAGAAAATGATGAAGAACTATTTATCAAAACCCTTTACAGCTTCACAGAAAAACTTTTTAAAGACAACGGTTTCACAACCATATATCGAAACTTTTATGTGGCCACTGGTACTAAAAAACCATTACAAAGCAACCAAAACGTCTGTTATTATGAGAGTTACCAGGTCAAAATCTACAAAATAAATGGAAAATTTTATCTTTCGATAAATCCGAGATTCACATTCCTTTCCACCAACCCAGCTTTAGAATCCGAGATTAAATCGATCTTCGTCTTGAATATAAGATCTGGAAGATCATATCCTTTTATCAGTGGAGAAGAAGGTAAACTCGTCATATCGTTGGATCAAAAAACCCAAAAAGAAGTTGCCCATCCAGAATGGTATTTCTTCAATTTCACCTCCAAGGAAGCTGAAAAACACGGATTTTCAAAAGAAATATATCAGATATACAGCAATGAACTCGTGTCCCTTTACAAGAAAATACCCTTGCAGCTTGTTTTCTTGAACAGAATAATCAACTTGAATACTGCTTATGAAATAAGTCCAGCGGACTTTGAGAAAGTGGTCATTTTCCACAGATTCGCAAATGGAGATTCAGATAGAGTACAAGATATCTTTCAGCTAAAGCCATTCAAAAATGATGGGAGTTTGAAAATGACATTCTTGTTTCCTTCCAAATATAAAAAGGAAGGTATCAAAGAGAATGTTAGAACAGCTTTTGCGTTGAATAATTCAGTTTTTCGCAGATCCTTACGTGATCTTGGTTTTGACAAAATAGATTATCTTAGAGATCCTGAAACAAACAAGGCTGTTTTCTACTACAAAGCAAAAACCTTCGAGCTTGAGAAAAAGGATATTCTTGGTTCTTCAGGCACAACTCATGCGATAGTTTTACTTGAAGAAGGACAAGCTGATTTGAAAAACCTGTTGGAAAAATCTCCAGAAAACTTAATCATTCTGCCTATACTGAAGTCAAAGATCGCCAGTGATAAAGCCTATGTTCTAAAAAGTTTCGCGTATAAAATATTGAATTTCTCGCAAAATGCGCAGCCGTATAAGCTATTAGGGCTTTCACCAAACACTCTGTATATTGGTTTTGATCTGAGCCACGATCAGCAAAGAAGAAAATCTGATTATGCACTCGCTGCTGTCGATAATGAAGGGAAAGTTCTGTATATCAATCACAAGCGAAACCTTACGCTGAATGAAAAACTCGAGATGGACCTTGTTGAAAAAGATGTTGCCAAATCCCTTGACAGATATAAAGACGTACACAACCAGTTCCCAAAAAACTTTTTCCTGATTCGTGACGGTATATTCTTTGAGGATGTTAACCTCTTGAAAAATCACTTAGATCTGATCAATATAGACTACGCTGTAATTGAAGTCGACAAAAACTGTAATATAAACTCCGATCAGAATCTGAAAGGAATACTCGCGCGTCTTGAAGATGACAAATACATTTATTTTGCGCATGGATTTAATCTTCAAAAAGGTGTTGAGATCAACATAGTTTTCAACAATACAAAACTCTCTAACGGTGATATAGCTAAAGAAATCTATTTAACAACAGCATTGTTCTATCCAACACCATATTCAAATTTGAAATTACCATACCCGCTTTATATCACCGACAAAGTGGCACTCTTGAAATACGAATGGAAACTGTATATTCCCTATTTTTCTAAAGAGTGAAATGTTCAAAGTAAGATACAAAAGATGCTCAGGATAGGGTATAATAATACCAGACAAAGATTTGCCACGACTACACTTGTAATTGTACTGAGATGGGCAAAAAGGCGATGAAAATTCATCTGAACGTGTCTGGAACAGTTTTTAAAAATGATCGTCTCACTGTTCGAAAGATCCAGACAATGAATTTCGCAAGTGAAGTTCGGCAAGCCTTGAATTAAAGCGCGTATAGGTAAAGAACAAGGTCATTGACAAATGAATATGAGACGCAAAACATGGATAGAAGATAAAAGTAAGAAGTAATGGATAAAGTGAGACATGTTATCCAAACCTATATAGAAAAGTATGAGTAACGGAAAGAAGGGACTTTGAGAAAACAGGTTTGGAATGAGCATGTAGAGCGGGGAAGAGTTACAAAAAGCCCCTAATGTTAGATAAGTACTAACATTGTTATCACCAGGTTTGGAATTTTAGACACATTTACCCTTTTACTTATGATATATTCAAAATATAAGGGTCCGAAAGAAGGCTCTCTCTGAAAGAGATGGAAAC
>ERZ795045.485-NODE-485-length-51124-cov-6.559674_pt1 | contig 51124 bp, 42 predicted proteins | sample MGYA00375129_ERZ795045 | MGnify/ENA primary metagenome ERZ795045 (study PRJEB30174, sample SAMN05720166) | activated sludge metagenome | isolation source: anaerobic digester from wastewater treatment plant | place: Japan | collected 2015-05-15 ...
TCCCTCCCCAGTGTACCTCCAAACGGCCTGGCTGTCAACCAGCCGTTCGAGCTCGCTGAGATTCCGACATAAGGAATCCGAAGCCACGGAGGCAGGGTGCAACCCGGCGCGCGGCGATAAATCACCGCGCTGCTTGCGAGCGAAGCCCTGCCGGGCTGGGTTGGACTGCACTCGCGGGTGCCTTAGAATGGCAAGGGCTGGGAGGAGAAGGCCCGAAGGGGCTTTGCCGGAAAGCAGCGCAGAGCTTCGAGCTCCGCGCGTGCGTGCGGCATTCTCCTTATCTCGGAATCCCAGCCGAGCTCGCCAGGGCGGGGCGGTGCCGCAGGCAATGTGATTCTCGATGAATGTTTTGTAGGGGTGGCCCCTTGGTATTCGCCCTGTTTCCTCGCGGGCGGCTGACGGTCGATTGGGAGTTCTACGCTCCAGGGGGCAGGATGCCGCTCTGCAAATACTCCTTCAGAGCTTCGACCGTTATCCCGCTCAGACCGAGGGACTCGAGCGAGCGCGCGTTCCTCGCGCGGTAGTCGATGCCGGAGAGCGCGGATCCCATCGTCACGAAAGCGTCGCTCAGAGACGTTGGCACGCCGAGGAGCCGGCCGAGCGAGGTGTAGAAGAGCAGGCCCATGCCAATATCCTCGTGCAGATAGCGATGGTCGAGCGTGTCGGGGCTGCGGAAATCGATGAAGCCGGGCCCCTGCGAGTAGCACTCCAGATAGCCGGAAGCGGTGGCATAGCCCTGCTGCACGCAGGTCAACGGTTCCGGCTGCGCTGGGTATCCGAGAGCGCGCAGGAGAGCCATGCGCTCGCCGTCCAGCGCCTCGATGGCTCGTGCCACCGCGGGCGAGACGCCGTCGCGATAGAAGTACATGGCTGTGCCCTCCTTCTCGATGCGCGCCGCATTGAGGAGGGTCACCGCCGGGTGGATCACCGGATTGCCGTTGTTCAGGCCGGCCTCCAACACGCTCTCGGAGCGCACGAACCCCGGATAGAGCGCCTCAAGCGCGGGCCCGATCCGCTCCGTCTCGCGCCCCGGGAGCACGCCATACTTCACCCGGCCCACCTTCACGAAAACGCGCACGCTTTCTCCTGAGGCGCGGCAGCCGTAAGGAAGCGTAGAGAGCTCCACCAGGATTGGCAGCCGCTCCACGCCCATCTGGCGAAAGACGTTCGCGAAGTGGAGCGTGCCGCCGGTGGAGCCGGGGCTGAGGACCACCACCTGCTCCGGGCGGACCAGGGGCGCCAGAATCCGTGCGACGCGATCATGCGCCGGTGCCTGCGTGCAGACGAGGATCAGCTCTGCGCCCGAGATCGCTGCCTCCAGCTCCGTGGTGGCGCGCTCCAGCTCTGCCTCGCCCGCGACCGCCCCCGTGGCGATCAACCGCCGCGATTGCGCGACGGCCTCCAGGTTCCCGGCGTACTCGGGCAGCTCGAAAAGCCGGACGCGCTTCCCCTGCAAGGCCAGGTCGGCAGCGGATGCCTTGCCGCCGTTGCCTGCACCGATCACCGCGATCGTATCGAACACTTCGCTCTCCCGTCTTTATATCACTCGCGTGAGGGCCAGACCGCTTTGCCCCCCACGAGCATTCCAGGCGCTTGCGCCCGCGTGTGATACCACCGTGCCCTTGGGGCACCCTTCGCCTCGGAAGAGGTTCGCCAGCCGGGGCGCTCTTCCTGTCCGGATGGCACCCACCGCGTCTCCCCGCGCCGGAGTGGCGGGAGGATCGCTGCGAGCGTCGAACCTTACACTTGAGCAGCGTGCCAGCGTCTTCGCATGCTGGGAGGGAGAGTTCGAGTCATGCAGCATCTTTGGGCTCCGTGGCGCATGGCCTACGTGGGGGTTGAGCAACCGCAGGGGTGCATCTTCTGCGTGAAGCCCGCGGAGGATCGCGACGCGGAGAATTACCTCGTGCATCGGGGAAAGCACGCCTTTGTCATGCTGAATGCGTTCCCCTATAGTAGCGGCCACCTGTTGATTGCCCCGTACCGGCATACCGCCGATTTCACCGGCCTGAGCGAAGAGGAGCTGTTGGAGTTGATGCAGCTCGCTCAGCAAGGCATCACCGTTCTTCAGCGGGTCTACCGCCCGGAGGGGTGCAACCTGGGGATGAACCTCGGGCGCGTGGCTGGGGCGGGCATCGCCGAGCACCTCCACCTGCACGTCGTCCCCCGTTGGGGAGGCGACACCAACTTCATGACCGTGGTTGCCGATACCCGGGTGCTGCCCGAGGCGCTCGCCGACTCTTACCGCCGTCTTCGCGAGGGGTGGGAGGCGCTGTGACTGAGATAGCCGCTCTCGAGGCTCTGAAGGCGGAGTGCCTGCAGTGCCAGGCCTGCCCTCTGGCGAAGACGCGAACGAAGGTTGTTTTCGACGATGGCAACCCGAACGCGCCGCTGGTGATCATCGGGGAAGGCCCCGGAGAGAATGAGGACCGGACGGGGGTTCCCTTCGTGGGTAGGGCTGGGAAGCTGCTGGATCGCGTGCTCCTGGAGAACGCGCTGAGCCGCAGGTGGGTCTACATCTGCAACACGGTGAAGTGCCGCGCCTGCGATATCTCCGAGGGGCGCGCGAGGAACCGGGCACCGCTGCCAGCGGAGATGGCGGCCTGCCGCCCCTACCTGGAGCGCCAGCTCGCGTTGATCCGCCCCGTGGTCATCCTCTGCCTGGGCGGGCCGGCGGCAAGCACCATCATTCATAAGGATTTCCGCATGACCCAGGAGCGCGGTCGCTGGTTCACCGATTCCCCCTTCGCCCCGTGGGTGATGGCCTCGTGGCATCCTGCCTACGTCCTTCGCCAGGGGGGCGAAGCCTATGCGCGCACCCGCGCCGAGCTCGTGGCTGATATCGACCAGTGCCGCAAGAAGGTGATCGAAATTCGCCAGCAGGGAGGCTTGCTCGCCCGGCAAGTGGCCCAGGCTGAGCCGGTTGAGGAGAGCGAGCCCGGTCTCTTCTGACCAGGCGCAATCGGACCGCCGCTCGCGCGTCTCCGAACCGAATGCCTGCTAGCGTCGTCTCAAGCCACGAACCACCGACGACCGGCCTCTCTCGCGGGGACGGGCAATGCCTCCCATACTCGCGTGAGAGGACGCTGCCGGACAGTGAAAGGAGGAGACAGGATGTCACGGAGAAGGCAACTCGCAGCGGCCCTGGTCGCCGCGCTGGCCCTCGGAACCGCCGGTGCCCGCGCGGCCAAGATCGACCTGGGGAGCATCGGGGATGCCGTGAAGATCATGGGGATCGGCTTCGCCGTCAAGACCTTCGGCGGCCAGATCAACCAGGCGATCAACACGGTCCTGATGCAGAACAACATCGAGCGCCACGGCGCCACCAAGGTGGTACCAATCCTCTCGGTGGGCCAGGGCGCTTACATCGGCGCCGCACAGGTCACCGGGCCTGAGAACGAGGTTGCGCAGGTCCAGGCCGTCGTTCAGGGCGAGGTCACGGCTAGCGGCGGTCAGGTGCGCTTCAACGCGCTCGTGCCCGTCGACTCCATCAACCCGTTCCAATCGCTGCCCAAGCCCAAGTTCAAGGGTGTCGGGATCACAGCGATCATCGATTTCAACGTGTAATGAGAGGATGCCGGAGGTGAACAGACGCAAAGCAATCGCGCTGCCACTCGGAGTGATCGGCCTGGCCTTGTTGCTGGTCGCCGCTCTGCCGAGCCAGACGCGCCGCGCCGCAGCTCAGGAAGACTGGTTCACTTCGGAGCCTGAGGAGATACAGGTGACATCCAGAGCGCAGGAGCTCGGCGGACTGCCGGTGGGCGAAGTGCTCCTCGGAGAGAGCGTTGTCACCCGCATTCGCTCGGCCGCCGGCGGCAAGACGGCCCCGCAGCGAGCCGAGACCGCGGCTGCCCGCCTCTCAGGCGTACTGCGCGCGGGAAGCCCGGCGCCGGAGGAGTTCCGTGTCGCCCAGATGAATGGCCAATACGTGGTGGCGGTGCGCGACGAACTCATCGTCACGGCCGATACCTACCACGCGCAGGTGAATGGCACTACCCCGGTGAAACTGGCCACCCAGTGGCGCGACAACCTGGTCCAGGCCTATCGCCGCGAGCTGGATCGCCCCATCGGCAAGATCTGCCCCATCGTCAGCGTTGGCAAGGGCACCCGCCTCGGCCTCGCGCACATCACCGGGCCGCGCTCGCAGGTCCATAAGGCCCAGTTCGTCGGCCAGCTGGAGACGACGTTCCAGAAGAGCGTGCGCATCCGCATCTTTGTGCCGATCAAGGCCCAGGATGGCGTCGATCGTGTGCCGCAGGTGAACGTCAACGCCTACGCCGATCTGAAGATGTAGCCCTCGCTTCGACACGCCGGAGGAGGGCGCCTCGGTGAAGCCACCCTCCTCCCTTTCCCCCTCCTCACGCTTGAAACCGCCCCTGTGCGTGCCCTATGGTGCCGTCTGGTAGGTGACCCAGGCCGGGGCAGGTAGGGAAGAGTGGCGGCGCCCCCTCTGAACCGGCGCTGCCCGACGGCCAATCTCTCGCGGGAGAATGTGGTGATCGCTGCTGCAATCGATGTCGGTACGAACTCGGTGCTCCTCACGGTCGGGGAGCGGTTGGCAGATGGAGAGGTGCGCATTCTGGAGGAGCGGAGCGAGATCACTCGCCTGGGGCAGGGCGTCGATCATGCGCGCACACTCCGCGCGGAAGCGATGGAGCGCACCGCGACCGCGGTGGCCGGCTTTGCCAGCCGCGCGCGTGAGCTGGGCGCCGTGCATCTGCGCGTTGTGGGCACCAGTGCCGCGCGCGATGCCCGCAATGCCACGGAGTTCGCCTGTCTCCTGCGCCAGCGAGCCGGGGTCGAATTGGAGATTCTCTCCGGCGAGGAGGAAGCTCGGCTCTCCTACCAGGCCGTGCGTGCCGACCCCTCCCTGGGCCTCCCCGCGGGCGATCTGATCGTGGTCGATATCGGCGGCGGGAGTGTGGAGTGTATCTGGGGCGATGAGGCGGGCATTCGCTTTCACGCCAGCATCGATTGCGGGGCTGTGCGCGTCACCGAGCGGTTTTTCGCCTCGGATCCCCCCACCCTGGCGGAGAGAGACCGCGCGATCCACTGGATTGATGCGCAGCTTGCCGCGCTCCCGGCGTTCCCCCTGGGCATTCCGGCGGCGGGCATCGGGGGCACCTTCGTCAACCTCGCCTCCATATGCCTGGGCCTCCGCGAGTTCCGCGCGGAGCAGATCCACGGCGCGTTCCTCGACCGGGCGGAAGTGGACCGGCAGGTGGCGCTCTTCGCCTCGATGCCCACCCGGGAACGCCAGGCCATTCCCGGCCTGGAGCCGAAGCGCGCCGATGTGATCCTGGCGGGGGCCCTTCTCCTGCAGCGTCTTCTCCAACGCCTGGGGAATCCCGCGATCCAGGTGAGCACTCGCGGCGTCCGTTACGGCGTCCTCTTCCAGATGCTCGGTTGACAGGAAGAGCGCGTCAGGCCAAAGAGGCGAGCCATCCCAGAGGTCGCAATCCGAGGGTGCGCGTTTTACGACGCCCGCTTGATACGCGTGGCGATTGTCACGTATCAAGCGGGCGCTGCTATCGGAAGGGCCCCGACTGGCGGCGTGGCGTGCCGGCCAGATCGGGGCAGAATCCGGCGTATCAGCGGAAGATCCAGGTGCCGAAGCGGTCCGGCTCGACAAAGCCCTTCAAGCAGATCGACCAGCTGCTGATCTCCCGGGCATGCGCGCGCTGGCGCCCGATATTGGCCAGCAGCTTCTCGCCGCGCTTCGGCGCCGGGCGGCCGAGTGCCTTCCAGGGAAGGGCGATCTCGACGCACCAGGCATCTTTCCCCACGCTTACGGCCGTCTGGTAATCGGGGTTCCAGGAAAGGTCGCTCTCCTCCGCGCAACGGGCATCCCAGCGCACGTTTGCCGGATTGAGGATCAGGTGCACGTAAGGCGTGCGATCCTTGCCGGGCGATAGGAAGAGGTCGACGCTCTCGCCCAGCCAGACATCGTCATCGCGGCGGTCGCCCACCACCTGCATCTTGTCTGGCGTGGGCTCCTCGCAGCGGATGGCAACATAGAGCTTCTCGGCGTCGTAGGCCACTCGGGCGATCGTCTGCGCCTTGAGGTCGCCCTGCGTGCCGGCTGCCGGCCGGCGGAACGCGTCGAGGGTGGGAACGCGCTGCCACACGGGGTCATCGAGCTGGCCATCGATGACCGGCGGGCGCTCGCGCGAGCCGATCCGCTGGATTCGCGCCTGGCGGTCTTCCAGGCGCGCCCGAATCTCCTTCTCCTCGGCCGCCTTCGCGCGGGTGATGATCGCCGCCATGTCGAATCCGAGAGGCTGCTGCGCGGCCAGCTTCTCCTTGGCCGCGACGATTGCCTCGGGGAGACCGTGCGGGATGTTCTCCCCCTTCCACCAGTTCATCTTCTCGCTATAGAGCCAGACATACTCGTCGGTGGTCTTCAGCGCCCAGTAGACGTTGTGCTCGAACCAGCGCGCGCGCTCCTCGGGGTTCATGTACATCGCCGGCGTGGGCCGGGACCAGTAGTTGAAGAGATAGTCCACGTAAAGCGCCTGGCTGCACTGCACCTGAGAGAGGTACTTCGCGCGGTTCTCTGGGGCAACCAGGCTGAGGGCAGTCTGCTTGATGTTATGGAACGCGCGGAAGTACTCCTCGGCAGTGGTGTAGTAGTAGGAGGATTCGTTGCCATCGGTGATGCGGGTGCCGGGGTTGGCAACATCCAGCATGCCGTTGAGGAAGGCGGGAAGCAACCCGTAATACTCGCGGGCGAGGCGACGCTCGCGCTCAGCCGGGTCCGACAGGCTGGCGACACTCGGGAAGTAGCTGAGCTGGAAGAAGGTGTGGATCACGGGCGCGGGGAGGATCTCTTGGATCTTCGCCATGAACTGTGCGCCGCGCCGCCGGGCCATCGCCTGGTATTCCGCGAAGCTCTTCTCCGCGGCGCGTGCCTGCGAAGGATAGTGCCACGGGTTCTTGCCATAGGGCTCCGCGTCGAAGCAAAGGCCCTTGCACCGGCCGAGCTTCGCAGCCTTTGCGCAGAGCGCGACGTTGTGGAGCACGCACTCCCAGTCAGCATCGCTGAACCAGTCCATGCTCGACGCCGCGTACATGATCACGAAGTTATCCGTGAATTTGCGCCATTCGATGCGCTCCAATGCCGCGAGCTCCGCGGCAACCTGGGACTCGTCCCACTTCTTGTTGGCGAAGACGGTGCCGATGTTGGGCACGCGCACGATCACGCCCTCGAACGGCTGCTTTTCCATCTCGCGAATGTGGGTCGCTACGAAGCTGGGCGGTGGCACATCCCATCCATACTCGATCAACTTCTTCGGGGGCGCCTCGGCGGCCGCCGGCACGAGCGACGCAATGATCAGGGCAGCACACAATATACGGGAGTACATCGGGCCTCTCCTCCTCTGGAAACCGAACGGTGCCCTCTTGTTCGGCGGTGAGGAGGCGCGCTCCTCTTCCAGGAGCGTTGGGAGGCATGTTGTCGGATCCGCTCCGGGTCCGGGGTTATCCGGCCACGAGACCCAGGGTCAGGAGACCCTGGGCTCGATTGTCGGACCGCTCCGCGATCCACCGCGAGCCCCACGCGGGTAGCTCGACCACGATCCCGGGTGGAACGCGCAGCCCAAGGCGCGCCCGCCTCACCCATCCGTGCCCGACCCCATATCCGTAATATCGGCGCCGGTCCGCGGCCTCATCCAGCCGGCTCGATCAGGACCTCCATGAGAGGGGAGTTGACGGGCGGGTGTAGGGCATCCCCCAGTGGTGCCAGTGGGGCCACCGGCTTGCGGCGCAGATTCGGCACCAGGCGGTTGCGGGCGATGGCGCGCTCGTAGGCCTGTGGCTTGTCATACACAAGAAGCACGTTCGTCAGGCGCCGGCTCGGCTTGCTGATGATCCGCCCGCGGATGGAGAGCGCCGTCGAGGAGCCGCCATCCATCCCCAGGGCGTTCACGGCCCCCAGCGCCTTCATCACCTTGCTGACGTGGGTGTAGTAGACCGGCCGGTCGATTGTGACGAGCAGGAGCTTGTTGTACTTCGTCAGCCCGATGGCGGCGCGCGGTCGGCGGGCGTAGAGGGATGCGTCGCGGAAGCCTTCGGCCCAGGGGCGCACGGTGCGTACCCCGTTCTTTACCAGCCAGGGCCCGGCGCAGAGGACCATCTCATAAGGGGCCCAATCCTCCTTGCGTCCGGCCCGCAGGGGCACGAAGTCGATCCGGTTCCCAGCGAAGGCAACGCCAGTTCCTACCATGCCCTGATGCACCTGTTGCCCTGCGACGACAATATCGCCCACGGGAACCAGGGAACGCGTGTCAAAGAAGGTGCCCGTGATGGCGGCGGCGGGGTGGACGCGGTTGATGAGCGACTTGAAGTTCTCGGAGGTGCCGATGCCGCCCTTGGCGATGGCGGCGGTGACGCACACATCCGGGTCGTTGAGGTTGACCGTGATGACGTTGACCGGGAGCCCCAGAATGACCTTTCTCTCGTAGACGACGCTCGAGCGATCGGCGCGGGCTCCTGGAAGCAACCCCAGCAGCATGATGCCAGCGAGACAAACCGTTCTTCGCACTCCCACTCCCCCACACTCCTTCCCACCTCTTGGAGGCAAGGGGGATACCAAATGCGCGCCTGAACGATGACCGCCATGGCAGGGAAGATCTCCCGCATGGCGCAAACAGGCGGTTCCCCCGGCTGCCCCCGGGCTGGCTCATGCGCTTCTCTGGGGTTCTCTGCGGGTCGATGCGCGGGCGAGAGCCCGCTCAGCGCACCGCGAGTGCCTCCTCCTTGCTCCGGTGCACGCTGGAGACGCCGCTCAGACCGGCGATCTCCAGGAGCGTGCGGATATGGTCATTTTCGGTGCAGATTTGAAGCTGGGCCCCTTCCCGCAGGCGCTTGTAGGCGCCCACGATCTGCCCGACACCCACGCTATCCATAAAGGAGACGCCGCGCAGGTCGATAACCAGCCGGCGCGTTGCCTTCTCCAGACCCTCATCGAGGGCGGCACGGAACTTGGGGGCGCTCGCGATATCGACTTCGCCCCTACACTCGACCAGACAGGTACCCTCTTCGCACTCAGCCACCCGCGCCTCAAACAGAGGAAACCGCGGTCGCGTCTTCAGCATGCTGCGCCAGTCCTCTCTAAGACTCTGGTCAGGGCCTGCCGGGCGGGTGCTTCTGAATGATTGCCCGGTATGGGGACGTTCGCCCGACCCACGATGTTCAAGCCTGCCTGCGCCTTTCCGGATTCCTATCGGCAGATCTCAGCCCTTCTTTACGCCAGACAGACGAACTTCAGGGGGGACCTTTGTCCTCCCTGGGGTGTGCTGCCCCTTATCCGTGTGGCCGGCGACAAAAAAAGCCCGGTGGTGCCGGGCAGGAAGAAAGAGCACGGGGCGATGCTGTACGTTGTTTCGGCGAGCATATGCCACGGCCGCAGCCGCGGTGTCACGTCACGCCCTAGCAAGCACTTGCGCGCTTGCGGCTCTTCTTTCTGCCTACGGGGTTAGCTGACGGGCTCGGGCGAAGAGTACCCGCCCTGCCGATGCAGGGCACGCCCCAGTACAGTGGTTCCCCCGTTTTCCCTCACCTGGAAATTCGGCCGGCGTCACACGATCCACTATGAACCTGTCTGCCGGGCGCCTCACGCCCGGTGAACACTCTGCGATTATACCACATCCATCCGGTAGCGTAAACATCTCAGGCAGGTAGGAAGAAGGCTCGTCGAGAATAACGTGGCATGCCTGGCAAGGAGTTGCTGCCCATGGAAGAACCGATGCGATATCTTAGCCTCCTTATCTCCCTCCTAGCGGCGATGGCATCTGCGTGTATGCCGGCGCGCGCGGCGATCTCCGAGAACCTCCTGCAAAACCCCTCCTTCGAGGAGGGAGTCGACGCCAAAGGCGTCCCCAAAGGATGGAGCCTGTATGGCGGTGGCGGGAAAGACCAGCGCCTCATGCTGGTCGACACGGCCGATACCGGAACCAAGGCGCTGCAGATCGAGGATGGCGACCCCGGCACCGAGGTCGGCATCACCCAGACGGTGCCCGCGACGCCCGGCCTGACTTACCAGGCGACGGCGCGCGTGCGCGCCGTTCAGGGCGCGTCTCCGTGGGGCGCCTACCTGCAGCTCCGTTTTCTGCCCTCGGGCAAGTTCGAGCAGGTGGGCCTGCTCGCCAAGAGCTATGCGGCGTTCACGCCGGTCTCCGTGAAGGCCACCGCCCCCGAAGGCACAAAGCAGGCGATGATCTACCTCTACACCCATCGCGCGCCCACGCCAACCCTCCTCATCGACAGCGTGGAGCTCGTCTCCGGGGTTGCGCCGTCACTCCCGCCGCCTCCTGATCCGGTGCCGCCGCAATACACGAAGCTGAAGCCACTCTATCTCACGACGGATCTGGTGAGAGAGGGCCGGCCCGTAGCGACCATCGTGGCGCCGGCGGCGTATCGGGGGGAAGCGACCCGGATCCAGCAGGCGATCCAGCAGGTGACCGGCGTCCGCGTTCCCATCGTGGGCGACGACGCGCCCGAAGCGGCGGTCCCGATCCGGGGCCACCTCATCGTTCTGGGCAACCGCTCCACCAATCGGACGATCGAGGAGCTGTATAACCGCTACTTCACGCTGACCGACCTCCGCTATCCCGGGCCGGGCGGGTATGAGGTGCGCTCGCTCCATAACCCGTTCGGCGGCGGGCACAACGTGATCTTCGCGGGCGGCAGTGATGCCCCTGGCGTCTCCGCCGCCGCGGATGCCCTCATCGCCAAGATCCGCCAGGCGGACGGCAAGCAAGGCAGCCTCGCTCTCGGCTGGCTGATGGAGATCCGCCTCGGCAAGGGGATCACCGTGCCCAAGGATCTGCAGGCAGTCGAGACGTGGGAGGCATCGCGAAACTACCGCTCGGTGGGCTACTTCGGGTGGAATAGCATCAGCAAGCGGATGGCGATGTACTACATGACCGGCGATCCCTTCCATGCCCGGGAGGCGATCCGCCTCGCCTTCCCTGATAAGAAGGCGTTGGAAGAGATCACCCGCATTGATGAGGAGCGGATCGAGAACAAGGACGATCCCCTCGCCGGCCCGTACCACTACAACGCCCACCTGATGGTGCTCTACTGGGATCTGATCGAGGAGAGCCCTGTCTTCACCGATGAAGAACGCCTGCGCGTCACCAACGCCTTCGCCCGGCAGTTGAACCACCGCAAGGATGAGGGCATCTATAGCTTGACTCGGACGCCTTCGGCTGTCGGCACGCGGCATGGGCAGTGGTCGGCGGTCTCGCTCTACTGCCTCGGCCGCTATTTCCAGAAGGATTATCCAAACCGCATCTGGGAGCAGTGCATTGAAGGCGCGCGATGGGCGTTCTCTCCATTGCACTCTCACGCCTGGGTGATCGGCGAAGAAGACAACCTCTACTGGTACAGCACAGCCACGGCGCCGATCCTCACCTTCATGCTCCTCGATGGTGACCGGCGCCCATTGGAAAGCGGTGCGCTCCAAGAGCTGCTGCGCGGCCAGGAGATGCTGATCTCTGGGATGGTGTCCGACTGGGCGCTCAACTACGCCGCCATCGACTACCTGCACAAGGCGGCGTATCTCACTCAGGACGGGCGCTGGCTCCACTATCGTGACCGGACCGGCCTGGACACGAGTATCTTCCGCCTGGGGCAATCTTTCTGGCCTGACGAGCGCCTGAAGCCGGTCCCGCCGGCGGACCTCGCCGGCAAATGGAGCGTCAACCGGCTGCCGCTCCCCTGCTGGCTGAACCGAGGCAACGGCTTCAAGCCGGAGGAATCGTTCTACTTCGCCAGCTTCCGGAGCACCCCGGATGCGAGCGGCGATTTCATCCTCCTCGACGGCTACAACGGCGCCTCGCGCAACCCCTACCATGCCTTCGCCCTCCTGGAGCTGCGCCTGAACGGCGCGACTCTCCTGAAGGGATACCGCAACCAGGTGCTCACCCGTGCCGACGGATTGGTGGAGGCCAAGATCGCCATGGACGCGGCGCTCCGCTATCACGGCGTGGTGGGCGAGACGGCCGCCGCCGTGGTCGAGGTACCCAACGCCGCCTACTGCAACTGGCGAAGAAGCCTGGCGCAACGCGTTGGCCGCTATGCCCTGGTCGTTGATGACCTTGCTTTCCGCACGGATAGCGAGAACATCGAGGTGCAAACGCTTTGGGAGACGAGCGGCGGTGGCTGGCAGGCAAAGATGGGCGCGATCCGCATCCCGGCTCCCGCGGCTGCGGCACTGCCGCCCGGGTGGCAGGCGGTCCGCGCTCTGCAGGCCCGTGTCACCAGCGAGCCGGCGGGGCCGGAGCATCTGGTGCGCCTCAACGACCTGGGTATCGTCCTGCTGCGGGCCACGGAGGCCGGGCAGTGGCTGGAGATGGCTTTCACGCTCCAAGAGGCGTTCTCTGGCGAAGTGTTTGCCGACTTCCTCGGCTACAGTGACCGCGGCAAGGTGCGCTGCCTGATCGATGGCGGGCCCGCCGGGGATGAGATCGATACCTATGCCTCGGGGGTCCAGCCGATGCGCGTGTCGCTCGGGCAGCAGTCGCTTGCCCCGGGCGAGCACCGCCTGCGCGTTCAGGTGACCGGCAGGCACACCGGCGCGGAGAAGTGCAATATCGGCCTGGCCGGGCTCAGCCTGCGCCCCAAGGGCGCGCCCGCCGCGACTGGCAGCAGCCCCACCGCCTATGAGATCCGTAGCTCCGATCCGATGGCGGCGCGCACGGCCTCGGGTATCACCACCCTGGAGTGGCACGGCGCCGTGAAGGAGGGGCAGCACCGGATCTTCTTCCACCTCCTGGCGCCCGCTGGCGACACGCGCTGCGACCGGATCGCCGAAAACGCTGCGGCGCTCTCACTGGGCGATGGCGTGAAGGCGGTGGCCGTCGCCGGCGAGTACCTGGGCACCCGCGCGGAGCTTGCCGTGGTGGCCGAGGACCACCTCTTCGGGCGTGTGCTCCTCAGCGCCGGGGGAACCGCTCCCCTGGTCACGGCGAGCGAGCCCGTCGATCTGGACTGGGACTTCGTATCGGGTACGCTCCATCTGGTTGCCGAAAAGGAGACCCGGCTTACTCTGGCGCTCGCGCCGGGCGCGAGCGTGACCCTGGATGGAAAGCCAGCAAAGCTGGATGCAGGCGAGGCCGGGCGGGCGACGCTCCTCCTGGAGGCCGGTCGCCATCGCATCGAGGGCGTGAAGCCTGCTCCTGGGGCACGAACCGCCCTCTCCGAGGAGCTCACGCGGGCTCTGGCAAAGGGCCAGGCGCTTCGGACGGACCTGGCGGCGGGCATGGCTCCCGCGTCAGCGTTGCCCCCCTTGAAGGAGAGTTTCACGGCGAATGTGGGCGACAAGGTGGTGGACCTGGTGACCGTTTCAACCGAGGCCGGCCCGGTGGTCTACGCGGCTGCGGGAAAGACGGTCCATGTCCTCGACGCCGGCGGTCGGGAGATCCGCCGCATGGAGACGGACGGCCTGATCCGGGTGCTCCACTGGTGGCCAGAAACACGCCTGCTGATCGCCGGCTGCACCGATGAGAAGGTGATTGCCTTCGACGAGCGGGGCCAGCGTAAGTGGGTCTTCGTCTCGGAGATGGATCCGGCGGTCTTTCGCGCCGCGAAGCAGTACTGGTTCAAGTCTGCCCCCGGGCACGAGGGGATCCACGGCCTCGACAGCGGGGCGTTCCTCGAAGAGGGCGCCGTGCCGGGGATGCAGGGGAAGACGCAGCTCTTCGTGGGGAGCGCCTGCACCCTGGAGATCCTCGATGAAGCGGGCAAGCTTGTGAAGCGGCTGCCGGTCTTCTGGGGCACTGGCTCACTCTTCCGGATTCTCCCCGGGCCCGATGGCAGCCGCAATCTGGCGGTGGGCCGCAGCATCACCGACGGCGCGCACCTGCGAATCGTCAATAGTAAGACGCTCTCCGTGGTCGGGAGTGGCTTCCACACCGTGCCGCCTGGCGTCACCTACGTGGGCGGGTGGGCCAGCATGAACCGCTGGCACCTCTTCCATGAAGACCTGGATGGCGACGGCACGCGCGAGGTGGTGAGCGAGATCAACGGCACCTGGAACCGGGTGACCGTCTGGAAAGAGGACGGCACCGCGCTCTACGACGCCAGTTTCGGGCCGGGCGCTTCGATCCCCGCGAAGAACATGCGCGATCTGGATGTGGCCGACCTGGATGGCGACGGCAAGAAAGAGATCCTGGCTGCCATATCCGGTGGCCTGGTGGTCGCTCTCGACCACCAGTGCCGCAAGGTGTGGTCGCGCCGGCTGCCGAGTCCGCCGGCTGTGATGGTCGCGGTTGGTCGGGAGCCGCGCATCGTTGTCGGGTGTGATGACGGCTCGGTCGTCATCCTGGACGGCAAGGGCACGCCGGTTCAATCTGGCCGGGTCACTGGTACGCCCGTGAAGATTGGCCTCCTGCAAACGCCTGCGGGTCCGGCCGCCGTGCTGGCGACCGCGAAGGGCAGCGTGACGGCATTTCCAATCCAACCATAGTCGCATGCCTGGCGGGGAGAGGGCCGGCGGCCGGGAGGAGCCTCCCACTCCGGCCTCTCCCCGTACACGGCGGCGCGTCCCCTCACGAGCGCCACTTCACCACAAACCACTGGTTGTCGGCAGCGCTAGGAACCCAGGGGTATTTGCGGGGTACCTGGCGCTTCACGTGGCCATCGCAGAAGAGGTAGGTGTTCATGCCGCTATGCCAGGGCTGATGCGGTAGCCAGCTGTTGTTCCAGCGGATATTGGGATAGAGGTCATATCCCTTCACCGAATCCCAGTAGCCGCAGCGGCCCACATAGCCATAGCCCGGATAAGCCTTCGCGATGTTTGGGATCCCCTCGAAGAGCAGAATTGTGCCCGCAGGATCGCGAATGAGGGCGAGGGGAATACCATCGCGCACCTGGTTGGCTGCTGCCCACGGCTCCACATCAGGTGGATTGCGGAGCGCAGTGTTCATGGCATAGGTGCGTGGCGGAAACGGAGATTCCCAGCCCCCAACCCACGAGGGACAGACCCAGACGCTCTTCAGGCCCATGCCTGCGTTCTGCAGGTAGGGCTCCAGGCCGCCACCGTGCGACTGGTGCCAGTAGTTCAGATCGCCCAGCAGCCCCCCAGGACATGGCCACATGCCATCATAGTCGCCCGCGTACATTTGAAACGCCTGGCCAAGCTGGCGCAGGTTGGATTGGCAGGTGGCTGTGCGGGCATTCTCGCGGGTGCGGTGCAGGACGGGTAGGAGGATCGCCATCAGGATCGCGATGACCGCGATTACAACCAGAACCTCGATGAGCGTAAAGCCTCTGGTGTGTTCACGCATGGATGTGACCTCCACCGGGGGAACCTGATGTAGTATAGCATGCTCCACTATCCAGATTCAAGCGGCAAAACGCGTGGGCTGGGATTCCGAGATAAGGAATCCGAAGCCACGGAGGCAGCACGCAACCCGGCGCGCGGCGATAAATCACCGCGCTGCTTGCGAGCGAAGCCCTGCCGGGCTGGGTTGGGGATACTCCCAGTCTCAAAACGGCGGTGGCTGGGAGGAGAAGCCCCGAAGGGCTTTGCCGGAAAGCAGCGCGGAGCTTCGAGCTCCGCGCGTGCGTGCGGCCTTCTCCTTATCTCGGAATCCCAGATGCGTGGGAGTTCAGGAGATGGGAGTTTCGTCCGAATAGATAGGGAACGCGTGCGATGCACGGAGGTGAAGAGGCACGCTGCTTCCAGGCAAGGGCCCTGCGGGTCTCCGGTTCCCCCAGCTCGAAGTGCCTTGCTCGCACGCAGCGCGGGTGTTTGCATCGTCACCTTGCTCGCCGGCCGTGTCCAGAACGGTTGCCGGGCGTAAAATCGAGCTTTGAAACGTCGAAAATCGTTGAGTCCCTAAGCGTAAAGGAGGATTCACGCCGGCAGAAAAGAAAAAAGCAGGCGTGTGATGACCGAGTGAAAGGAGGGGATGGAGAAGATGAACAAGTCTGAACTCGTTGCAGCTGTGGCAGAGAGAGCGGAGCTGAAGCGCAAGGATGCCGCCGCTGCGATCGACGCCGTTGTCGATGTGATCTCGGAGAAACTGGGCCAGGGCGAGGAGGTCTCTATCATCGGCTTTGGCACGTTCAGCGTCAAGAGCCGTGCTGAGCGGGTGGGCCGCAATCCGCGGACTGGCGAGAGCATTACGATCGCCGCCGCGAAGACTCCGGTTTTCAAGCCGGGCAAGGCGCTGAAAGAGGCCGTTTAGACGATGTAGCAGCGCCCGGGCGTAGCGGACCCCGGGCGCTTGCGATCTCGCGCGTTCGTGGGCTTGCGAAATCGGGGGAGGTGTGCTATCATAACACCAGAGGATCGCAAGGAAAGCCCGACTGTGTGCGTGGTTGGTCCGAATTAGTTATTACCCAGCACCAGATGAAAAAAGGAGCCTGCGGTCCGGCAGCGGCGTGGTAGTCCCGGCTTCGGTTGGGAAATCGCAACGCGAACGGCAAGGCTCCGCCCGTGTGCCTACGCGGGTATACAACTAAGGGGACAAACGGCACAGTGGGGCTTTCCCTTCTTCTGCGGATGCCGGAGGCGAGGGAGATGGGAGCAGCGCGGGAGTGCGCAGGTTCACCAGACGTCTTGGAGTTGGCGGTGCCCTCGGATGCGCGTTTCCTCGAGCTCATCAACGACTTCACCGAGCGGATCTGCCGTCATACCGGGGCTCTCTCGCCCGAAGAGACTTATAAGATCGCCTGGGGAGTCCACGAGGCGTGTCTGAACGTCATTGAGCACGCCCATCACTTCCAGGCGGCCAAGCCTCTGCGAATGCGCGCGCTTCTCTATCCGGGGCGCATCGAGTTCCACATCTTCGATAGCGGCCCTGGGTTCGACCTCTCTCTCGTACCAGAACCGGATCCCGCGCAGGTCTTCGAGCGTGGACGCGGCCTCTTCGGCATGCGCCAGTGCATGGATCTCGTCGAGTACCACCAGGGCGCGAGAGTGAACTGCCTCCGCTTGGTCCGCCAGATTCGAACGGCATAGCCCCGCTTTTTTCCCGCGCTGGCGGATCGTACCCTCTGTTCAATCCCCTGCGTCCGGCTGGACTGCTTACGCCAGGAAACTCTCCTCCTCGGCCAGGCGCAGCGCGAACTCGGCGCGCGTCAGCCCCGGCTGCTCGTGCAGGGTGACCAGCCTCGCGCTCACCTCCCTTGGCAGCTCGTTCACCAGCTCGTCCGGGTCCAGGGGCGCGTCCGGATCGAAGCGCAGGTGCTCTGGGTGTCCGGGCCACGCGCCGGTGGCCGCAAGCCATTGCACCGCGGCGAAAGCGGGATGCGAAAGCGGCACATCCTCATACCAATAGAGGGGCACGCCGCAGGCGACGAGCAGGCGCTGAAACTGCCGCTGCTCCTCTTCGATGGTGGCCACGCGATGGGGGAGCGTCCCCGTCGAGAGACAATAGGCCGCCAGGGCGCCGGCCGCCTCGCCGATGTTCCACTCCACCGGGTGCAGGCGGTAAGCGCCGTTGGTGATGTGGGTGGTACCGATGTTCTTTGCGGCCGCCAGCAGGTTCTCCACGCGAATCGGGATCAGTGCGCCGAGTGGAATCTGGAAGGGGCGCGTGCCCAGTATCACCTGGGGCTGGTTCCCGGCGCAGGCATGAATATCGATCCCATAGAGGCCAATGCCAACAGAGTCCGGGAAGAAAACCGCACGGGCGCCCGGGTTGCTGTCGGCGGCGATCTCCGTCTGCGCCACGGTCTTCAGTGCCCGGATGCGCCGTGCCTCGCGAATGTAGGGGTACTTCGAGAGGCCGTGCGCCGTGCCCATGATGTCCGGCCGGAGTCTCAGCTCCGGGTAGCCCGTGCCCCCGTCATCGCGCGGCGCCTCTGTCTGTAGCCAGTAGAGGAAACCGAGACTCAGCAACCGGCCCTGCCGGAGCATCTCGGCGCGTCCCGCGGCGTCGCGGTTCGCCAGGTTGCCCCCAGCATAGTCGTTCCCGGGCCAGTTGATCATGGCGATGTCGTTGGGGAAGGCGGGATCGTCGAAGTTCGCGCGGTCGATGAGCCGGCGGTAGGTCCAGAAAGGCCCCGAGGCGCCTGGCGCGGTATCGAACATGCGATAGGTGACAGAGCCGCGCGGTGGCAGGTAGTCAACGGTGAAGGTGTAGGGCTGAGTCTCTCGGAAGTGCTCATAGCCCTCGGGCCGGGGGATGGTGAAGTCGCCTCCCGGGCAAAGCTCGACCGCGAAGGGAAAGGTGAAGCTCTGCGCCCACTCCGGGTTTGCCTCTTCGGGGGCATCCGGCTCGCCTGTCTCCTCGCGCGATTCGGCGCCGACGACGTGCTCCACGCCCGCCAGAGGCAGGAGATCCCCCAGCTCCGTCGCGTCTAGAAAGAACGCGGCGCGGATGCGTGTGAGCCGGTTGTCCGGACCACGCACCACAATCGCCTCGATGCGGTCGCCCTTAGTCTCGGCAGCGACGGGAACGGTCTCGAGCAGGATGCGCGCTTTTCCGGCCTCCACCGATGGGGCGAGCATCTGCCGCAGCACCTCCACGCCAACGCGGGGCTCGAAGCAGAGGCGACTCACCCAGCCGTTGCCTGGATTGAGGTGCGGGGATGCGGCCGCCTCCGGGGTGAGGCGATAGTGCGTGCGATAGTACTGGCGAATTCCCTCGCGCAGCTCGTAGTAGGTGGCTGTGCCACCGAACTGCTCGATGAACCGGTGCTCATCCAGCGCGGAGACGCCTTGGGCGGTGAGCTGGCCCCCGATCCAGTCGGTCTCCTCGGTCAGGATCACGGAATGCCCCAGGCGTGCCGCCCGCAGGGCGGCCGCGGTTCCGCCGGTGCCCCCGCCAATGACGGCGATCTCGGCTTCCAGTTCCTCATCGACTTGGTATGCCATCGCGTCTCTCCACGCCCTCTGGTAGGTTGTTCTCTTACTGCCACGGTTCGAGGGACCATCAGCGAAGCCCCAATCGTCGTGCTTCGAGGTGTATTCCCCAAAGCCTCCGCGCTGGCGTGCCCCCGAACCACCGGGCCTCTTTATCGCCCCCGGATTCTACACCAAACCGCGCCAGATGGCAATGCTGTGATCTCTCAGACTGGATTCCGGGATAAGGAGAGGGCCGCGCGCACGCGCGGAGCTCGAAGCTCCGCGCTGCTTTCCGGCAAAGCCCTTCGGGGCTTCTCCTCCCAGCCACCGCCGTTTTGAGACTGGGAGTATCCCCAACCCAGCCCGGCAGGGCTTCGCTCGCAAGCAGCGCGGTGATTTATCGCCGCGCGCCGGGTTGCGTGCTGCCTCAGAGGCTTCGGTTTCCTTATGTCGGAATCCCAGTTTCCCAGACTGGATTCCGGGATAAGGAATCCGGGCCCGGGGACAGAAACTCCCGGCACGAATGCCGGACCTCTACCATATCCTCGCGGTTAGCCCTGCCTGGCACCGAAGGGGCCGTGCGACTTAGCCCAGGGTGTCCGCACCCTGGGTGTGCACCGGCGCCCGGGAAACCGGAGTCTTTCAGCACGGCTGGCACTCGACACTGCCCGGCAGGGGCGTTTCGGCTGCGGATGGGGCAGGCAGAGCCAGGGGCGGAAGCAGGTCGCGGACGCGGATCACCAGGAGGGTGGTGTCGTCGGCAGCGTGCCCCCCGGCCGCGTTCATCGCCTCCGCGAGCACGGCGTCTGCGGCGGCGTGGACGGAGTTCTCCTGGTTCATGCGGAGGAGTTCGGCGATGCGCGCGGGCTCGATGACCTCCTCGCTGCGTGACGCCTCCACCACACCATCGGTGTAGAGCGCCAGGGAATCGCCGTGTGCCAGGTAAAGCACGTCTTCCTGATAGGTGGCATCCGGTACTACGCCTACCGGAGGCCCGCCCTGGTCGAGGGTGATTACGACGTGCGAGTTCGCGCACGCCAGCGTGCCCAGGGGATGGCCGGCGTGAGAATAGACCAGCTGACGGGTGGATGGGTCGTAGAGGGCGCAGAGCATGGTGATGAAGCTGGGAGCGCCTTCGTGCGCCTCCGTGCTGTTGAGCTGTGCGTAGAGCGCGGCGTTGGTCCTCCGCAGGATCTCCGCGGGCGACCCAGTCTCGTAGGCATAGGAGCGGAGGGCATATTTCGCCATCGCCGTATAAGAGGCAGCGAGCGTGCCCTTCCCGCAGACGTCTCCGATTACGATTCCCCATCGCCCGCCCGGGAGGGCGATGAAGTCGTAGTAATCTCCCCCAATCTGGCCGTCCCCCGAAGCGGGGCGCCACCGGACGGCGACCTCCAGTTGTTCGATGAAGGTGTGCGTTTGCGGGAGCAACATCCGCTGGAACACCTCGGCCACGCGCGATTCGCGGTGGAACATCCGCGCGTTCTGTATGGAGAGGGCGATCTCGGTGCCGGCGGCTTCGAGGAAGGGCAGATTGTCGCGCGTGAGCGGGGTGCCGTTCTGACGGCAGGCCAGCAAGACGCCCACGCGCTCCTGGCCGGCACGGAGCGGCACGGCGGCCACGCTGGTTGCCTGGTAGCGCTCTGCCAGCCAGGGGTCGAGTTGCACCTCGGAGCCGGCGCCCGCCAGGAGCGGCTCAGGGCTCTGCAGCGCGCGTGCAAGCACCGTATCGGAATCGAGATCGATCACCTGCTCTGGCTCCACGGCTGCCCGGCCCCCCTCGATCAGGCGGCCCCCCTCGCGGTCGCAGAGCCAGATCTGGGCGCGAATGTCGGGAATGGCGGCCTCGACGCACTCGCTGGCCGATTGGATCACCGTGCCCAGGTCGAGCGAGCGCGAGGTAGCTGAGCCGAGGATACGCAGGCTCTCCATCTCTGCCAAGCGGCGTCTTAGCGACCGCGCCATTCCGTTGAAGCTCTTGGCCATCTGCCGCACTTCGCGACAGCCGTCCTCGTCCAGGGGCGGCGCAGGGTTGCCTTCCGCTACGGCGCGCATCCCGTGGGCCAGGCGTTGCAGCGGCCGCGTGATCACTGCCGCGAGAAAGTAGGCGGTCGTGCAGGCAATCAGGATCGTCGTCAACGCCATCAGCACCCCCCACTGGCGCACCGCGTCGAGGAGGGCGTGGTGCTCTCGCAAGGAGATGTTGATCAGGATGGCGCCAAGGGATGTGTCTGCGTCCATCACCGGCGCGACCACCTGAATCTCATCCTCCTCCGCGACGACCCGGAAGTTGCCGCCAAGGCGGGGTACCTCGCGCAGCAGTGCCGGGGAGGGTGCGTCGGGCGAGCTATCCGAGAGGATCTGCCCGTGCGGGTCTGTTACAATCACGCGTTCGATCATCCGCTCTCCGCGCACCTCGCACACGAGTTGATGGAGGGCAAAGGTGTCGCCGCGCCGCAGGGCATCGCGGCTGGTGCGCGCAAAAAGACCCGCGGCGGCACGAGCCTGGAGGAGGGAGTCTTCCTTCCACTGCTGGCGCGACCTGTTGATCATCGCCCCGAGCACCAGGCTGAGCGAGACCGCGAGAAAGAAGGCCGTGAAGAGCGTGACCGTCCAACGCATGGACATTCGGGCGTGCATGCAAATCTCCGGGCATCGGCCCTATTCCACTCTCTACTTTCGGAGGCGATGGCAGGAGGCGGATGAGGACCCGATGGGGTTCTCTCCAAATCCCCTCTACCTCCTCCAAGGCGAGGTTCTCGCGTGTGGAACAGGCGCACGGTGCCCCTTGGCAGGTCGTCTGGGCTCCAGGGAAGCACGGAATGGCTAGAACCTGGGGTTCGGCGTGTTTCTGACGACGGTGGTGCCCTACGAGCGGCCGGCCACGGGGTAGGTGTGGGCCCGAAGGCCTTGGCCAAGAAGAGACCGGGTGCGCCGTGAGCAGGGAAGACGTTCTGCGAACCCTCAGCAGAGACGAACCGGACGAGCTTTTACTTCCGGGAGCGATATATGGCTGCTATATAGACGCAGTCGAAGTTCACTTGGTTCCCCGCCGGTTTCAGCCGGAGTGTCTCCAACATGATATGGGAGCCGTCCCGCCCGGGCGCGTGCCTTTCCACCCGTGTCCGTCCGCTTCATTCGCGGTATCGACGCGGTAGCGCCGGCAGTGCGGGCGCTTGGCCGGATAGTGGACCCGCGGTTGACAGTCGTTTCGCTCTTACGTATAATGCGAGTGACAGGTGCCCGTCGCGGCCTGGCTCGGCGTGCTATGCCAGATCTATCCAACCTCGCGGGTGGCGCCCACCTTTCAGCCAGCCGGCGACCGGGGCACCCCTGGGAGGGCACGACCATGCGGACGCACTGCACAGCAGCGCGAGCCCACCGCGGGTTCACGCTGATCGAGCTGCTGGTAGTAATCGCGATTATCGCCATCCTGGCGGCGATCCTCTTCCCGGTGTTTGCCCGAGCGCGCGAGAACGCGCGCAAGGCGACCTGCCAGAGCAACCTCAGGCAGATCGGCATGGCGACGATGATGTATGCCCAGGACTACGATGAGACCATGCCCAAGTGCTACCTGGGCCTCACCTACTCCATCCGGTGGTACTACCAGAGTACCAGCAATCCAGGCATGCTCTTTCCTTACATCAAGAACTCCAGGGTGTTCAAATGCCCCTCCGGGGGCTGCTATGGGGCCAATCGTGACATCCTTCTCTCCAACGGTCAGGGCCCCCCATTGCCGGTCGCCTCGCTCACCGCACCGGCTGTGACGGTGATGTTCGCGGACGTCACCCTGTGGTACTGCGACCCGGTGACTGGTCTTGGAGGGAACGACGCCTGGGGCCTGGGCCTCTCGAAGTGGTCGCAGTTCGAGTCGCGCTTAGGGCACGGCTGCTATGGCGGTGGCTGCATGTTGGCCCGGCACATCGGGATGGCCATGGTCTGCTTCGCAGATGGCCATGTCAAAGCGATGGACCCGCTGACGACGGAAAGAGCGCCATATCAATGGGCGCCCTGATCTTTCCAACCCGGCATTGAAGGGGGACTGCCCCACGGCTCCGGGGCGGTCCCCATCGAAAAGTACCACGCCGCGCGGCGAAGGCAACCCTCTCCAGCGCCACCTTCACAGGATCTTAATGGCTCCTGCGTCGGATCAGGCGCTCTTTTCTTGCCCGGTGGTCGTCAAAGGAGTAGTAGCTATTGGGAGTGGCGTGTCGCCGGGCAATCGCCCGGGATGAGGGAGGGACGGAGATGTCCACGACCAGAACGAATACCGAGACACCGTGCCCGTGGTGCAGAGATGGGCGGATCGTGTTGCACGATCCAGAAGAGGAGTGGTGGGTGACGGAGGAAGGGAGTGCTGCTTCAGATAGCTATACCGGCAAGTTCCCCGCTGGCATTCGGCGGAAACGCTTCCGAACACCACCCGTCGAGTGGTTCTCTTGCACGAACTGCGTGATGACCGGCACGGTGGGCTACCTGACCACGGTGTTGGCGCAGGCGCCACAACAGCGCAGCAGCGACACCTCGCGCGGCTCCTGTAGCGCCGTAAAGCGTGGCTCGCTCGCGAGCGCGTTCTCATAGGGCTTTTCCCCAGAAGAGGAGGTCCATGGATCACGCCCATCGAGGAGGCCCGGTGGTGGCCAGGCGGACCGCCGCTGGCCCGCCTGGGCCTCCACACAAGACCCATGGACGATCCTTCCCCAAACTCGGGCGCGCTATCCTTGCACGACACGTATGAAGCGCCCGGCCATCCCCCAATGACCGTTCAGAGTGCCGTCCCGCGGATGGCATTCCGGTTTTTTGACGCTCGCAGAATGTTCATGCTATAATGCCCCCGAGATGCCAGCGGTGGTGGAAGGGCAAGAAGGACGCGCGACCGGTAGAGCGATGCGATCACCGGATGGTGGCCCCGAGGTTCCGGCGGAGGTCTTTCTCGCCGTCCGGGATCTGGCCAAGAGCTTTGGGAGACTTGGACTCTTCCGTGGCGTGAGCTTTGAACTGTCGCCGGGAGAGGCGCTGGTGGTCACCGGGCGGAATGGCTCCGGCAAATCAACCCTCGTGCGCATCCTCTGTGGGCTCCTCCGTCCAACGCGGGGCAGCATCGAGTATCGCGTGGGGGAGCGGCTGGTACCGGGGCGCGATGTGAAAAGGCTCGTCGGCCTGGTGAGCCCGGACCTGGTGCTCTACGAGGAGCTGACGCTCCTGGAGAACCTGCGGTTTTTCGCGCGCGTGCGCGGCCTCCGGCGGAGTGACATGGAGCTGCAAACCCTCCTCACCCAGGTTGGCCTGGAGAGCGAGGGCGCGCGCCGGGCGGGAACGCTCTCCACCGGAATGCGCCAGCGCCTGCGGTTTGCCCATGCCCTGTTGCACGAGCCCCCGGTGCTCCTCCTGGACGAGCCGACGGCCAATCTGGATGACGCGGGGGTGGCGATGGCGCGCGCGTGCATGGCGCGGCAACGCTCCCGGGGCATTCTGGTGGTGGCGACCAACAATCGTGAAGAACTCGAGCTTGGAGACCAGATCCTCCGGCTGGGTGGCTGAAGCCGGCGCGGTTTTCCTGAAGGATCTGCAGCAGGAGCTGCGCAATCGCTACGCGCTCAACGCGATGGCGCTCTTTGCTATCACCACGCTGGTGGTCGTCGGCTTCGCCGTGGGGAGCCAGGCGCTCCCGGCTAGTGTCGTCGCGGCGCTCTTGTGGGTGGTCCTTCTCTTCACCGCGGTGGCCAGCCTGTCGCGCGTCTTCCTCCGCGAAGAGGAGACGGGCACGGCGCTGGCGCTGCGCCTGGCCGTGGAGCCGGAGCATGTCTATCTGGGCAAGCTGCTGTTCAACGTGGTCCTCTTGGGCGCGATGGCGCTGGTGGTGGCGCCGCTCTTTCTGGCGGTGATGCAGGCGCGCGTGGGGAACCCGGGCCTGCTGGCGCTTGTCCTCCTGCTTGGGTGCATCGGGCTTGCCGCGGCGAGCACCATCGTCGCGGCGATCATCGCGCGCGCGGCGGCGCGAGGCGCGCTGTTTGGCGGGCTGGCGTTCCCACTGCTCCTGCCCGTCCTGATCGCCGCGACCGGCGGCACCACGCGGGCGCTGGAGGGCGCGCCCTTGGGCGCAGCATGGGCGGAGCTCCGATTGCTCCTCTCGTTCGGCGTGGTGATGATCACGGCGTCGCTGCTTCTCTTTGAGCACGTATGGAACGAATAGGGCTCTCGACCGGGTGGCGGATAGTGTGCGGCGCGTGGATGGCCGGCGTGATCGCGGCGGCTTTCATCGGCGTGGGCCCGGCCGCGGGCTTCCGCGAGCCCGAAGCGGCGCGCATCCTTTTCTTCCACGTGCCGGTGGCATGGCTGGCGGTGCTCGGCTTTCTTGGCGCCACGTTCCACGCCGTGCGCTACCTGCGCCGGCGCAACCCCGCCGCCGACATCCGAGCGGTCGCCTCCGCCGAGATGGGGTTTCTCTTTTGCGTGCTTGCCACGCTTTCCGGCGCGCTCTTCGCCCGCGTGCAGTGGGGCGCAGCTTGGAATTGGGACCCGCGCCAGACGTCGATTGTGGCGCTGCTGCTTGTCTATGCCGCCTACTTCACGCTGCGGTCGGCGGTCGCAGAGCCCGAGCGGCGGGCGGCGCTCAGCGCTGTCTATGCCATCGTCGCCACGCTCCCGATGCTCTTTCTCGTTTTCATCCTCCCCCGCGTCGTGGAGTCGCTCCACCCGGCAGACACGGTGCGCTCGGGCGGGATGAGCCCGGATTATCGGGTCGTCTTCTTTGCCGCGCTGGGCGCGTTCACGCTGCTTTACCTCTGGATCTACCGGCTGCGCGTTGCCGTCGGGGAGCTTGAAAGGGTCGCATGTCGCCACTCCATGAAGTGATGGTGGTTGTCCTGGTGATCTGGGCGGGGCTTTTTGCCTACCTGTGGCGCCTGGATACCCGGATTCGCGAGGGGGCGCGCCAGCAGCGCGAGGCCCCGGGCGATCAGCCGGACGACGCGCCCGAAGCGGTGCTGGAGCCGGGTCCCGGCCGGCTGGGGGAGGAGTGAGCGCGTGAGGAAGTCGCACGTCATCGGGGGAATCCTCATCCTGGGCTTTCTGGGCCTGGGCGCCGGCGCGTTCCAGAGTGCCGCGACGCGCTACGTCTCCGTGGAGGAGGCGCGGCGCAGCCCGCGCACGGTTCAGGTGAAGGGCCGCGTGGAGAAGGAGTCGATCCGGGTAGACCCCAAGACGCTCAGCCTGCGGTTCGACCTGGTGGATGACGCGGGAGACCGGCTTCCGGTCACGTATGCCGGCGCCGAGCCGGGTGGCTTCCGCCAGGCGCCCGCGGTGGTCGCCGTCGGGCGCTACGAGGGCGGGGTGTTCATCGCCCAGAGCCTGCTGGTGAAGTGCCCCAGCAAGTACGAGGGAGTGGCCGAGAGCCATCCGGAAAACCTCCCGGGCGAGCCAAAGGAGGCGCGGTGAACCCGTATTACCCGATCGCGCTGCGCGTGGACGACCGGCTGGTTCTCGTGGTGGGCGGCGGCAACGTCGCCTTACGAAAAGTGGAGGCGTTGCTCGCGTGCGGGGCGCGGGTGCGAGTCGTCGCCCCAGAGGCGTGCCTGGAGCTGGAGGCGCTGGCAGCCGAGGGCCGGATCGAGCTACGCGCGCGGGCCTACGCGCCGGAAGACCTGGACGGCGTCTTTCTGGCAATCGCCGCCACCGATTCGCCCGCAGTGAATACCGCCGTCTCCGAGGACGCGCGCGCCCGGAAGATCCTCGTGAACAGCGTGGACCGGCCGGACGAGTGCGACTTCATCACCCCGGCGAGCGTGCGCCGGGGCGACCTGCTGATCAGCATCTTCACCGGGGGAAAGAGCCCGGGGCTTTCGCGGCGGATCCGCGAGCGGATCGAGGAGGTGATCGGTCCGGAGTATGCCGAGTTCGTGGCGTTGCTGGGTGCGTTGCGCCCGGGGGTGATGGCGGCTTACGCCACGGAGCAGGAGCGGTCGCGCGTGTGGCGGCGCCTCCTCGATTCGGATGTGCTGGCGTTGCTGCGCGCTGGACGCGCTGCCGAGGCGTGGGAACGAGCGCGGGAGATAGCGTATGCGTGTGATCCTGGTGGGAGCGAACCACCAGACCGCCCCCCTGGCGGTGCGTGAGCGCCTGGCGTTCACGAAGGCGAGTCTGGCTCCGGCCCTCCTCCAGCTGCGCGAGGGCGGGGAGATAGAAGAGGCGGCGATCCTGGCCACCTGCAACCGCACCGAGGTCTATGCGGCGGGGCGGCAGGCCAGCGTGGCGCCGATCCTACGCCTCTTCCGCGCGCGCGGCGTTTCCGAGAGAGAGCTGACCCCCTGCCTCTACACGCGCCATGACGAAGACGCAATCCGACACCTCCATCGCGTGGCCGCCGGGCTCGAGTCGATGATCCTCGGCGAGGCGCAGATCCTGGGCCAGGTGAAGGCTGCATGGTGCGCCGCGCTGGACGCGGGCGCCGTGGGCCCGGTGCTCGACCGCCTCTTTCGCAGCGCCGTCACAGCAGGCAAGCGCGTGCGCGCGGAGACGGGACTGGCACGCGGTGCCGTCTCCGTGGGTCATGCCGCCGTGGAGCTGGCCCGGCGGACCTTCGGCCAGCTGGAAGGCCTCCACGCGATGGTGCTCGGCGCGGGCGAGATGAGCAAGGTGGCCGCGCGTCTCCTCGTGGACGCGGGCGTCGCCTCGCTCACCGTCGCCAACCGCACGCTCGAGCGTGCCCAAGACCTGGCGGCCGAGCTGGGCGCCAGGGCGATCCGCGTCGCCGAGTTTGGCCGGCACGTGGGGAAGATGGATATCGTCATCTGCTCGACGGCGGCGCCCCATCCGGTGGTCCGCGCGGAGACGCTTCGGCCCATGGTCGCGGCCCGGCGGGATCGGCCCCTCCTGCTCGTCGATATCGCCGTGCCCCGCGACGTAGAACCCGCCGTGGGCAATCTCGAAAACGTCCACCTCTTTACCATCGACGACCTGCAGTCGATCGTTCAGGAGAACCTGGCCGGGCGCGCTGCCGAGGTGGAGGCCGCAGAAGCGATCGTGGCGGAAGAGGCCGCGAAGCTGGTCGAATGGCTCCGATGTTTTCAGGTCGGCCCGGTGCTGGCCGCGCTCCAGCGCAAGGGTGAGTCGGTGGTCCAGGACGAGCTGGCGAAGATCGAAGGCCGGTTGCGCCACCTCTCGGATCGTGACCGCGAGTTGATCGGCGTGCTGGCACGCGGCGTGGCCCGGCGCCTCCTCCGCGAGCCGATCCTGGCTGTGAAGCGCCTCGCCGCCACGGAAGAGCCACGCCCGCCCCTGGAGACGGTTCAGGAGCTCTTCGGGCTTTCCGATGTCGGCGCGCCAACGCCGGACCCGGCAGGAGAACACTCCGACTGACCGACCGGCGTCCTCCCATCTGCGGCTGAACACCTGGGCAACCGCTCGCCCGCGGCGCGAAGGCGCTGGCAGGGCAGATTCTCTCTTCTCTCGCGCGACTCGAAGGAGCGCGCTCCACTTTGCCGAACAGGAGGGCGGCAGGACGCGCCGATTTGTGTGGCACGTAGAACCCCGGCGTGCCGCTTAGCGTCGTGATGGGTGGCCGCCCATGCGCCTGCACTTGCTTCCCCTGCTGGCGATCGCTTTCGCGGCCGGAATCGCCCTTTCCGGGCGTTGGATGCTGCCGCCAGTGCCGCCTGCCGTGGCGGCCGTGAGCGCGGTGCTCGTCGTCTGCGCCGCTCTCCGGTGGGCGCCGCGACTGACGCTCCTCTCGCTCCTTGCCCTGGGGCTTTCGGGGGGAGCCTTCTGGGAAGCCCTCGACCGTGCGCTCCATCCGAATCTGCTTCAGCCGTGGGTCGGGAAGCGCGTGGAGGTGATCGGCCAGGTGCTGGAAGAGCCGGTGGAGCGCGGCTTTGGGCGCGTCTGCCGGGTGCGCGTCGTGCAACTCCGCCGCGTCGAGACGGAGACTCGCGTCGATGCCCGGCTGCTGCTGCGGACGAGCGAGAAGATCCGCCTGGCGCCCGGCCAGCAGATCTATGCCGCCGGGATCCTACGCCCCATCCGCTCCTCGGGGAACTTCGGCGGCTTCAACTACGCGCGCTACATGGCGCGCGAGCACGTCCACGCCACCCTCACCGCGCGCGACGCCTTCGTGGAAGTCCTCAGTCCGACGGACTCGCGCCAGGACAGGCGGCTGGCGCTGGGCCTGCGCGATCGCCTGGCCGCGGTTCACCTGGCCTCGCTCCCGCCCGATGAGGCCGCTTTGATGAACGGGATCGTCTTCGGCTCGCGCGCCACGCCGGTGCCGGATGAGATCGAGCGCGACTTCCGGAATGCCGGGGTGGTTCACGTTCTCGTCGCCTCGGGCGCTCAGATCGCTGTGCTGATTGGGATCTTTCTCCGGCTGCTGGGCTGGGCCGCCGCGCCGCGTTGGGCAAGCCTGCTCATCACGCTGGCCGGCGCATGGCTCTACACGCTGATGGCCGGCGGCGCCCCCGCGATGGTCCGCGCCAGCATCACAGCGGGGGCGTTCGCGGTGGCGCAGCTCCTCGGCCGGCAGAGCGACCCGCTCTCTCTCCTGGCGCTCGCCGCACTGGTGATCCTCGGGCTCTCTCCCGGCGATCTCTTCGACCTCGGCTTCCAGCTCTCATTCGCTGCTGTGGGCGGGATGATTTTGCTCGGCCCGCGCCTGCGCGCGCTGCTTCCCGCGAGACCGGAGTGGCTATGGGCCGGCATCGCGTATTCGCTCGCCGCCCAACTGGCGACGGCGCCGCTCGTCGCCCATGCCTTTTGCCAGATCGCTCCCGTGGGCGTCCTCACCAATCTGATTGCCATCCCAGCGGCTGGGGTGCTCCTTGGCAGCGGGCTCGCGGTCTCGGCCATCGGCCTTCTCTGGCCGGCGGCAGCGTTTTTCCTGGATAGCGCCAATCTGGCGCTCCTCTGGGTGCTGCGCCAGGTGATCCACGCCTGCGCGAGGGTGCCCGGCGGGCATCTCTGGATTCTCCCGCCGGGCGGCATCACGGTCGTGCTCCTCTACGCCGCGCTGCTTGCGCTGGCATGGCTGCGCCGGGAGCACCTGGCGTTTCTTGGCCGGAGCCGCCTTGCCTGCGCGTCAGGGATCGCGCTGGTGGCGCTCCTCGCGGGCTCGAGAGTGCTGCCGTCGCCACCGCTCTTGCGCGTCACTTTCCTGGACGTAGGCCAGGGCGACAGCATCCTGGTGCAGACGCCCACCGGGAGGACGCTCCTGGTGGATGGCGGCGGCGCGAGCGGGGGCCGGTTTGACTTTGGCGAGCGCGTGCTCCTGCCGGCGCTGCTCCACCGGGGCGCCCGCGCCATCGATTGCGTGGTTGCTACCCACCCTCAGAGCGACCACATCGGCGGCCTGGCCGCGGTGTGCCGCGAGCTGTCCGTTGGGATGTTGATCGAGCCGGACGTGCCCTCGGAGAGCGCGGAGATGGAGCGGCTGCGAAGCGAAGTGCGCAGGCGCAGCATCCGCCACCTGCGCGCCCAAGCGGGGGTCTCCTGGATGCTCGACCCGCAGACGCGGGTGACCCTCCTCCATCCGCCGGATCCACGCCTGCCCGGCAGAGAGGATGTGAACGACCACAGCGTCGTCGTGCGCGTGGAGTATGGCCGGGCGAGTTTCCTCCTCGCGGGCGATATTAGCCAGGACGTGGAGGCCCATCTCCTGCGCTCGGGGGCTCCCCTGGAGGCCTCGGTGTTGAAGGTGGCCCATCATGGCAGTCGCACTTCCTCGAGCGAGGCGTTTCTGGACGCGGTCCGGCCTCAGATCGCGGTGGTGAGCGCGGGAGAGGGGAACCTGTTTGGGCATCCGGCGACGGAAGTGATCCGCCGGCTGGCGGCGCGGGCGGCTCTCACCTGCCGCACCGATCAGGATGGCGCCGTCGAGGTGTGCACCGATGGCGAGGTGCTGGATGTGCGGCTCGGGCGGCACCCGGGGGCACCGCCCTGGCGCTTGCTGGCGCATTGATCCCGCGCGCCGGATTCGACCTCCTGATCCTGCTCGGGCTCGCGTCTCCCGCTATAATGGTCAGCGCTTGCCTGCCTTGACACCGGTTCCTGGAATCGTTATACTGTAGGCGGCTAGAGTGCAGCCAATGGGTCACGCGTTACGTCAGGATCAGGAGAATGCAAGCAGCAGGAAAAGGCTGGGCGGCAACGGCCGTCGGGCTTTTCGAGTTTATTGGGGAGAACGGGATCCTGCTGGGGCAGACGCTGCGCTCGTTGGCCTCAGGCACGCTCGGAGGGATGGAAACCCTCCGACAGATGAGCTTGATTGGTGTCAATTCCCTCCCCATCGCGCTGATCACGACTGCCTTCTCAGCCGCGGTGCTCTCATTGCAGTCCTCCGCCCAGTCGATCAAGTTCGGCATGGGCAGTTTGGTAGGGGGGCTCGTGTCAGCATCGGTGGCCCGAGAGGTGGCGCCGGTGCTGACCGGGGTCGTCGTCGCCGCACGTGTCGGCTCGGCCATTGCCGCGGAGCTCGGCACGATGAAGGTGACGGAGCAGGTAGATGCGCTCCGGTCGCTCGCCGTACACCCGGTGGATTACCTGGTGGTGCCACGCTTCATGGCGTGCGTGCTCATGCTGCCGCTGTTGACGCTGTATGCGGATGCCGCCGGGGTGGTGGCCGGGTATTTGGTGTCAGCGGGGATGGGAGTGCCCTCGGGTGGCTACTTCCAGGCGGCGACGAGCCCGGTGTTCATCCGTATGGAGCATGTGCTCCTGGGGCTCGCCAAGACGGTGGTGTTTGGGGCGATCATTGCGCTGGTCTCGTGCCAGCAGGGGCTTCGCGCGCGTGGAGGGGCCGCGGGAGTGGGCCACGCGACGACCAATGCGGTCGTGTTGAGCATCATGCTGATTTACGTCGTCAACTACTTCCTATCGGAGCTGATGTTCATCCCGTAAGCGGGCTCGGCTCCGCCTTGTGAGGGGTGCTGCCATGGCGGGGACGCTCGCCCCGATGATTGTGGTTCAGGACCTGAACTATAAGGCGGGCGGGAAGCACATTCTCAAGAACGTAAATCTGACGGTTTACGTCGGAGAGACGCTGGCGATTATGGGCGCGTCCGGCTCCGGCAAGACGTCGCTCCTGAAGATCATTGGCGGATTGATCCGGCCGACCTCGGGCCACGTCTACATTGGAGAGAGCGACATCAGCCGGTTGTCCGAGGATCGATTGAACCGGGTGCGCCTGGTGATGGGCTTTGTTTTTCAATATGCCGCGCTCTTCGACTCGATGACGGTCGCCGAGAACGTGGCGTTCGGGGTGCGCAGGCACTTCAACTACTCGCGCCAGCAGATAGATCGCCTGGTGGAGGAGAAGCTGCGCATCGTCGGGATGGAGGGCACGGGCCACCTGCTCCCGGAGCAGTTGAGTGGAGGGATGCAGAAGCGTGTGGGCCTGGCCCGGGCGTTGGCGATGGAGCCGCTGATCCTGCTCTACGACGAGCCCACCAGCGGCCTGGACCCGGTGACCACCACGGGCATTGATGAGCTGACGATGCACCTGCGCGATGCCTATGGAGTGACCTCGGTGATCGTGTCGCACCATATCCCGAGCATCTTTCGAGTGGCCGACCGGATCGCGATGATCTACCAGGGGGAGATCCTGGCGGTGGGAACGCCGGAGGAGATCCAGAAGAGTGACAACCCGGTGGTGCAGCAGTTTATCCGCGGCAGCAGCCAGGGCCCCATCCCTGGTGTGGGGTAGCCCCAGGGGTTCAAGTGGGCGCGCGCTCGCGAGTGCTTTACATTCCGCAACCTGAGATCCGAAGTGCAAAGTCGGTGAGATCCTGATGAGCCATGTCGGCAGAGTGGGCCTGATTCTAGTGGTGGGTGCCGTTGTCTTTAGCGGCATCTTCTACCTGCTCTCAGGCCGATACGCGCAGAGGAATTCCTACTCGATCACGGTGGTGTTCGACAATGCCCTCGGATTGCAGTATGGGTCCAAGGTGCGCATGGCCGGAGTGGACATTGGGATGGTCGCGGATGTGGGGCTGACGCCGGATAACCGCGCCAGGCTCCGCCTGAATATTGACAAGAAGTACGGAATACCCGAGGGGTCACGCTTTACTATCGCCACCGGGGCCCTGATCGGCGAGAAGTTCCTGGAGATTCTGCCCGCCCGTTCCTCCCGGTTGATGGAGCCGGAGACGATTGTCCAGGGCCCGCAACAGGTTCAGAAGCCATTTCAGATCGAGGAAGTTGGCACCGAGGTCAACAAGCTTCTCGCCGATTTGCAGAAGATCGCCAAGAGCCTGGACACCATCCTGAGCAACCGCGACTTGCAGCGCGGCGTGGTGGAGACGGTGACCAATCTGGCGCGCACCACGGCGCGCACCGAGCGGCTGATCGCGGAGGCGCAGGAGGTGGTGCTGCGCAATCAGTCGCAGGTGGACCAGACGATGGCGAACCTGGCGCAGGCGTCCATCGAGCTGCGCGCCGCCATCGCGGAGGTCCACGGCGTGGTGAAGCGGCCGGATCTACAGGAGAACGTGGTGGAGACCGCGGCAGCCTTGCGCACGGCCTCGGAGCGCCTGGATGCCGTGGTCCAGGATGTACGCGACATTACAAGCGATCCGGACGTGTCGCGGAATCTGCGCGAATCGGCGCAGAACCTGAGCGAGGCGACGGCGCACGCGCGTGATGTGGGCGAGCGCGTGAGCCGCTTCCTTGGCTCTGGACAGCCGAAGATCACGGTGAACTTGCCGAAACCGAAGCTGCAGAGCGGCTCGCGCTTTGTCATCGAGGCGGCGGGCTCGGGATCGGGCAATACGCGCACCGATGTGATCTTCACGCTCCCGACGGGGCAGAACACCGGTCTGCGCCTCGGTCTCTACGATTTTACGGAGGCAGACAAAATCATCGCGCAGCGCGTTCACTGGGTGGACCCCAAGACAGCGATGCGCTATGGGATCTTCGGGGGCCATCCCGGGGTCGGCATGGATTACGACATCAGCAGGAAATTCAGCATGTCGGCGGATCTTTACCATCCAAAGTATCCCCGGCTCGATGTGCGGGGTCGCTACTTCCTCACGAAGGACCTCGGGACGGTGTTCGGGGTGGATGGGATCCTGCGCCAACCCCGAGCCATTGTTGGCATCCAATGGCGTCAATGATGGGCGGATGCCTGTTGGCGTTTGCCGTGGGGGCACCCCGTGCCGCCCGGCAAAGGAAGGAGTATAGACGCGGGTGAGAGTGCTACTGTTGCATGATGTTCCTGGTGTGGGCAAGGCGGGCGAGATCGCCAACGTGGCGGATGGCTACGGCCGCAACTACCTGCTGCCGCGGAAGCTGGCGCAACTGGCGACCGCGGGCCTGACGCGCAATCTGGAGTTCCAGCAGAAGGCGATCCAGCGGCGCGCCGAGCGCGAGCGCGCGGATGCGGAAGCGGTTGCGCGGCGCATCGAGGCCGAGCCGATCACCATCGAGGTGAATACGGGCGTGGGCGGCAAGCTGTTTGGCTCCGTCACCTCCCAGGATATCGCCAATCAGATTCAGGAAAAGCATGGCATTGAGGTCGACAAGCGGAAGATCGAGCTCGCGGAGCCGATCAAGCTAGTTGGCACCTACACGGTGCCCGTCCGCTTCATGCGCGATGTGGTCGCGCAGTTGGTGGTGAACGTCGTCGCGGTTGGTGGCGAGACCGCCGAGGCAACGCAGGAAGCTGCGGAAGCGCCAGCCGAGGCTGCTGCCGAAGCGCCTGCCGAGGCCGCGGCGGAAGCCGCGCCCGAGGCCGCGGCGCAGGGCGAATAGCGATCTTGAGGGCCCTGGAAGATGTCCTTACAGAGAGCTGCCCGCGTCCCTCCGCAATCACTGGAGGCTGAACAGGCCACCCTGGGCGCGATGCTCCTCGAGCGCGCCGCAATCGAGAAAGCCTGCGAGCTCCTCCAGCCGGAGGATTTCTACCGCGAGGCGCATCGTATCATCTTCCAGGCGGCGGTAGACCTCTCCGATCGTAGCGAGCCGGTGGACCTCACCACGCTCGCAGCCGAGCTCGAGAACCGCGGCCAGCTGGAGCAGGCCGGTGGCCGGCCCTACCTGGCCGCCCTGCTGGACGCGGTTCCGACTGCGGCGCACGTCGAGTATTACGCGCGCATCGTCGAGCAAAAGGCCATCCTGCGGCGCCTGATCACCGTGGGCACCGAGGTGGTCGAGACATGCTTTGGCGAGGTCGAGAACATCGAGGATGTTGTCGACCGTGCTGAGAGCGCTATCCTTTCCGTAGCCCAGCGGCGCACCGGACGTGCCTTCACACCCCTCAAACCCCTGCTCGATGAGGCGATGGACTCCATCGAGCGTCTCTATCGCGATAAGGTGGAGACGACCGGGGTGCCTTCCGGACTTCGTGCCCTCGATGAGATGACCAACGGCTTCCAGAAGTCCGACCTGATCATCGTTGCCGCGCGCCCCAGCATGGGCAAGACCAGCCTCTGTATCAACATTGGCGTGCATGCGGCCGTCCATGCCAAGGTCCCCGTCGCCATCTTCAGCCTGGAGATGTCGAAAGAGCAGCTTGCAATGCGCATCATCCAGTCGGAGGCGCGGGTGGATAGCCGCCGGCTGCGTACGGGGCACCTGAACGAGGAGCAGTGGCGCCGGATGACGGAGGGGGTCAACCGCGTCTGGCATGCACCGATCTATATTGACGATACGCCCGGCATCTCCGCCATGGAGATGCGTGGCAAGGCGCGCCGCCTGCGCGCCGAGGTAGGGCCGCTTGGCCTCGTGATTGTGGATTACCTCCAGCTCATGCGCTGGCATGGCCGCGTCGAGAGCCGCCAGCAGGAGATTTCGGAGATTGCCCGCTCCCTGAAGAACCTGGCCCGCGAGTTGGAAGTCCCCGTCATCGCTCTTTCGCAGCTCTCGCGCGCCGTGGAGCGCCGCGAAGACAAGCGCCCGATCCTCTCGGACCTGCGAGAAAGTGGCTCGATTGAGGCGGAAGCCGATCTGGTGATGATGCTCTATCGGCCCAGCTACTATCAGTATGACCGCGAGGAGGATGCGGAGGATGTGGAGCAGGCTGGGGCCGAGCGCGTGGATGAGACGCAGCTGATCATCGCCAAGCACCGCAATGGCCCCACCGGCACCGTGGACCTGATCTTCATGCCGGACTACGCGCGCTTTGGCGACCAGGCCGATGCGGGCTACTATTAGGAACTGGAGAACACTGTGAGAGTACTGGTACTGGGTGGGGGCGGGCGCGAGCATGCGCTGGTGTGGAAACTGCGGCAGAGCCCGCGGGTGACCGACCTCTTCGCGTGCCCCGGCAACGCCGGCATCGCGCAGATGGCCGAGACGGTCCAGCTCTCCCTCGATGACCCGAACGCGCTGGCGCAGTTTGCCATTGAAAACCGGATCGATCTCACCTTCGCAGGCCCAGAGGCACCGCTCGTTGCGGGCGTGGGCGACATGTTTGGCGCGCGCCTTCTTCACCTGTTCGGGCCTGGCAAGGCGCAGGCCCGTCTGGAGGGCAGCAAGGTCTACGCGAAGAAGCTGATGCGCGAGCTCGGGATTCCCACGGCGGAGTTCGAGGTCTTCGCAGATGCCACGAAAGCGATTGAATACGCGCGTGCCGCGAATCGCCCCCTCGTGGTGAAGGCGGATGGATTGGCAGCGGGCAAGGGCGTGATCGTCTGCGATGGCCCCGCCGAAGCCGAGGATGCGATCCGCCAGATCATGGTGGACCAGGCCTTTGGCGCCGCCGGGAAGGAGATCGTCATCGAAGAGCGTCTCGAGGGCGAAGAGGCGACTCTCATGTTCTTCCTGGATGGGCGCACCTCCGCGCCGATGCTCCCCTCGCAGGACCACAAGCGGCGCGATGAAGGCGATGCCGGGCCGAATACGGGCGGCATGGGGTGCTATGCCCCGGTGCCCGCGGTGCCGGAGGCGCTCGTCGCCGAGGTCCAGCAGGGCGTGGTCGCGCCGATCCTCGAGGCGCTCGATCTGCGCGGCATTCCCTACAAGGGCGTGCTCTACGTCGGTTTGATGCTCACGCGCGAGGGCTACCGGGTGCTTGAGTTCAACGTGCGTTTTGGCGACCCGGAAGCGCAGACGGTGTTGCCTCTCCTGGAGAGCGACCTGGTGGATGTCGCCACCACCGTGATTGATGGCGGGCTCTATCGCCTGAAACCGCGATGGTCGTCGCAGAAGGCGCTGACGGTGGTCCTGGCGTCCGGCGGCTATCCGGGCTCCTACGAGACGGGCAAGGTGATCGAGGGGCTTGAGGATGCGGCGAAGGTGCCGGGAGTGGTGGTGTTCCACGCCGGCACGGCAGAGCGCGACGGCCAGATTGTCACGGCCGGCGGGCGCGTGTTGAACGTGACGGCAGTGGGGGAGACGCACGCCGAGGCGGCGAAGCGCGCCTACGAGGCGGTCTCGAAGATCCATTTTGAAGGGATGTACTACCGGCGCGACATCGGCTGGCGCGTCATCTCGAAGGAGCAGGCGTAGCCTTACCGGGCGGCTGGTTTCATCGATGAATGAGGCATGAAGGGGTTGGTTGCATGCGTGTCGCGGTGATCATGGGGAGTGACTCGGACCTGCCCGTGATGAAGGAAGCGGTGGCGATCCTGAAAGAGCTGGGCGTCGAGACGGAGCAGCGGATTCTCTCGGCGCATCGGGTGCCGCACCGCTGCGCGGAGTTTGCTGAGAACGCCGAAAAGAACGGGATCGAGGTGATCATCGCCGGGGCGGGGGGCGCCGCGCACCTGGCGGGAGTCGTTGCCGCGCTGACGCCCATCCCGGTGATCGCCGTGCCGATCCGGTCGGCTGCGCTCAACGGGCTCGATTCGCTCCTTTCGATGGTGCAGATGCCTCCGGGCGTGCCTGTGGCCACGGTGGGCATTGACGCGGCCCGCAACGCCGGCATCCTCGCGGCGCAGATACTCGGCGTCAAGGACGCGCGGATCCGGGAGAACGTGCGCGCCTACAAGGCCCGCATGGCTTCTCAGGTGGAGGCGAAGGATCGCGCGCTTCAGGAACAGCAGTAGGGAAGAGATCACCGTGAACACCTTTGGATATGACACCTACCTTTCCCCCGCCACATGGCGCTATGGCAGCCGGGAGATGCGGGCGATCTTCTCGGAGGTAAACCGCCGCCGGCACTGGCGCAAGGTATGGGTCGCCATCGCGCAGACGAAGTGCGAGATCGGGCTGATCACGCCGGAGCAGCTCGCCGATATCGAGGCACATGCGAACGACGTGAACGTCGAGCGCTCGCTGGAGATCGAGCGCACGCTTCAGCACGACCTCGCCGCCGAGGCGCAGGCGTTTGCCGAGCAGTGCCCCATCGGCGGGCAGACGATCCATACCGGGGCTACCTCGGCGGACATCACCGATAACGCCGATGCGCTGATCATCCGGCAGGCGCTGGAGCTGGTGCGCCTCCGCCTGGCGAATCTTCTTCGCGCTTACGAGCAGCGGATCAGCGAGGTGTACCAGGAGCGCCTGGTTGCCCTCGGCTTCACTCATATTCAGCCGGCGCAGCCCGTACCCCTTGCGTATCGCCTCGCCAACCACGCCCAGGACCTGCTGCGCGTGCTGTGGCAGCTCGAAGGTTTCCAGATCGAGGGCAAGGGTACCAAGGGCGCCGTGGGTACCGGGGCGGACTACACCACGATGCTGGATGGCACTGGCGTCAGCTTCCTCGAGTTCCACGAGCGCGTGATGCAGAAGCTCGATCTACCGGCGCTGACGGTGACCGGGCAGACCGCAACGCGGCTGGTCGATGTGGAGTACATGAACATCCTCTACGGACTGGCGGCGACGCTTCACCGCGCCTTCACCGACCAGCGCATCCTGCAATCGATGGGTGAGACGCAAGAGCCTTTCGCCAAGGGGCAGAAGGGCTCCAGCGTGATGGCCTACAAGAAAAACCCGAAAGATTCCGAGCAGATCTGCGCGCTGTCGGCGGCGGTGATGAGCTTCCACTCCATGGCCGGCTACGCGGCGGCAAACAACCTCCTGGAGCGCACGCTGAATGAGTCGGCCATCCGCCGTGTCTTTATCCCGGAGGCGTTCCTCTACATCGATCACTGCCTGATCAAGGCGCACAAAGTGATCTCCGGGCTGGTGATCAACCGCGAGAAGATCGCGCGAGACCTCCGAACGCATGGCGATTTCGCTGGCACGGGCCGGCTTCTGGTGCGCCTCCAGCAGATGGGGGTGCCCCGCGAAGAGGCCTACCGCATGATCCAGAGCTGCTCGCTCCAGGCGCAGGAGGCCGTGGTCCGCGGCGAGGAGAACCCCCTCCGAGGGCTTCTTCTGGAGGCCATCCACGCGCTCCCCTATCCCGAGGCGCGCACGCTGACGGCGGAGGAGATTGCTACGCTCCTGGATGCGTCGGCCTACGTGGGTGGCTCGTTCGAGCTCACCGAGGAGTTTCTGTCGGTCTTGCGCGGCGCCCTCAGCGCCTACCCGGAGGTCCAGCAGGACGCCAGCGAGAGCGTTTTCTGAAAGCTGGGATCCCGAGATAAGGCTCAGATGGTTGCCTGCGTTCTCCCGCCAGCGCGCCACCTTCGATACCACGGATGAGGGGGCCGGACACGGATGGGGAGGGCCGCCCGCATGCGCGGAGCCGAGGCTCCGCGCTGCTTCCGGGCAAAGCCCCTTTGGGGCTTCCCCTCCCAGGCCCTGCCCTTACCAGTTGCCCGGGAATACAGCCATGCCGAGCCCGGCTGGGCTTCGCTCGCAAGCAGCGCGGTGATTTATCGCCGCGCTGCACATGCACACCCGTGCGCCGTCGCGCCCGGCGGCCCCGCGCGTCAACTCAGGGTGTCAGGGAGATCCCCTCGCGGAGTGGACCTGCCGGGTTGGTGGGCACGCCGTGAATGCGCAGTTCCCAGTGCAGGTGCGGCCCGGTAGAGAACCCCGTTGACCCCACCAGACCTACCACCTCCCCCTTCTTTATCTGCTGGCCTGGGGTTACGGAGAAGCGGGAGAGGTGCTCGTAGAGAGTGAAAACCCCCATGCCGTGGTCGATAGCCACGGTGTTGCCGCGCATCCACAGCTTCCGGGCGAGGGTGACCCGGCCGGTGTTGGCGGCCTTTACCGGCCGGCCCGCGGGGGACGCGACGTCACGCCCGGAGTGGAACCCCCAGAAACGCCCGTTCACATACCGCTCGCGCCCAAAGGGCGAGGTGATGCGGCCTTCGAGTGGATTGGCAAAGGGGCCCTCCCATAGCGGCTCCGGTGCCGTGCTCGCCAGAGCCTCGTTGAGGATCTCTCGCTCCTTCTTCAGGATTTCCGGAGACATCAGCCCCGTCTTGCTCTTTGCCATGCGGATGCGCTGGGTGGGGAAATTGGCGGAGGTCACTGTGAGAGACAGGGGGAACTTCTCATGGCTGCCGTCCTGATAGCGCACCCAGAGCGTGGCGGTACCCTCGCCGGGGCGCGTGCGGGCGCTCACGCCGAGCAGGCCGGTGAGGACGCCCTGATAAGGAAAGCACTGGGCCTGGGTGCTTCCGAAAACGAGCGATGCTTTCTCCAGGCTCCGGCCTTCCGGGAGGCGGTAGGTGACGCGCACCAGGCCGCCTTGGGGCACCGTCGTCGGTGAGAGCTCGGGGGCCTGGCCCGCGGCATGCGCAGGTGCCAGCACGGCGGCGGCGGCCAGTATGGCGGGCATGGAGCGAGGGGCCAGGCAGCGGTGAACTCCTCGCATCGGGCAGGAGTGCTTCCTGAGTAGTCGCATGGGTGGATCCCTCCTTTCGAATTGGATGATTCAGGCGAGCGCCTTTGTTCCTGGGGAGAGGGGCCAAAGGGGTCCGGCACTCCCGAGGGTGGGGTGCCGAACCCCTGGCGAATCTGCGAACTGCAGTACGGGGCGAAGCGCGCCCGGCGGCCAGGTGAAGTGGCCGATAGGGGCGCCCGGTCGCCGCCCTACCGGCGGGCAGGCGCGTTGCTCGCCGGTTGCCCGGGCGCCTCGGCCGGCGCGTTGCCGGCCGGCTGCGCGGGCGCGTTGGCCGGCGCCTTCGCCGGTGGCTTCAGATCGTCCGGAGGCGTTGGCCGCGGCTTGATGCCCTTCTGTTTCAGGCTCGCGATGGCCGCATCCAGGCCGTTGAAGCGGTTCTTCGGATCCCACATCAGAAACTCCGGGATCCCCCGGTCGAAGGTGGCCTTGATCTGCGCGGCGATCTGGGGTGGGCCATAGTGAGACCCACCATAGCGGCCGCGGTCCGGCAGGCTAAAGTTCTGGAGCCACGGCCGGATCTTGCACCCGGTCCCTGCCAGTCGCCTCTGCGCGTCGCGCAGGCTGACATAGACGATGTCATAGGGCGCGGCGTCGGGGTTGGGAATCCCGTACTCGCCCTTGTGATAGTGCGACGGGTAGACCATCGGGCAGATGTAGTCCACGTTCTCAGCAATCTGGTGGATCAGCTGGCCGATGCCCATGTCGTCGCTCACCAGGCCGGTCAGCCCAAAGATATCAGCGGAGACGATGGCGCCATAGGGCTCCAGCTTCTTGCGCGTGTAGGCCAGGAACTGGGCGATCACCTCGTTCGGCGGGGTATCCGTCTTGGCAGGGAAGCGGAGGTTGCCCAACTTCCCATCCGTTGGGAACCGAACATAATCCCACTGGATCTCTTTGAAGCCCTTCTTCATCGCCTCGATGGCGACGGCCGCGTTGTAGTCCCAACCCTCCTTGTTGTAGGGATCGAGCCAGGCCTCCTTCTTGCGGTTCTCCCAGATGCCGCCGCTGGCGTTCTTAGCGGCCATATCCGGGCGCACGCGCGGCAGGATATCATCGGCGAAGACGGCAATGCGGGCGATGGGGTAGATGTTGTTCTCCTTCAGGAGGTTCATCACCCAGTCGATGTCGGCGCAGCGCTGCGCATAGCCGTAGTGGTTGATCTCCTTGATCTGGCCGCGCTTTTCCTCGACCTGCTTCGCCCACGGGATATCCATCTTGAAGGTGATGGCGCCGTCCGAATCCTTCACGTCGATCACGACGGCGTTCATGCCGGTGGCTTTGAGCAGCTCCACGATCTTTTGCATCTTCTGCTTGCCGCCGGCACTCCACCCGGTGAGGTAGACGCCTCGCGCCTCGATGAACTCCTTCTTCGGTTTGGGCGGCTCCATCGACTGCTGCTGTGAGGCCGGGCCATTGGCCGGCGGCGCCCCCGGCCCCGTGCTGCTGCGGCAGCCAGCGACGGCTACGGCGGCCAGGACGGCGGTCAGGATGACGTACTGCACGTTCTTCAACTTGGCCTCCTCGGAACGAAACTGAGAGCGAACCGATGCCGGACCACACGGGCCCAACAACAGACAAACCGGCAGGAATTGTGCCATGCCGGTGGAACTAGACAGCAACCTATTTTTCTGCTGTCCTGCGAGCGATCCTGCGTGCGCACTATGCAGGCAGCTGTCGTGCCCGAAAAGGATGCACGCAAACTATTATAGCATAAACAATTTGGCCTGTGTAGTGCGTTCGCTGAGTGGGAGGGATGGGTTGGCAGGTGATCAGCCAGAGGGGGTGCGCAGATGCCATATCGCCGTGGCGCGCCGCCTCTTGTGTTGTACACACCGATTATTGGGGAAATGTCCCTGGTTATCGCTGGATCGCAGGTTCACTGCTGCCTCTCGCGCTGGAGTGCCCCGGCTACTCGTTCCAGCTGGTGGGAGGCAGACGTTCTCGGAGAGGAAACGAATGGCATCACGTCGCAGCATCCTATCCTCGATCTTGGGCATCTCCTTGGCCGCGCTCCTGTTGGGGGCCGGCTGCCAGCGGCAGAGTTCGACTACCGCGCCTGGGCCCGAACCAGGGCAGAAGCCGGCACAACAGAGTGCCGCGCCGGCGCCAGCACCCCCGGTGAGCGACGCGGCGCCCAACGAATTGGGGCGCGTGCCGGTGCTCGAATACCACGTCATCGGGCCCAAAGAAGGCCGCTGGGCGCGCACCCCGGAGGCGTTTCGCAAAGACCTGGAAACGCTCTACGCGCACGGCTTTCGCGCCGTCTCGCTGCGCGACTACGTGACCGGCAATATCAACCTGCCCCGCGGCGCCAGCCCGGTGGTCTTCACCTTCGATGACTCCACGGAAGGCCAGTTTCGCTACCTGGAGAAGGATGGCCAGCTCGTCATCGATCCCGACTGCGCCGTCGGGATTCTAGAAGAGTTCAACCGCAAGCATCCTGACTTCGGTTTCAAGGCCACCTTCTACGTGCTCCCCGAGTCTGCGTTCGGCCAGCCGCAATACCGCAAGCAGAAGCTGCAGTACCTGGCCGAGAAGGGCCTCGAGATTGGCAACCACACCTGGAGTCACACCGCTCTGAAGCGGCTTTCTAACGAGAAGGTGCAGGAAGAGCTGGCACGGCCGCAGCAGGCGATTGGCGAGGTGGTGCCTAACTTCCGCTTCTTCTCGCTGGCGCTCCCGCTAGGCATCTCGCCGAAGGAGAAGGCGCTTGCGAGCAAGGGCGCCTGGAATGGCATCACCTACGAGCATCACGCCGTGCTCCTGGTCGGCTCCGTGCCGGCACCCTCGCCCTATGACAAGGACTTCGATCCGCGCGCCATCCAGCGCGTGCAGGCGACAGACTGGCCGGAGGTCAAGCCATTCCAGCTCAGCGCGCAGATCAAGACGCTGGTGGAGACGGAAAACCGCCGCTATGTGAGCGACGGCGACCCGAATACGATTGCCGTGCCGGCGGCTCTGAAGGATGAGCTGGCGCCTGAGAGGACGCAGGGCAAGGAAGTGAAGATCTACTGAGCGGAAAGCTACCCCGGCTCCCGGATGGATGCGGAGGGGCCTCGAGCGCCCCTCCGCGCCCTTCCGGGAAGCGCGAGAGAATCGCGCTCAAGCTGTGAGCGCCTGGTGTGCTTCAGCGAGTTGCGCGGGGATGGCGATCCGCTGCGGGCATTTCTCCTCGCACTCGCCACACTCCACGCATGCGTCCGCGGTTTTGCCCGGTAGCCACGGAATCTTCCCCACCTTCGCGTAGCGCGCGCGGGCGACATCCCACAGGCCATACACCCGCCCCATGTTGTAGAGTTCGAAGAGAACCGGAATATTCACCTCGTTGGGGCAGGGGAGGCAGTAGCGGCACCCGGAGCAGTAGAGATCCGCCATCTTACTCAGCCGGGCCATCTGCTCGTCGATGGCGGCTAGCTCCGCCTCGGAGAGCGTGGCGCCGCTGGACGCAGTGGCGACGTTCTCTTCCACCTGCTGCAGTGTGCTCATCCCCGAGAGGGCCACACTGACGTGGGGGTTTGCCAGAACAAAGCGCAAGGCAAGCTCTGGCACGCGGTTGATGCCCGGGATCATCGTGCTGAGCACCTCGCTCGGGGCCCCCAGGCGCCCGCCTCCCACGGGCCCCATCACCACGATGCCGACACCCTTTTCGTGCGCGTAGGCGATCCCCTCTTCCAGGCTGCGGTCCAGCAGGTTGTACTGCACCGTGATCACCTCGGGATAGCCAGTGTCTACCAGGCGCTTGAGCGCCTCGTTGTCGTCGTGGAAGGAGCAGCAGATGTGCCGGATCAGGCCCTGTTCCTTCGCTTTCACCATCCACCGGCTCACTCGGGGGAGAACGTGCTCCTCATAGCGCTCCCAGGAGATGCCGTGGTGGTTGTAGATATCGATATAATCCGTCTGCAGGCGCTCTAGGCTCTCCTCGAGGTGGCGCCACCACTGCGCCTCATCGGTGCCGTAGTCCGGGTTTTTCGTCGAAACGATGATCCGGTCGCGCCATCCCTTGAGCGCGTCGCCTACGGCGCGCTGGCTATCGCTGTTGCAATAGCCGACGGCGGTATCCACGTAGTTGACGCCCGCCTCGAATGCCCGATGAAGCATCGGCACGGCAAGCTCGCGGTCAACTGTCCCCTCGGTCATCCCGCCCTTCATCGGCAGGCGCATACATCCGAAGCCCAGCTGCGATACTCTCAAGCCGGTTCGGCCTAGCATCCGATAGATCAAAGCAATCCCTCCCGGAGATAGGTTTCGGCACCTGTTGGGCTCGACTCCTGGCGGCTCCGCCTGAAGAGGCCCGGTGGGGCGACCGGATCCTTGATCCGCAAATGACGCGCCTATGGGCCACGCGGGGCTGCCGCCGCAAGGGCCGGGCATGGCCGGTAGCACATCCCCCAGAGAACCAGGTGCTGCCCCCAGACACGGGGAATTGACAGATGCACGGTGTCGTGATACGATATGACACGCTTTGCCATGCCTCGATCTGGGTTGCCAAGAACGTTCCAAGCAAGGCAGAGAGCCTCTGGTCTGTGATGCAAGCAAAGCGATCCGAAGGGACACCGGGATGCAAGTGGATGGAAGATGGCTGAAGCACACCCTCGACTTTGCGTTGAGCGGTGGCCGCCTGAACCTCGAAGACGCGACCGCGCTGCTGGAGATCCCCCTCGGCACCGAGGAGTCCCGTGCCATAGCGGATGCTGCCCACGCGCTGGCACTTCGGCAATCGCGCCAGGGGCGTATCTGGACGGCGATTGGCGTGGACTACTGCCCCTGCCCGCAAAACTGCAGCTTCTGCTCCTTTGGATCCGACTGGGGGATCGTCCAGGACTCGCATGAGTGGACCGAGGAGCAGGTCGTGGATGCCGCGGCGCGCTTTGCCGCGGAGGGCGCGTCCTGGATCACCATTCGAACCACCCAGCACTACCCCCTGGAGCGCGTGTGCAGCCTGGCGAGGGCGATGCGCGAGCGCATTCCGAACTGCCCCACGCTGGTGGCGAACGTCGGCGAGATGTCGTTGGAGCAGGCGGAGATGCTCTACGACGCCGGGTACAGCGTGGCCTATCATGTCTTTCGGTTGCGCGAGGGCACCGATACGGGCATCGACGCTGAAGAGCGCCTGCGGAGCCTGGAGAACATCCGCCGGTCGCGGCTAGGTCTGGCGTTCCTAGCCGAGCCGATTGGTCCGGAGCACACGGCGGCCGAGATTGCCCGCGAGATGGTGCGCGCGCGCGACCTGGGCGCTGTGATCATGGGCGCGATGGCGCGCGTGCCGGTTCCTGGCACCCCCAAGGCGCACCTCGGGCAGATCCCAGAGGAGAAATTGGCGCGCATCATCGCGGTCAGCCGCCTGGTCGGTGGCGAAGTCGCCCAGGAGATCTGCGTCCACCCGCCCTCGGATGCTGCCGTTGCCGCGGGCGCCAGCGCCGTTGTGGTCGAAACGGGTGCCGTGCCTCGCGACAGTGAGGAGATCCGCAAGGAGTGGCGCGGGCTCACTATGGCCCAGGCGAAACAGCTGCTCGGTCGGCACTATCCCTCTGTGGCCGGCGCCTGACACGAGGAGGTTCCAATGGATAAGGCCCGCTGGCTGGGTGTTCTCGTGGCAATCGCGCTCGTTGCCGGCCTCGCGCTGCTGACCCGCCGGGAAGCTCGAAAAACGACCCAAGAGGTGCAGCGCGTCAGCGTGGGCACCTGGAAGACGGCGCAGACGATCGCGCCTTTTGGCTACCAGCGTTTCCTGGAAGGCCGGTATGAGGTGGAGGTGCTCCCCTTCACCAATCCAGGAGACCAGAAGACCGCGTTGTTGGCCGGGTCGCTGCGGATGTGCGGGACCACCCTGGTACACGCGATCACCTCGGCGTCGCGCGGCGAGCCGGTCGTCGTCGTGGCCGCGCTGTGCGACAAGTGCAGCGCCCTGGTGGTCCATAAGGACTCCGAGATCCACGATCCAGCCGACCTGCGTGGCAAGAAGATCGGGTATGTGCCCTCGACGATGCATGACCTCCTGTTGCGCGAGACGCTCACGCGCGCCGGCCTCGACCCGCTGCGCGACGTGAAACTGGTGCGGATCGACTTCTTCGATATGGGCCAGGCGCTCTCGACCGGGGGGATCGAAGCCTTCCTCAGTGGCGAGCCGTTCCCGACGATGGCGAAGGTGGAGGGTTACGGCCGGATCCTCAGCTATCCCTACTTCGACGACTCTATCGGTACGCTCAACGCCGGCATGCTCGTCACGCGAAACGAGATTGAGGAGGATCCGGAGCTGGTCCAGGACCTGGTGACGGCGCACGCGCTCGCCACGGAGTATTACAATGCATACCCCGAGGAGTGGCTCCGCGCCGCGTCTGAGTTCGGTACCCCACTGGAGATCCTGAAGAATGCCGCGGAGAACATCGCGCTTACCTGGAAGATGGATGAGAAGTACCTTCAGGCCGCGCGCAACCTCGGGAAGCAGATGCTGGCGCTGGGGATGATCACCCAGGAGCCGGACTATGAGCAGCTTTTCGACCTGCGCTTCCAGGAGAAAGCCGCCCAGGCGGTGGCCGCCCGGAGTGGAGAATGGCGCAGCCAATAGCCATCGAGAGACCGGAAGCGGCGGCACCGCGCCGCCTCGACTGGCTGCCGTTCATCCTTCCTGGGGTGCTCCTCTCGGCGTGGGCACTCCTCTCCCATACAGGCCATGTGCCTGGATATGTGCTCCCTTCGCCGGGCCGGTTGGTGCTCAGCGCCCTCGACTTCGTGCTTGGGAAGTGGCACCTCGACGCGTATAGCGGCACCTTCCTGCAGCACGCGGCAGCCAGTCTCCAGCGCGTCGCGCTCGGGTTCGCTCTGGCGGCGCTCGCCGGCGTCCTCTGCGGTCTGCTGACTGGGTGCAGCCCGCATGCCCGGCGCCTGCTGGACCCCTCGGTCCACGCTGTGCGCGCCGTGCCGGGTATCGGGTGGCTACCGATTGCGATGGTCTGGTTCGGTGTGGGCACGCGTACGGCGGTCTTCCTGATCGCGCTGGCTGCCTTCTTTCCGATCTATGTGAACGCCGCCCTGGGAGCGCGCACCGTCCGGCCCCTCTGGCTACGAGCCGCGAGGATGCTTGGGGCATCGCAGCGCGACCTCTTCCTGACGGTCACGCTGCCCGCCGGGCTTCCGGCAACGGCGGAGGGACTGAGGCTGGGGTTGGGCGTCTCCTGGGCCTACCTGGTCCTAGGCGAGTTGACGGGCGTGCCGGATGGCCTTGGCGCCGTAATGATGGATGCCCGCATGAATGGGCAGGTGGAGGTGATTCTGACCTCAATGCTCGCGATTGCGGGCATGGGCCGGCTGAGTGATCTCCTTCTCGTTGCCCTCTTCCGGCGGGTGCTGCCGCTGCACCCGCGCTAGAGGGGGAACACCGATGGACTCAGCGTTTCTACAGAGCTGCCATATTGTGGTACACCAAGCGGGCAAGTATTACCCGGGCCATGGAGGGGGCGAGGGCCTCTGGGCTGTGCGCGACCTGACGCTCTGCGCGCGTCCTGGCGAGTTTGCCGCGGTCGTTGGCCCCAGCGGGTGCGGCAAATCCACGCTTCTCTCGCTGCTCGCGGGCTTCGAGCAGGCTACCGAGGGAAAGGTGATGCTGGAAGGCCGGCCGGTTTCCGGTCCGGGCCCCGACCGCGGGGTCGTCTTCCAGGAAGATGCGCTCTTTCCCTGGCTGACCGTCCTCGGAAACGTCTGCTACGGGCTGCATCGGCGGGGCGTCTCCCGCCCGGAGGCGCGCGATGAGGCGATGCGCTTCCTCCACCTGGTCGGCCTGGAAGAGTTCGCCGATTACTACCCGTCGCAGCTCTCGGGTGGGATGCGCCAGCGCGTTGCCCTGGCGCGGGTACTCGCCAACCGGCCGCGCGCTCTCCTGATGGATGAGCCGTTTGGCGCTCTCGATGCGCTCACCCGCATGGAGATGCAGCAGCTCCTGCTGGATGTGTGGCAGAAGCTCAACGTCACCGTCCTCTTCGTCACGCATGATGTCGAAGAGGCGATCTTTTTGGCTGACCGGGTCTACGTCATGACGGCGCGCCCTGGGCGCGTGCTCCGGCGTGTCGAGGTGGGGTTGCCCCGACCGCGCACCCCGGATACCTACACCGACCCGGCGCTCACCCGGCTCCGGCACGAGGTACTCGACTTGCTCCTCGAAGCGCGTAATCCTTCCGTTCTGTCGGATGCCATCTACCCCTACTGAGGTTCCACTGGAATCGCGCCCTTATCGGGCAAATGGACAAAACAGCCAATCGGAGACAAACTATGCAAAAACGACTCAGTGTCTGCCTGCTCCTCGTGCTGGCGCTCAGCGCCGGCCCCTCCTGGGCACAGGTGACCGCCCCGTGGCAGCCCTGGACCTGGCCCAAGAAGTTGCAGCTCGGCCCGGTCAGCTTCTATGCCGCGCAGCGCGTCAGCCTGATCGACGATGAGAAAGCGAACTCCACCTACTTTCGGAACTACGACCTGTTGCTCTATACCGATTGGAGGATGAGCGAGAAGGAGCAACTCCGGGTTTATGCTCTCAACAACCCGGTGCACAAGAGCCATCCCCAGGTGAAGTCGCCGTGGTGGCTGATCTATGCCTACTACGAGCGCGACCTGGGCAGCGGCTTGCTGCGAGTGGGGAAGGTGCCCTTCCCGTTCAACTATCAGAACGGCTTCCCGGAGTGGCACAGCCAGGTTCGCCGGGTGACGCGAGTTTGGGATTACGGCATGACTTGGTCGAGCAAACCAAAGGACGGGTGGCAATGGGATATCGGGTGGGTCACCGATGGAACGACCACCTCGTCGGATATCGACCGGATGAATGAGCCGGCGTTTGTAGGCCGGATCCGGGCCGGCGTCGGCGAGCGCCTGGAAGCCGGTGTCTCGGGGATGTACGCCCCGAAGCGCACCATCGCCGGCACGGAAGCGGATCTTTCGCGCTTTGGCGCGCACCTGCGCTGGCTGCCCTCCAGCCGCCTGGAGCTACGCGGCGAATATGTGGACTTCCGCACCTTGAGCCAGGGCAGTGTGATCCGCCCCGCCTTCGCCGGGAAGAACGGGCACGGCTGGGTGGCGGAGGGTCTCTACCAATTCAGTGGGCGCTTGCAGGCATTCGTGAACTACAACTCGCTCAACCGCGCGGGGTCTGGCACGGCGGTCCACACCTGGACTCTCGGCGGGCGGGTGAAGGTGCATGACCGGCTCTACCTGATTCCCGAGGTGTGGCTGGTGGACGATGATCTGCCGAAGACAGATGCCCTCTATGACGATAACCGGTACATGTTGACCGCGCTGGCGCTCTTCTGAGCGGGCGGCGATACCGCGGATAAAGGGGCCGGGTGCGGATGGAGAGGTGCGGGTCTGATGCCTCTCCAACCCCCCGGCCCCAGCCTTGACGCTGGATCCGCGCCGATGCTATAATGTCCGAGACGAGAACGCCGCGAGTGCCCCGAGGACCCAAGCATGAATCCGAGACGATGGGTGGTGTTCGCTCTTCTGGCGGTCGTTCTTCCGGCGGCCGCCGCGGAGCGCGAGATCACTCTCAAGGTCAACAAACAACCCCTCTCGGAGGTAGTGCGCCAGATCTCCGAGCAAGCCGGCGTGCCGGTCCGTGTGACCGCATTCGCGCACAAGGAGATTCCCACCCTCGATGTGGAGGGGTCTCTGGAGAGAGTCCTCGGCATGGTGGCGCGTTTGGCCGGGCTCACCGTGCGTCAGGAGGGCAGGGGATACGTTCTCGAACCGGAAGCAAAGCCCGCTGCTCCGCCACCCCTTTCCGAGCTGAACCCCAACCGTGCGGCTGATATCATCGCAAGCGTGAAACCGCGCGTGGCGCTGGTCATTGCCTACCTGTCGGCAGAACAGGCGCGTGCCCAGGGAACTGCTTTCGTGGCCGGCCCGGATGGCCTCCTGGTCACCAACGCGCACGTGGTCAAGGGAGCCGCGGCAATCCAGGTCGTCTTTTCGGATGGCACGGCGTACTACGCGGTGACCGCCGCAATGGATGAGGACAAGGACCTGGCGGTGCTCCGCGTGCCCGCCCGGTTTGCCGAGCCACTGCGCCTGGGCGATTCCGATGAGCTGCGCGAGGGCGACGATGTGGCGCTGACGGGCTACCCGCTGGCGCTTGAGCTCCTGCGCAACGGGATTCCCCTCTACGCTTCCACCGCGAAGGCGACAGTGAATGCCGTGCGCCCTGGCCGCAGCCTAGTGCATAAGCAGTCGATGCTTTACATCCAGATCGACGCGCCGATCAGCCCGGGCAACAGCGGCGCGCCTCTCTATCGCCTGGATAACGGTGTCGTCGTCGGCGTCGTCCAGTCGAAGCTCGCCTACGAATATGTCCAGGATACCGGGGTCGGCTTTGCGATCCCAATCAACTTCGTCCGACGCTTGCTGGCGGAGGCGCGCGCCAACTCCATCGCCCCGCCGGCGACGCCGCCCGTGCCGCTCACGGCCTCGAACGTGCCCCTGGCGTTGCCGCCGCCTTTGGCGGAGGGGGATTCCGCGGGCGGTGCCGAGGGTGCCTCGGCGAAACCACCGCTCACCCGGCCCTTCGATCTCCTGCGGATCACGCAGGTGCCCCCCATCCCCGAACCGGCGCGGGTGCCCGGCGTGATCGCCCTGCACGCTCCCGGCGGGAAGATGGCGGTTGATCCCCAGCGCCC
>ERZ795045.490-NODE-490-length-50982-cov-8.925442_pt1 | contig 50982 bp, 44 predicted proteins | sample MGYA00375129_ERZ795045 | MGnify/ENA primary metagenome ERZ795045 (study PRJEB30174, sample SAMN05720166) | activated sludge metagenome | isolation source: anaerobic digester from wastewater treatment plant | place: Japan | collected 2015-05-15 ...
CTTGTACCCAAATCTCCCCAATAAGGCTTATCTCTATCTACTAATTGATTCTTGAAAACAAAATCACTGCCCAAAGCATAGACAAACAGGTTTTCGGTTTCCTCAATAAGATTTACATCACCTGTCTTTGGTAGAGCCTGATTTCTTTTAATATCAATCTCATTTCTAAAATTAAGTTGCCCAAAAATATCGTTCATCAAGTATCGTACTATCCAATTTCCGTTGTCATCACAACGGACAAATATGCTACCCTTGTCGGAAAGCAAATCTCTCGCCAGTTGTAATCTGTTTTCTAACATACTCGCCCACGTAGAATCTTTATATTTCACATTATAAAGATAATCAGCATCAGTTTTTTTATTAAATGGTGGATCAATATAAATTGTCTGAACTTTCTCTCTGTATTTATCCTTAAGCAGGTTTAGTGCCTGCCAATTTTCTGATTTAATCAATAAGCCGTCAAGCAAATCATCAATGTCTCCTTTTTCTGATAATTTCTCAAGTAATTCATATTTGAAATCTGAAGAAAAATGTTTTGTATCAATTGGAAGCTTATTTTCTTTTAATTTTTCTTTTTTGTCTGGGATATCAAAACCCAGTTCTTCCCATTCTTTTCTTTGTTCGCTATTACTAAAAATTTCGCTGTAAAATTCTTCAGGTACTCTATCAGTAGTAATTACATATTCAGTTCTTATGACGAACTTTTTCTTTTCCCATAACCTTTTTTGAAAGTCTTCTATTTGGGCGAGAAAATCAATAATATCTTCTCCAATTTCTTTTACTACCTTTGCCCTTGTTATATGCTTATCGATGTTTTTTTCTTCTTTAAGTGTGTCTATACTCAACACATCAGATTTTATGAAGTAATCTAATTGCTCTATAAGGAATTTTTTCAAATTTTTATGAACAAAATAATCTTTAGTATTTTTAGCAGTAAATCTATCTAATTGAAACAACAGCAATGGTTTATCATTATTAGAAAGAGTAGAAAGATAATTTTTTAATTTGGAATCTGTTATCCTGTTTATAATATCCTCATAAATGTTTTGATTAAGTATGTCTTGTTTTACAGTTACTTTTTTACTAATAGCATTATCATCTTCTTTCTCGTTTTTCTCTATATTTGTATCATCTTTGCTTTTGAATCTTTTAACTTCGTCAGCTGTAAGTTCTCGATATTGAAACTGGATAAGAATATTTTGACTTTGTTCTATTGTTAAAGGTTTTTCATCATCAAGCAGAAAATATCTTTGTTTGGTAGCTTTATTTGAACCTAATTCTTCCTTTGCCGAAACAATTCTAAAAATTATTTTATAATCATTAACTTTAAAGGTGTAATCACGAAAGAGACAACCAGTTTTAGTGTAGTATTGATCATAATTGGCCCAGTATAATTTAACCTCTTCACCGTTATATGGAATTGCATATTTATGTTTTTTTATAGAATATCGATACTGCGGAATAAAATCACCTTCTTCATAATAACGAGAGAAAAAATTATAGAGGTCATTAAAAACTTGAAGCTTTATCTCTTCTGTTATTTTTATATTATTTTTTTGTTGTTTAACTGATAAAAATTCTTTTCCCAAAGGAGTATCTTGAAATTTTTTATTTAGGTCTCCGGTATCAGTAAACGCTCCCTTACCCAGAGTTTCAATAATTTGTATTTTGACTTCATCTAAATGATTATCCAAATTAGCGCTTTGTTCTTTTTCGTATTTAGCAAATGCATTATCTACTTTCTCTATAAAATCCTCGTCAATAAATTTATCAATTTGGTCATGTTTATAATTTAAAATCCTATAAATTCCGAAATCTAAATCAGAAGAATCAAATTGGAATAAGTTCTTTAATAGTGCTTGAAATTTAGTAATTATATTGTCGTTTTCCATTGCGGTATAATTTATAGTTTTATTTGTTTTAAACAGATTTCAACATTTTATTTTCATCTTTTTCCTTTCCCTCTAATTTCTGAAGTTTTTGGGCCTCCTGATCGAGTTTTTTGTCGATGTTAGTAGTCTTATTGCTTAGTTCAATAAAACCAATTATCCCTATTATAACACTTTCTTTTGCTCTTTGAACATCCCTACTTTAATATATCAAGCAATTGCTCAAAGAGATAAATTTTATTTCTTTTTCTTCCTGGAACCTCCTTAAGAATACCAACCTTGATGAATTTTTTTAACAGGTTATAAATCGTCTGGGGGCTTTTAGTTTTTAATTTATTTTTAATGCTAATGTAAGACACGACGGGCATAGTGAAAATTATATCCAACAAATTAATAGCGTAGATTGTATTCATGGCAGTAATCTCTTTTTTAAGTTTTTCATACAACGCCATAATTTTTAAAACTGTATTTTGGGTTTTTATAGATTGGGTTTTTAAAGCAATTAAGAAAAATTTTAACCATTTTTCCCACTCACCATTTTCGCTTACACCATTTAATAAATCATAGTAGTCTCTTCTATGCTCCTCAAAATATTCACTAATATAGAGCAACGGATAAGGTAAAAGATTTCTTTGATAAAGAAATAAAGGAATCAAGAGACGCCCAATTCTGCCATTACCATCCATAAAGGGGTGAATTGCTTCAAATTGATAATGGGCTATTCCTATTTGGACTAAAGGATCTTTTTCTTGGTTAGAATTTATATATTCCTCCCAATTACTTATTAAAGATGGTAATTCTGTAATTGGCGGCGGAATATAAATTGCTTCTTCAAGGGAGCTACCGGGTAAACCAATATATACCGATGTCCTTCTAAAGTTTCCTCTATCTTTATTGCTTCCCCTCACAGAATCTAATAAGATATAATGAATTTTTTTTATCAAATTTTCTCCGATTGGCCTATTTTTTAATTCTGCTATTGCTGAATGAATTGCTTTTCGATAATTAATAATTTCTTTAATATCCATATTTTTTCTGTTTTCTCCAGAAGTATTTCTTTCGGCTTCGTATTTAAAAACATCTTCTAAGGTTGCCTGGGTGCCCTCAATTCGTGAACTTAAAACTGCCTCTTTGGTTAAAAGAGGGGTAGTTAGTAAATCAAGGTTAGAGATATTTACTAACAAACCCCTAAGCTCCCCAAGGGCATCTCTGGCTTCACCTATTTCTTTAATTAAAGAGACATAATCTATCTTAGGGGGTAATTTTGGAGGAATAAAAGGATTTTTTGTCATTATTTTTAAGTAATTTTCTTATGCTACAACTTTAAAATACATAATAATGTTATTCTAATTGTAGTCAGAATAATAGAATAAGTCAAGGTCTTATTCCAATGTGATAGAATATCATAAACTAGTACTAATAAATTCCCTGGTGATAACCGATTTCTAAAATAATAATTCTGCGGTTTTTCTTATCTAATTTGTAAATAATTTTAGGAAATTATTTCATTAGTTGGTGTTCTTTAAAACTAAAATAGTTATTATGGCTGATAATCAAATGGTCAATAATCTCAAGACCCATAATTTGGCCGGCTTCTCTCAAACGCTTGGTAATCTCAAGGTCATCTTGCGATGGTTCTGGATCACCAGATGGGTGGTTGTGAACCAAAATAAGGGAAGCGGCATTATGTTTTAAGGCTTCGCTAAAAATTTCGCGAGGGTGAACCAGATTGGCGTTTAAGGTGCCGATAAATAAATCTTTTTTAGTAATTAACTGATTTCTGGCATTTAAAAACAAAACTACAAAATGTTCTCTTTGTTTATCTCTTAAAAAACTCACTTGACTAACGACGTCTTTAGGGGATTGGATAACCGGAATTGTTTCCTCTTTTAAATTTAGACTTCTTTTGACTAATTCAATAGCGGCCAAAATAATTGAGGCCTTGCTGGAGCCAACGCCTTTAATTTCAGTTAATTGGTTGGATTGAATTTTTAAAAGTTTGTTTTTTGGATATTTCGCCAAAATTTGCTTGGCTAATCTTAAAGCGCTTTTGCCATGAAAGCCAGTCCTTATTAAAATTGCCAATAGTTCTTCGTCTTTTAAATTTTCTGGGCCGCGATTAAGCAATTTTTCTCTTGGCCGTTCGCTTTTTGGCAAATCTCTAATTAAAAAATTAGAGTTTTCACGGTGGGGCATATTTTTGATTTTTAATTACAAATTATTAATTTATTATATCACAATTCTCATCTAAAAAAACTTGACAGGGATTTTGGAACTGCTATAATGAAAGTGGTGTTATTTGAAAGCCGCAAGGCTGACAAATAACACCACTGCTGCCTTTTTAAAGCCGCAAGGCTGAAAGAAGGCAGCATTTTTTATATACGAAAAAACTAACTTTTTTGGGCTATTACCAAGAGATTAAAATATTCTTTATTTTTACCGTGAGGAATTAATTTTAAGGTTTGAATTTAACAACCATTTGAGTTCCTGGGTAACCAAAAAAATTTATAATATTTTATATAACTCAATTTTTTTGAGTTCATCTAAAGTTAAATCAAGACGCTGATCGCTGTTAGTATAAAGAGTAAACAAGGTGTCCTCTAATTTAACTTTTTCGCCAATGGTTTTATTTAAATAAATCCCAGCCTGTTTGGTCGAAGGAGAGCCCAAGAGACGCGTTAGCCTTACTAATTCTTTTAAGTCAATTTTTGAAACCATCCCCTCTTTATCTGCTTTATATTCATAATTTACTTGGCCTAAAGAAATTTTATCTGAAGAAATATCTTTGATTCCTCCTTGAGCCTCAATTATTCTTTTAAACTGTCTTAAAGCGCCGCCATTTTTCAGTTGATTCAAAGCGATTGTTTCTCCTTTTCCAACTGGCGCTTTTTTGGTTAATTCCAAAAGGTCGCCAGCTAATTTTATTGCTCTTTTTTCCAAATCAAGGGGTCGGTCTTCTTTCTGCTCCAAAACTTTTAAAACATCTTTAATTTCCAAAGCCGGTCCTATTCCCCTGCCAACTGGACCGTTCATTTTTTCAATAATCACTTTTGTTTTGATATTGAACTTTTTGCTTAAATAAAGAAATGTTTTTTTGACTTTTTTTGCTTCGGAAAAATCAGAAATTTTCGCTCCTTGACCAATTGGCATATCAATTACCAGATGAGTCGCACCCATCGCCACCTTTTTTGCCATAATAGAAACAATCATTTTTGAATAAGGCTCTATTCCCAACTCATAACTTATTCTTAAAATTCTGTCATCTGCCGGCGCCAATCTTAAAGAACCACCCCAAACCAAACAAGCATTGACTTCACTAACTATTTTTTTTATTTTTTCCAGAGAAAATTCCACCGGCGCGATTGCTTCAATCACATCTGCAGTGCCGGCTTCTGAAGTTACGGCTCGGGAAGAAGTTTTGGGAATAAAGATATTTAAATTGGAAATAATGGAAACAACAATCGGCGTCGTGCGGTTGCCTGGCAACCCGCCAATTGAGTGTTTATCTGCCACAATCTCTTTGTTCCAAAAAATCATTTCTCCGGTTTCTGCCATTGCCTTTGTCATATAATAAATTTCTTCCCCAGAAAAACCGTTTTTCTGAAAAGAAGAAGCCAGAAAAAAAGCAATCTGAATATCATCCAGCCGGTAATCGACAATATCTGCCATTATTCCCTTGATTTCTTCATAAGTTAATTTTTTACCTAAAAGTTTTTTTCTGATGCTTTCAAGCGAAGGAGGCGGTTGGGTTAAAGATAATTCCAGAATATCGCCCTCTTTAATCTTGTATCTTAGAGTAATGTCTTGAAAAAGGCCAATTTCTCCTTGATTAACCAATTCTTTTGTCAAATCAACTCCAACTTCTGTCTGTTTATGATTCCATTTTAAAAGTAATTCATCGCCTGCTCTGATGCCATAAGTTTTTGCGTCTTGGTCATTAACAACTACAACCCAAGGATGGCCGGTTTTTATATCCAAATATTTTGCTTTTAGAAAAAAAGCGCCGTTTTTTTCTTCTCCAATTTCTTCCATAGTTAAAAAATATTTTCCTTTAAAAAGTTTGTCAAAGGCTTTACTATATTAAGTTTAAAATAACGATTTTCCAGAGTATTGGTGGTAATAATTTTTTTCGGAGAAACACTCTTTATTAAATCCATTGCCGATTCGTTTAAAAAATGAACAAAAGCAAAACTGATACTTTTTGTTCCTTTGTTTTTAACTTTTTGAGCGATCTCTAATAAAGTTTTGCCAGTACTCAAAACATCGTCAACAATAATTGCCTCTTTGTCTCTAAAATCAAAATCTGACTCTAAAAATTCAATATCGCCGGTTTGCGCATTTCGCTGTTTTAAAAAAACATATTTTTCTGAAGAAAAATTTTGGGAAAATTCATCAATAAAAGTTTTCGCTTCTCTGTCTGGGGCAACCAAAACCGTCTTTTTTAAATCAAAATCATTAAAAAATTCAGACATTTCTTTAAAAAGAGAAACATTGTAAGCAGGAATAGTGAATAAATTAGAAAGTTTTTGCCGATGTTCGTGAGGATTGCAAGTAATAAAAATGTCCAAACTCTTTTCCAAAATCTGTGCCAAATACAGGGAAGAAACGGGTTCTCCTTCCAAAAAAACCGCATCTTGCCGAGCGTAAGGATAATAAGGCATTACTCCTATTACTTTTTGAGAAATTTCTTTTAGTTTTTTTGAAAGAAAAAGATACTTGATTAAGTAAGAATTGATATTTTCCAGTTGTTTCTTTTGGTAAATTAAAATCGCCTGATTGATTTTTGGCTCTTTTTCTAATTTCGGCAGCACTTCGCCATCTGAAAAAATTCTTTCCTCTACTTTAAGGTAGTCAAAACCTAAAAGTTTAGAGAGTTCAAAAGCCAAATTATCGCCAACAACGAAATCTTTCATATCTAAAATTATAACAAAAATCCTTCTTTTTTTAAAATTTTAATGATTTTTAGAGAAGTTTTTCCATCGCCAAAAGGATTTTGCCAACTTCTTTTTCTTTTAAGCATCGTATTTACTCCTTTTAAAATTTTAAAAGGGTCGGTGCCAACTAAAATGTTGCTTTTCACTTTTAAAGTTTCCGGTCGCTCGGTATTTTCTCTTAAAGTCACACAGGGAATTTTTAAAATGCAACTTTCCTCTTGAATGCCGCCTGAGTCAGTCAAAACCAATTTAGCGTTCATCAATAAATTCAAAAACTCAAAATAGCCCAGGGGTTTAATAGTTTTTACTCCTTCAGGAACTTTTAATTTAAATTTTTCTATCATTTTTTGAGTGCGGGGGTGAATTGGATAAATAATTGGCAACTGATAATTTTTGTAAATTAAATTTAATCCTTCTAAAATTCCTTTTAATTTGTCTTTAAAATCAACATTTTCTGAACGGTGAGCGGTAATCAAAAAATACTTTTCTTTTTTGATTTTTAAATCCTTAAAAATTTTGTCGTATTTTTTGGCGATTTTAATATTTTGAAATAGGGTGTCAACAATTAAGTTCCCAACCACAAAAATTTTATTTTTTGATATTCCTTCTTTTAAAAGATTTTGTTTTGCAATTTTGGTTGGCGCAAATAAATAATCAGCGATCTGGTCAGCCAAAATCCGATTAATTTCCTCCGGCATAAATCTATCGTAAGAACGCAAGCCAGCCTCAATATGCGCCAAGGGCAGATGAAGTTTTGCTGCCGCCAAAGCAGCGGCTAACATTGAATTAGTATCTCCATAAACTAAAACTAATTTTGGCTTTTCCTTTAAAAAGATTTTTTCAATTTCAATTAAGCCAATTCCAGTCTGATAGCCATGAGTGCCAGAACCAATTTTTAAGTTATAATCTGGTTTTAAAATTTTTAATTCTTCGAAAAATACATTATCTAGTTCTTTTGAATAATGCTGACCAGTGTGAATGATAAAAAAATTAGCCCTCTTTTTTGAAAGAGTTTTGATTAAAGATGACATTTTAATAAAAGTCGGCCGGGTGCCAAAAACAATCGCGATTTTATCCTTTCTCATAAATGGGAAATTTTTTAAGCAGTTTAAGAACTTCTTTTTTAACCGTTTCTGGTTTTTCTTTTTTTATCAATAATTGGTAAAGCCAATTGGCGATAATCTGCATTTCTTTTTCCTTCATTCCTCTTGAGGTAATTGAAGGAGTGCCAATCCTAATTCCAGAAGGTTTGAACGGCTTTAAATCACCGGGGACAACATTTCGGTTAGCAACAATGGCCGCTTTTTCAAGAATTCTTTCTGCTTCAATCCCAGAAAAATCAGTATTTCTTAAGTCAATTACCGTCAAATGATTATCAGTGCCATTAGTTACTAATTTAAAACCTAATTTCTTTAATTCTTCAGCCAAGGTTTTACTATTTTTTAAAATTTGTTTTTGATATTGCTTAAAATCTTTTCTTTGGGCTAATTTTAGGGTTAAAGCAATCGCGGCGGTAACGTTATTATGTGGACCGCCTTGCATCCCGGGAAAAACCGATTTGTTAATTTGACTTTCTAAATCTATTTTAAATTTTTTGGCAATTTTAGATTTTTTGTTGACAAATATAATCGCTCCTCTTGGACCGCGCAAAGTTTTATGAGTGGTGGTGGTCACGATATCGCAATACTTAAAAGGATTAGGATTGAGACCGGCTAATACCAAACCAGCAATATGGGAAATATCTGCCATTAAATAAGCGTCAACTTTTTTGGCGATTTGAGAAAATTTCAAAAAGTCTATTTTTCTTGGATAAGAAGTGGTGCCACAAACAATTAATTTCGGTTTATATTTTTTCGCTAATTTTTCCACTTCTTTATAATCTATTAATTGAGTTTTTTCATTTAAACCATATTGAATTGCTTTGTAAATTTTACCGGAAAAATTAACAAAATGGCCATGAGTTAAATGACCGCCGCTTGCTAAACTCATCCCGAGAAATACATCTTTTGGCTGAAGCAAGGCATTATAAACTTCTAAATTTGCTGGAGAACCGGAATAAGGCTGGACATTGACTGCCCAATTTTCTTCTTTTAAATTAAAGGCTTTTAGGGCTCTTTTTTGGGCTAAAATTTCTATCTTGTCATAATAAAAATTGCCCGGATAATATCGTTTAAAAGGATAGCCTTCTGAGTATTTATTGACCAGAGGCGAACCTAAAACTTCAAATATTGCGGTTGGAGCAATATTTTCTGAAGCAATCAAATCAAGAGTCTGCTTTTGTCTTTGAACCTCTTTTGAAATCAGTTGATATAGTTCTTTATCGATCTTTTTTAAAAGATTCAACATTTATTTAGATTTCTTGGCTTTAATTCTTTTGGCTTTCTTAAAATGGTATTTATGGCTTTGACAAGAAAGCCGACTTGGCCTTAAAACTTTAATTTGCCTCACTTTTTTTCTTTGGTTAATAATTCTTTCTTTCATATATTTTATAAATTTATGAGTTTAAGGAGAACTGTTCTCCGTAAACTTAAAGCAAAATAAAATTATTGATTTTTAAACCAAATTTATAGCCTAAATAGTCAGCCGCTTTTCGACAATAAACCATTCTTTGAGTAAAAATCTCAAAATACTCCATCACTGGCGTGATTTTTGTGTCTATCTTTAAAGTCAAAGAAATTATTTTTTTGTTTTTGATAAATTTAATTTCGCTTTTTTTAGTCGCATAATTTACTCTATCGTGAATATCACTATTAATTTCTTGAAAACTTTTTGCATAAACCCGAGAACGTCTAACATCTGATTTGTCGGCAATTACCAGCACGGCACAAATTGAACTGGGAATTTCTAATTCATCTTTGTCATGAACAGCGATTGCCTGCATTATCGGCGCAATTTCTTCTATTGGGTATTTATCTTTAAAAGTTTGATAAAAAAGAAGCGAGCCTAAATAATGGTGGTGAGAGCGGCTTAAAAAATTTCCTATATCATGACAAAAACCAGCAATAGCACACATTTCTTGCCCCTCTTTGTTAAAACCAATTTCTCTGGCGATTTCTATCGCTCTTTCGGAAACTAAATTGGCGTGGGATAAGCTGTGTTCAGTATAACCAATTGTTTTTAAAGTTTTGTCGCTTTCTTTAATAAAATTTAAAATCTCTTTATTTTTTTGAACTTCTTTTAAAGTAATCATATCTTTTTTTACAAAAAAGTTTACGGAGAACAGTTCTCCTTTAATAATTTTACAAACCTAAATCAGTAGCAATTTGTTTCATTGAATTTAAGGCAATTTCGATGAATTTTTCTAAGGAAAGGCTTAAAAATTCTTCGCATTTTAAAATATGCTGGCGGTTAACACTGCGGGCAAAGGCTTTTTCTTTAAAACGGTTTAAAACATTTTCTACTGTTAAATCAGAAATCTTTTTTGAAGGTAGAACCAGTGTCGAAGCCACAATTAAACCAGATAAGGGGTCTGAAACAAATAAGGCTTTTGCCATTAAAGAGTCGGGCAAAATATTATGGATTTCATTGTGGGAGGCAACTGCTCTTGTAAATTCTTCTTCAAAACCCATTTCTTTTAACATTTGACTGCCAATTAAAGAATGCTCCTCTGGTTTGTCTCTGGTTTCTTCGTAATCAATGTCATGAAGTAATCCTAAAATTCCCCATTTTTCTTCGTCCTCTTTAAAAAACTTGGCCAAACCTCTCATTATCGCTTCTACTGCCAAAGAGTGTTTAATTAAATTCTGGCTTTTAATATTTTCATTTAAAATTTTTAAAGCTTCATCTCTTGAAATCATAGATTTATTTAATTTGGCTGCCATCTTTTATTTCTTTATCAGGGATAATTAAAGAGAGTTCATTTTCGTTTGAAGCTGCCAAAAGCATGCCCTGGCTTTCCAAACCCATTAATTTTTTTGGTTCTAAATTATCTACAATAACAATCAATTTGTTTATTAAATCTTCTGGCTTATAAAATTTGCCGATTCCTGCCACAATCTGTTTTTCTTTTTCGCCAACTTTGATTTTTAATTTAATCAATTTCTCAGAATTCTCTACCCTTTCTGCTTGAAGTATTTTGGCCACTCTTAATTCTATTTTAGAAAAATCATCGTAAGTAATCATAATATTATCCTTAATAATAACAAAACTCCGCTGTAAATGCAAAGCGGAGTTTTGTTTTGAAATCTTTTAATTTATTTGGATTTAATTTGAATTTTTCTCCCTTTTTGCTGGACCACTTCTTTTTTCGGCATAACAATTTTAAGAACTCCTTTGTCGTAAGTTGCCTCCACTTTATCTTCTTCCACATCCTGAGGCAGTCTCAATGTTCTTTCGAAAGAATGATGACTAATTTCTTTGCGCCAGTAATTTTTATTTTTCTCTTCTTTTTCCTCTTCACCTTCTCCTCTTACCTTCAAATAACCGTTATCAATTGCTATTTCTGTCTTATTAGGGTCAATTCCAGGAGCGTCGATTTCGGCAACTATTTCCTTATCAGTCTCATAAAGATTTAAGGCTGGAGTTACTCTTCCTTTTGGAAAAACCGGCAGAAGCCAGTCCTCATCCTCAAAGAAGTTGTCCAAATCAAAAAGGGGTTTCCACGGAACTAGTGCCATATTTTTTATTTTTAATTTATTTTTTTCGACCTCTAATATTATAGCAAAAAATTTTTAATTTTTCAAGAGGAACTGCTTTATTAGATAGACCTTTAAAAAAGAATCATCAATGGCTTTCTGGACTTCTTCTTTGCCTAGTTGTTTTAAAAGATAATCAACAATTTCAAAAGACACATTAGTATTAGAAGAAAGAATTATTAGATTATAGCGCGCCAAAAGAGTCTCTAAAGCGCTCTCTTTAAAAGTGTCATTTAAGCGATAGGAAGCCATTCCTATGCTGTCAGTTACTAACAGCCCCTGATATGAGTATTTTTTCCTAAAATCCGAAACAAATTCTGCTGAACGAGTAATAGGTTTTTGGCCAAATTCTTCAATCACTAAATGCCCAATCATTACTCCAAAAACTCCTTTGTCTTTTAAAACATCTTCAAAAACTTCTATTGACGAGGAAAAATCTTTTAATGGTTTTGACTCGTAAATTTTTCCGTGGGGATTTAAATCAGAATCAAGATAACCGGGAAAGTGTTTAACAACAGAAATAATCGAACTATCAGAAAAACCATCAATCATTGCTTCGGCTAATTGTATTGTTGTTTCTTTATCTTTTTGAAAAGTTCTTGGCCAAATATAATCTTTGGAATTCTCAGTAAAATCTAAAACTGGCGCAAAAATCATATTAATCCCTAAATTTTTTAAAGCCTTGCCTTTCTGATAAGCCTCGTAATAAGCCTCGCTAATATCTTTTAGATCTTTTTGTTTTTTAAAATTAAACCAAGAGATTCTTCTAATTTCCCCTTCTTCATCGGCACCAATAAAAGGCTTGGCTTTCAAATACTTTGCGCTTAAATCATTGATTAAATCAATGTTTGTTTTGAGGTCGCTTTCTTTGGTATACAAACCAGTGATGTTAAAATTTCCTATTTTATAATCCTTTATCGCTTTAACGATGGTTTCTTTAGGGGTGGAAGGAGTGATATTTAAAACTAAAAGTTGGCCTAACTTTTCCTGAAAAGTCAGCTGTTCTTTAAAAATAGCAGTAGATTCCGATGGATGAGAAGAAATAAAACTTTCCAGTAAAAAAATAAAAATCAGAAATTGTTTAATAAACGCAACCATTATAAGAAAAATAGATTAGGGCTGAAAAAGTCCTTCAGGCAAAAATTCCACTTTTTTTACTTCTTTAAATTGTTTGGCGGTTTTTTCTATTTGACGCCACAAAATATTAACCCTACAAGAACCACCTGAAGTTTTATTTAAAGAATCATCAAACTTTAAAATTAAAGTCCCGTCTGGTTTTAGATTCACTTCCTCTAAAATAAAACCCTCTAAAGGAAATTCGGTAGTAATTCCTTTATTTAGATCTTCGGGAGAGAGATTCTCTTTTCCTTTTAGCAAAAAATTTAGGGTATCTTTTATTGGGGTTTTAGTAAAAGGAATCTCTCTTTCAATTGCTACTAGGCCTTTCTCTGAGCATAAAATATTATTAAATTCATCTTTGTCTAACGAAGGGTTGTAATAATATAATAAAACTTTTATTTTATGATCTTCGTTAACTGGCGGCAAATGATTGGTTTTTGAATAAATAAGAAATATGCCTATTAGAAGAATTATTAAAATTATTAGCCAATTAATTTTTTCCATATCCTTTATTTTAACACAAATCGCCATTTTATTTTACTCCAAAAAGGACCGGCATAATCAATACCAATGCGAGCGGTTCTCGAAATTTGAGAGGATTTTATTTTTTCTCCCCAATCTTCTAACCAAATTCTTTTGCTTTTTGTTAAATCTTCTCCATAAAAAGATTTATCTAATTTCAACCATTTACATAACTTTCCAGGACCATTAGTTAAATTTAATAATTTTGAATTTTGATTTTTAATTTTGAATTTTTTGCTTTTATTTATGGGCTCTAAAGCCCTAATTAGCACGCACTCCGGCTTCCCCTCTTTATAAGTAGTGATATTTAACTGCCAATACATTCCATAAACCAAATAAATATAGATATGACCACCTATTAAATATTCGGCTTGATTTCTTTCAGTGATTTTTCCTTTGTAAGCATGAGAGGCTTTATCTTTTGGACCAATATATGCTTCGGTTTCAATAATCTTTCCAACTAACTTCTTTTTCCCGATTTTTCTGACAATATATTTTCCTAATAAATCTTTCGCCACTTTTAAAGTTGGCTGAGTATAAAATGACCGCGTTAATCTTTTCCCTTTCATATGGTTCTTACTCTCCTAAAAGTAATAGATACATTAAGGCAGCGCCTAAAATCATTGCCAAGAGAAAGACAAAAGATTTTTTTAAAGATTTGTGGTTTTTATCTTGATTTTTAATTAAGGGCACTAAATCTGAACCGGCAATATAAATAAAACCACCGCTAATAATTGGTAAAAATATGTTCAATTGTCCAAAGTTCAATTTTAACACAAAAGGTAAAACTGCGCCCAAAACAGCGGTTAATGCCGTCAAAAGATTTAAAATAAGTGCTTTCTTTTTGGAAAAACCGGCGTAGACTAAAATTCCAAAATCTCCAATTTCTTGGGGAATTTCATGAAAAATAATTGCTAAAGTAGTAGTTAGACCTAAAGAAAAGTTAGTTAAAAAACTTATTCCGATTGCTAAACCATCAAAAAAATTATGCAAAGCATCGCCAATCAGATTCATAAAAGCCACTGAATGAGGATGAGACTCAGTTGTTTCTAAATGGCAATGTCGCCAGCAAATAAATTCTTCTAAAATAAAAAACAAAAAAATTCCTATCAAAATTAAAATGCCCAAAAATGGAAATTCTAATTTTTCTATACTTTCTGGTAACAGATGCAGGAAAGCATCTCCAAATAAAGCGCCAGTGGCAAAACCAACTAAGATTTCCACTATTTTCTGAGTTCTAATTTTAAAAGCCAGAAATATAAGTCCGATTAAAGAAATCAAACTCACGATTACAGCGCTAATTAAACTATATAATAAAGGGGTCATTTTATAATGGAATTATTTTAAGAATAATTTCTCTTTCTCTTGGTTTATTATCAAAATCAATCAAAAAAATATTCTGCCAATTGCCTAAATCGAGTCTTCCCTCTTTTAAAGGAATAATTAAATTTTGTTTCAAGAAAACAGATTTTATATGAGCATCTCCATTTTCATCTTGCCATTTTTCGTTATGCTTATAAACACTATCAGCAGGAGCAATTTTTTCGAAGGTCTTCTTTAAATCTAAAAGATGCCCCTCTTCATCTTCTAAAAGCAGTAAACCGGCGGTTGTGCTTTTAATAAATAAAACTACCACGCCTTCCAAAACGTGGCTTTTTAATATTTCTTTTTCAACCAATTCTGTGATATTGATAAAATCAGCAAATCCTTTGGTTTGAACAATTAAACTCATAAAAAATATTCCCTGAGTCGGGCCGGTGGGATTTGAACCCACGACCTCACCCACCCCAAAGGTGCGCGCTACCACTACGCTACGGCCCGCCATAAAATTATTACAAAGAATTACTGCTAATAATGTTCAATTCAGTTTGATCGCGCGCGTTCGGCTATAAGCCGAAAAGCGCGCTTCCGGGGTAAATAATTTTGAAATTAAATTAAGGAATTTACCCGCCTAAACCAAATACTTTTGGTTTAGGCCCACTACGCTACGGCCCGAAGATAAATTAGATTATTTTAATTGCTTGAACAGGGCAGTTTTGAATTGCTTCTCTAACACAATCTTTGTATTTTTCTGAATTTACTTTTTCTTTAAGACTGGATTTTCCATTTTTTAGTTCAAAAACTTCTGGACATAAATTAACGCACATTCCACAGCCTAAACATTTATTGCGATTAATATTTACTTTTATAGTTTTCTTCATAAATTCGAAATGTTAATTTTACTCCAAAATTCCATCTAAATTAACATCGTAGAGAATTGCTTCTCCTACTAAACGATAGGAAATTAATTCTTCGTTTTTAAACCAGATTTCAATTTCTTTTTCCGCTTCCCAAACAGAAGAAGAAGCGTGAATTAAATTTCTTACTGCGCGGCCGTCTATATCTGCCACCTCATAAGAATCAATTGTAAAATCTCCCCGAATAGTACCAACATCAGAAGTTAATGGCTCAGTGGCTCCGGTAATTTTTCTAATAATTTTCACCGCATTCATTCCTTGAAAAACCATCGCAATAATCGGCCCTGAAGTCAGATATTTTTTTAAATTATTTAAAACTCTTTCCCCTAACTCTATTGGGTTTTCTGTCGGCGGTTCCAATCCCTTCATTCTGTAAGATTCCAGAGATTTTTCTCCAGTTTTTGTTTTCCAATCAGGGTCAACTGAATAATGCCTTTCTATTAAATCTTCAGTTGCTAAAACCATCTTTAAACCGATTAGTTTTAAACCGCTTCTTTCGTATCTTTTAATAACTTCTCCTATTAAACCACGCTGAACCCCGTCTGGTTTAATTAAAACTAAAGTTTTTTCTTTTTTTGAATCCATAGTTGTAAGTTTAAACTAATCCCCTAATTAAATCAAGCAAAAATTATTAAAAATTTCAAGGCAGACAAGATAAAATTAGTTCTGTATCTTTATATCTATTTATCCAATCTCCGTCTAAAATAATAATTGCAACTATATAATCTTTATAATTAAAAAGAGAAATTAAACTACCTTTATCAAGATTTAATAAAAAACCTGTTTTGCCGCCGATAAAATTTTTATTTTCAACGAATTTATTCATATTATAAATAACTTTTATCTTGCCACTTTTTAATTCTGGAATTTCTAAGCGGGAATTTTTAGTCGCAGAAAATATTTCCGGCATCCTTTCTAAAATATAAACAGTGAGAAGCATTAAATCATTGGCAGTAGAACGATTAGAGGAAGATAAGCCATTGGGGTCAACAAAAATAGTTTGGGTCATTTTTAATTCTTTTGCTTTTTCATTCATTAATAAAATAAATTTTTTAAGGGATAATTGTTCTGCTAAAGCAACAGCCGCATCATTTGAAGAAGAAACCAACATTCCTTTGATTAAATCTGTCAATTTATATTGTTCCCCTTCTTTAAAATCGCCAAAGTCGCCAAAAGAAGAAATAGCAGCTGGAGATAAGGTAATAATCTTATTATGGTCAATGTTCTCGAAGGCTACTACCGCAGTCATTAATTTAGTAAGAGAGGCGATTGGTTTTTCTAAATAAATTTGTTTTTGAAAAAACACTGATTTATTGTCTAAATTTTTATTAATAATTATTCCTTCTGCCACTGGACTATCAATGTTTAATTCACATTTCAAATCATAAAACAACTTATATTCTTGAAGCGCCGGCTCTAAATCATTTAAATTATTAGAAGAAAGAAAAGATAATTGCTGCGAAGGAAGAAAGCCTGAAGCAATCCGTACATTTATTTCTTTTCGGGGTAATAAAAACAGAGAAAAAAATAATAAAAATGAACTTAAAAAAATAATTGTTAAAATTACTTTATATTTTTTCATTTTTAATTTATCTCTAAATATTTAATTCTTCTGATTCTTATTCTGAACGCTATTCGCTATTAAAAGAAAATCTCCTGGGTCAATATATCCCAATTTTGATAACGGATGAGGAGCATAACCAAAACAATAATCCAATTTTTGAGTTTTATTATAGCAAATTTTACCTCCTTTAGGATTTTCTAAAACTGGGGCGGTTTTAACTTCAAAATGCAGCGATTCGTTTATCGGGTCTTGACTCTGACAGCCATTTTTTCCTATTCGCCAATAATTTTGACAGCCAAAGCCGCTGCTTCCAATTGTTCCTAAAATATCTCCTTTTCTTATAGTCTCCCCTTCTTTTATTTTCTCTTCCATCGTGTCCAAATGAGCATAAAGGGAATAAATATAGCCTTCCTCTTGTTGGTGTTTTAAAATTATTGTATTCCCCATTCCATAATCATCTTTATTAGTGAAGATAACTTTTTCTACAGTCCCATCTTGAACAGCGTATACATTTTTGTTTTTTGCCTGTGGTTTAAGTTTAAAATCAACTCCAGTATGATTATAATAATCTGAATAAAGATTATTTCCGTCGCCGGAAAATCGGCGAAAATAACGCGAGGGATTATAAAAACGCTCAAAAATATAACTATTTTCTTTATCTAAAGGAAAACTCATTCCTTCTTTTACCAGAAGATTATCTAGGGAAGCATATACTAAAATCGGGTCGCCAATTTTTACAAAATCATAAATTTTTTTCGCTATTTCATCGGCAAATCTTAAACAACCGCCAGAAACAGTAGTGGTAAGTTTTCTGCCATCGTCATAATAAGGAATACCATGAAGAAAAAAATCTTCATAATACTGCATTGAATAAGGCATCCAGACTAAACCAATAGTAGACCAGTGAAGTTTTTCTCTCGTTCTAATTTTATACAAACCAGTTGGCGATTGGTGCCAAACATTAGGTGGAGACTGATAAAGCAAAGGCAAAACCGCCACTAAATTGCCTTTATCGTAAAGAAAAGTTTTATTAGTGGATAAATCTATTTCTATTCCTCTTGAACCAATAATATAAGGCTCTCTTAAGCAAAAAATTTCATCTTCTTTAATAGAAAATTCTGTTTCTTTAATACAGTAATTATGAACAGAAGGAATATCTTCTGAAGCGCTTTTGGATAAATGAATACTGCTTTCTTCAGCCGACACCGGAAAAGTGGGAGTAAAAACTATATTAAATTCCCGATATTTATTTAAACCGAAAACAAAAATTAATATTCCTATGATTCCAATAATTATCCAGACAAAAAAATATCTTTTCTTATAAAATTTAATCATAAAATGGCTCAAATGATTCAATTCAAAATCTGATATTTCTTCCCCTTATAAACTAAACGATTTTACCCACTCAGGCTCCGGAGGAGGGTTATTCTTTAGCATTAATTTCCAGGCTTCGTCAGTTAAGCGATTGTCCATTGGTTGTTTAAACTCATAATAACTAAACACCGGTCCAACTCCTATTAAGATTCTTTTATCTGGCAATTGGTATGCCACGACCATCGCCTTAATTTTACCAACCCCCTCTTCCAAAACCTGCAAAGTGCTGCCATCAGTATGAACATCTGCCACTACTGTGCTTTTAAGAATTTCATCCATCCCAACAATATCCCCTACTTCACCACCTTTAAGCAATGTTTCTATTAAATTAGAACTTACATCGCCAAAGTAATCAATAAATTGATATTCATCTTTATTTAATTCTTTGTTTTCTAATTCTTTTTTAGAAATCTCTAAAAGTTTTTTAATTACTAATGATAACTCATCAAAAATATCGTGTTTTTTTATTTCATCTTGAACATCTTGAAATAGAGGGTAGAAAAAATATGAAGATGGAATAATCTGTTCTTGTTCTTCTGAAGTCAACAGATTTTTCAATCCTTTTCCAGTCATCTCTGTTAATGCCAAGAGCCGATTGTAAAATTCTGGAATTGGTTCTACATAACCTCTGGCTGGCGCATGGTCTGGTGGAACTCCGCCCTCTCCCATTATTGTATAACTCTGCTTAGTATATAAAATAGTATCGTGGCGTAATTGAGACCAAGAAGATAAAGCGGTATTTAGAGATTTGTCCTGATAAGCATTGGTTTGCATAAAAGTCGGGTAGCCTTCGGTAAATTTCTCTAAAAGAGGTTGAAGAGTATAAAGCCAACTTTGATATATATTTTTAAACCAATCTGAGGGAGTAAAATCATTTATTTGTTGCTCAAGTTTTTTAAAACTAGATGAATATTCAGTATAATTATCATCGCCAAGTTGATGAAGCCAATATTTTGCTCTGTTAGAACCAAGCAAAGCCATTATATCTAAACCGCGGGGAAATCCTCTGACTAATCTTCCAGTTTCAGTAATAACTGTTGTAAAAGCAAGATTATCTGCTGAACCTTTATACACTCCAGTAAAAGGAGATACTAAACGAAAGAAAATGTTAGAATCAAGAGTATATCTTTGTCCCATAAAACGGAATCCTTTGGTCTTTTTTAAATAATTAAGAGCCTGCTCGCTGTCATAAGGAGGTTGAAGCTGACATTCGCCTAAACCACTATAAATTTGAGGAGTAAAAGGGAGATCAAATAATTCTTTCTGAAGTAGGTCAATCTTACTAGAATCAATATTATTATCAGCAAAAACTTTATCTAACACTTCAATATATTCATAAGGACCTAAATCATCAGAATAACCAACCAAAAAACTAGTGATGGCATATATTTTTTGCCATTTATCCTGAATTTCCTTTTTTTTGTGAAATTCCTGACTAATTAAAGATGCCTGAAGAGTTTGAATTTGAGCGTTTTCTTTAGAAACAACGCCATCTTGCATACATCTTGATTCCCTTTCTTTTAAATCTTTAGAGCCGTTTATCAGCATTGTCATTCTTCCATGCCACATCATTGCCTTAAAATAATTCTTTAATTTTTCTCCTTTGGTATAATGGCCTCGAGGAACATATTGAGAATAGTCTTCTTTGTAAATAAAAATTGGGGAAAATTCCCATTCCTGATGAGTCTCTATTAAATTAATTTCTTCATTAACCTCTTTTTTAACTTCTTCAGGAGTGGTAAATTGATATTTTTCAAGACTATTTTCTGAGAATTCGTTCGGAAAAATTGTTTCAATATAATTGCTGATGCATTCGGTATTAGTCAACGAAGAGCCGCACGTTGTTTTAATAATGTCATACCTATTATTATCACCTTTTTCCTTTAACCGTTGAGCAGTTAAAATTTGTTCATCTTTTGGCTGAAGTAATTTCAAAGCCACAGAAAAATAAGCCATATTCCTTCTTGCTGCTTCTTTAATCAAAGGATCATTTGTTTGTTTGTATAAAGTTATTGATGATTCTAATAAATCTTTATCCATTTGCCACAAAGAATCAAAAAATATACTTCTTTCAAGACTTAACAGTATTGACGAGGATACTAAATGATAATAATGAAGAACACTATCAGTAGTAATAAAAATAGGCACTGGTAAACCTCTTTTTTTTTCTTCGTCACTACAAATAGAGCCTTTACATTCACCAAATGATTGCAATTTCGAGTAAAAATATTCAGAGTTTTCATCAGAATAAATTTGGTCCTTAAATAAATCTTCTATTTTTGTCACCACAAAACCATTATTTTTCAATTTATCCAATAATTGGTCTGATAAATTTAAATACTCGGAAACCCTTTGAATATTTTGAATTTTTGAAATATCTAATGGTAAAGAATAAGGCGGAACAATTGGACTAACTTGTAAAGGTTTTAGTTCAAGGTCCTCTGAAGAAATTAATTGTTTAGCAGAGGTGGATTTTACCTTAAGAGAGAAAGGTAAAGTTGAAGTAGGCGAAATAATCGCTGGAGATTCAAAAGGAACATTAGAAATCATCTTTGAGCGCAAAAGAAATCCAGCGCTAATCGCAACTAAAATCGCTAAAATTCCTATAATAATTTTTGTTTTCTTCATATTTTTATTTAGTTAAACTTATTTTTATCATACCATTTTGGATCGAATCCTTCAATGAGGGACTGCTAATTTTAGACAGCCAAGTCAAAAAATTTGAAGTTTCTTCGCTATTCATAAGAGATAACTGACTTTTTTCACTTTTAATGGGAATTAAATAGAAATTTGCTTCTTTAGGATTAATCTCCAGCCCAACAGCAAGTTCTTGTTGTACTTCTTTGGAAAAATACATATCAAAAACAAAATTTCCCAAAGAATAAAAAATTGGTTTTCCTTTATATTCTTCTACTAATTGCACAACATGAGGATGGTGGCCTATAATCGCATCTACTCCTTTATCTATAAATCGATGGCTGGTATTTTCCTGAAATTTGGTAGGAAAGAAAGTATATTCTTCTCCCCAGTGAGGAGTCACAATAATGTATAAATTAGAATTTTCTTTTTTAAGTTTTTCTACATTTTCTAAGATTTTTTCAACACAATTATAATTGCCATAAGTTAAATTAGCTCCGATAAGAATGAGATTGTCTTTCTGAAAATAATATTTAGAATCACAACTTTGATAATCTCCCAAAGAATAAATATTATTTTCTTGAAGATATTTTCGAGTTTCTTCTAAACCCTGATTCCCTTTATCTTTTATATGATTGTTGGCGATATTTAAAACCGTAAAACCTAAATTCTTTAACAATTCTCCAATCTCTGGCGGATAAGCAAAACTTAAAGAATGGGAAGAAACCGGAGCCGCATTTGCCATAATTGGCCCTTCTAAATTTCCATAAACAACATCTATTCCTCTAAATATATTTTTAATTTTTTTATAGGGATAATCTAAACCATATTTATCTAATAGTTGAGCGACCCCTCGAGCCATCATTATATCGCCAACAAAAAGAATTGAATTCTGCGATATCTCTTGTTTTGCCCCTTCCTTAAAAATAACTGAATAATAAGAAACTCCACCTTCTTTGTTCAATAAAGAATTTTCTGGCAAAGATTCAATAAAATCATAATTGGTTTTATGACCAATTGTTCTAGGTTCTTCCATTTGTTTGAGTTTGGCAAAATATCTTATGGCGTAAAGCGCTTGCCAAGAATCAACATCTAACTTCTGAAATTCTGCTTCTTCAAAATTCAAAAGAGTCCTGATAGATTTTACATCATGCAAAAGGAGAAGAGGCAAAGGAAGATAATGAGAAAAGTCAACGCTTGCTAAAAAAATAGTATTTTCAGGAATAATTTTATTCAGTTCTTCTACTAACTCTCTAGTTTCCTCTTTAGTTGCTAAAGGAGAAATTAAAATTGGAATAACTTCAATTTCTGGCAAATATTTTTGAAAAAATGGCATTAAATTCATTACCCCCTGGTCTTGACTAACACTGAACTCATTAACTTTTACTAAAGAATTCTGAGTCAAAGTACTGATGATTTGAGAAGAAATAGTAATAAAATGACCGCCAGTTAAAGCGGTCTGGTTATAATGGTCAGGAGAAAACAAAATGACTGTTTGAAGAGAAGATGAACTATTTAACTCTTCAAAGAAATTATTAATAATTTCTTCAGCTAAAAGATGATGTGGAACAACACCGGCTGAAATTTCTAACTTTTCTATCTCTTCAACTTTTTGAGTTTCTTTTTTTGGAACAAAATTTTTATAGAAAAGATATCCGAGAATCAATGTCAAACTGATAATAAGAAATACTAACCATCGTTTCTGCTTGGACATAAATAATCAACTATCAAGTTATTTTCAGATGTAATTCTTTAAGTTGCGATTCATCAAGAGATGAAGGAGCGTTCATCATTAAATCTCTGGCATCACCAGTTTTTGGAAAAGCAATTACTTCTCTAATTGAGGATTCGTTTCTTAAAATCATTATTAATCTATCTAGACCAATAGCAATTCCGCCATGAGGCGGAGCGCCAAAACTAAAAGCTTCTATTAGATGACCAAATTTTTGATTAATTGCTTCTTCAGTATGGCCCAAGATTTCAAAAACTGCTTCTAAAAGTTGAGGCTCATTAATTCTTAAGGAACCGCCGCCAATTTCATAGCCGTTTAAAACTAAATCATATTGGTGAGCCAAAATATTCTGGGGCTCTTTTTTCATTCTTTTTATCAGTTCTTCCATTGTCTCCCCTTTTGTAAATTGGGGTCTAGTAAATGGATGATGGACCGCGTCCCAGCGATTTTCAGTTTGTTTCCACTCAAAAAGAGGAAAATCAACAATAAAGACAAAAGCAAGTTCATTGGGGTCATTTTTATTTTTTCTTAAATCTGGTTTATCAGTTTGATATTTTTGAATAACTTCTTTATAATTCAATCTTTCAAAAGGAAATTTCTGAATTTTTTTCTCCGGATAAAATTTTTCTACTAATTCTTTAAACATATTTTCTATCAAAGAAAGAACATCATCTTGACTCAAAAAATCCATTTCTAAATCCAATTGAGTAAATTCTGGTTGACGGTCTCCTCTTGTGTCTTCATCGCGAAAACAACGGGCTATTTGAAAATAGCGCTCAAATCCACCAACCATTAAAAGTTGTTTGTATTGCTGAGGACTTTGGGGTAAAGCGTAAAATTTGCCAATCTCTAATCGTGAAGGCACAACATAATCTCTTGCGCCCTCGGGAGTTGATTTTGTCAAATTCGGAGTTTCTATTTCAATAAAATCTTTTTCAAATAAAAAATCGCGAATGAATTTAATTACTTTAGCGCGCGCTAGAATATTTTCTTTTAGCCTTTCTCTTCTTAAATCCAGATAACGGTATTTTAATCTTAATTCTTCGCTTATCTCTTTGCCGTCAGTTGAAATATCAAAAGGAAGGGTTTTTGCCTGAGAAAGAATTTCCAAATTTTTAACTTCAATTTCCAATTCGCCAGTTAAAATTTTGGGATTTATCATTTCCTTTGGTCTTTTCTTTACTTCTCCTGAAATTTTTATTACCCATTCATTTCTTAATTTTTCTGCTTTCTGATACAATTCTTTGTTTATAGGAGTAAAAACCAGTTGAATAATACCAGTTTTGTCTCTTAGATCAATAAAAATAATTTTGCCATGGTCGCGTCGGGAGTCAACCCAGCCACAGAGAGTAATTTCCTGATTTAGGTATTTTTGCGTTTCTTTAATCCAAATTCGTTCCATAAAAGTAATTTACTTACATTTTATCTTTTTTTGAATAATAAATCAAATCGTTGCCATCAAGAGTAAAAATTATTGAGCCGTCTAAATCAGTTCTAAAAATTACTGCTCCAACTTCTTGTAATCTGTCTAAAACTTCTTGATTAGGGTGACCGTAACTATTCTGTCCTGTTTCAATGACGGCAAATTTTGGTTTTAGAGACTCTAAGAACTTTAAAGAAGAAGAATTTTTTGAACCGTGATGATTTACTTTTAAAACTTCAACTTTTGTTTTTAGATTAGTTAGGATTGGCACTAGTAGATTTTCTATATCTTGATTAATGTCGCCGGCGAAAAGAAAACCATTTTGATGAAAATCATAAAGGGCAACTAAAGAATCCTGGGAAGAACTCTTATGTTTTAAAGTTTTGGTGGAAAAAACAGAAATTTTATTTGCTTTTTGCCAATAGATTTTTAAAGGTTTATTGGCCAAAATTACTGGAATTTTTCTTTCTTTTAATTCTTTTAAAAACTGAAGAAAGAGAGTTTGGGTTTCACTGATATCTTCTAATATCACGACTTTTACTTTGTAATGGTTTAAAACCTCAAAAATGCCTAAAAAATGGTCTTTGTCTGGATGAGAGAGAATAAAAATATCAATTGTTTTATCAGAAAGCGGTAAAACTTTCGATAATTCTTCTAAAACGTTTTTTGAACCTGCGTCAATTAAGATATTTCCGGCAGAACTAATAATTATTTCGCTATCTGCCTGGCCAACATCAAGAAAGGCCACTTTTTCTTTAAAATGCAACCTCTCAAAAATTATTCCCCAACAGGAGCAATTTAAGACTACTAAAAATATTAGAAAATAAAAAAATTTTTTATGCTTATTCATTTTTTTCTAAAAATAAAACCTCTTTTTTCAGTTTAAAATAATAAAAAAACAAGAAAAGATAACTTAAAAGAAAAATTGGTCTTATTTTAGGATTAATCCAAAAAACAAAAATCTTAAAGGAACTAATAAAATCAACTACTTTTAAAATATAACTCAAAATTAAGTTTAAAAACCAGCCCAAAACCAGAGACGGCAAATAGAAAAAATGACAAATAATCAGAAGAAAGGCAAAAATTAAAACCCAAGAAATAATCGGAACAATTAATAGATTGCTTAACATTACCAAAGCAATAATCTGACCAGTTTTAAAAATTATCCAAGGGTAAACAAAAATCAAAGAAGAGAGACTCGCAAAAAATGTATCTTCAAACGATTTCAGAAAATTTGGAAGTTTAAGATTCTTAAATAATTTCTGTTCTCTTAAAAGCGGATTAAAACAAATAATGCCAAAAGTGGCTAAAAACGACAACTCAAAACCTAAATCATAAAATAGAGACAGAGGATTTAAATAAGTCATTAAACATAAAGTAAAAAGAAAAGAATTAAAAGGTTCATAAATTCTAAAATTTAATTCAGCAAATATTACAAGAAGAGCCATAACAAGCGCCCTTAAAACAGAAGGGGTTAAACCGGCCAAAAGACTAAAAAATAATAAAAACAAAATCAAAATGAAAAATTTTATAATTTTTGTCAAAGGAAAAAATTTCAAGAATTCGGAAATAATTTTTATTAGAAGTACCAAATGCAAACCAGAGACTGCCACTAAATGCGAAAGGCCAGCCAAATTTATCTTTTCTTCTATTTCTTTATTTAAATTTCCTTTACGACCAAAAACTAAACTATTTAAAAGACTGGCTTGAGGTTCTTTTAAATAGTAATTAAAAATGCTTTTGAGTTTTTCTCTAAATAAAAATGCTTGATTAAATATCGATTTGGCGGCTATTTTTTCTACTTCTGGTTTTTTGATTTCAAAATAAACCAATAGTCCATCGCTATAAAAAGGCTCATCTAAATTTACTATTTGCCCTTTTTTAATTTTTAAATAATCGCCTTTAAAATAATCTGGTTTTAAGTCCAGATAAACAATTCCTCCTTTGAATTGACTAAATTGGACTTGCGGCTGAATAATTAATTTTTGAGATTGCTCTAAAGGATAACTAGAAATTACTTTAAAGGAAGTGTTTGAAAAAGAAGATAAATCAGGTCTTGCTAAAAGCGAATTTAAAACTATTTTGTATCTTAAAAAACCAAAAATAAAACTAAAAATAATAAAAATAATTAGAATAACAAAAGAAATACTTTTGAATTTGGTTTTGACAAATAAAAAATAAAAAATTCCTCCTATAAGGATGAAAGGAAGAATTTTAAAAGAAAAAAAATAACTTAAAACTATTCCTAATAAAAAAGCCACCCCACTTAAGCGAAAAATTTTCGCTTTTGAGCAGCCTTTATTCATTTAACGGATTTCGCAAATGGAAAATTTATTTTTTATTTTTTCTAAAACTTTTTGTGTTTTTTCTTCTGGCCAAGAATTAACTTTCTGGTATTTATTATCTAAAGTTTTAAAATTTTTAAACTCCTGAAGATAATAGGCTTTTGCTCCTTTAATCATTTCGCTAATCTCTAAAATATCCTCTTCATTTAAATTTAAAGGGTCTAAGGTTGTACGAAACTCATAACCAATATTTGAATTCATTAAAATTTCAATTGATTTTTTAATCTCAGAAGTATAGTCAATGCCTTTAGTAAATAAATAATATTTTTTAAGCGGAGATTTAATATCCATTGCTACATAATCAACCAATTTATTCGTGATTAGATCTTCAAGAATTTGAGAATTAGAACCATTAGTATCTAATTTTACCAAAAAATTAAGTTTTTTGACTTTAGAAATAAAATCTTTTAACTGAAAATGGAGAGTCGGCTCCCCGCCAGTAATCACTAACGCTTCTAAAAGTCCTTGTCTTTCTTTTAAAAAATCTAAAACTTGTTGGTCGGAAATTTTTGACTGTTTTTTAATTAAAACAGGATTTACTAATTCCGGATTGTGGCAGAAAGGACAATAAAAGTTACAACCTAAAGTAAAAACAGTGGCGGCCACTTTCCCCGGATAATCTAGTAAGGTTGTTTTTTGCAAACCGCCAAAAAACATAAAAATTACACTTTGAAGGTTTTTCTCAAACGAAATTCTTCTTGCTTGCCAAAGTGCCATTGAGAAACTGGCCGAAGATAACCAACAATTCGAGAATAAACTTCACAAGGTTGTTCCACTAAACATTTTGGACAAGTGAAATGTTCACCATTAATATAACCATGAACAGGACAAACTGAAAAAGTGGGTGTTAGAGTGAAATAAGGCAATTTGAATCTTTCAAAAACAGTTTTTATTAGAGATTTTACCACCTTAGGGTCAGAAACTGTCTCACCCAAAAAGGCATGGAATACTGTTCCACCAGTATATTTTGTTTGAAGTTTATCTTGAAGTTTTAAGGCTTCAAATAAATCATCAGTATAATTAACTGGCAGTTGGCTGGAGTTAGTATAGAACGGCTCTTTTTCACCGGCTGTAATAATCTCTGGATACTTTTTTTTATCAAGCAAGGCAAGCCGATAAGAAGTCCCCTCTGCAGGCGTAGCTTCTAAATTATACAGATTTCCAGTCTCTTCCTGATATTTTACTAATTTTTCTCTCATAAAATCTAAAACTTCTAAACTAAAATCTTGTCCTCTTTTACTGCCGATATCCACATCAAGAAAATTTAACAAGGCTTCGTTCATTCCGATAATTCCAATAGTTGAAAAATGATTTCCCCAATAATTGTCTCTCATTTTTTTTACATTACTGAGATAATAGCGAGAATAAGGATACAGTCCTTTTTCTGTCCAATCTTCTAAAACCTTTCTTTTAATTTCTAAACTGGTTTTAGCCAAATCCATTAAGCGAGAAAGACGCTCAAAAAATTCTTTTTTGGTTTTTGAAAGATAGCCAATTCTAGGTAAATTAATGGTCACGACACCGATACTGCCTGTGAGGGGATTTGCGCCAAATAATCCTCCCCCTCGTTTATATAGTTCCCGGTTGTCGAGACGCAACCGGCAACAATTATGAGTAATGCTACCTAAGGAATGAACAAAAAGATGATTTTTATCCAATTCCAAATCGAAAAATAACTGAGGCTCAAAAAAATTTTCTACTTTAACTGATTTTACTTTGTTAATATAATAATCACTTTCTTTAATATTTGAAACTAATGTTGTGGCAGCCTCGTATTTATATAGAGTATTAATGCCTACCATTCTGGTTTTGGTTAACCCCGGCACTAAATAAGTTGATTTCGCTAAAAAACCAGGAACTCTTTGAAAAAGCAAGGGCGTAGCTAAATAACCATCCTGTCTTAGTTCTGATTTTTGATGTTGTAAATAAATTCGCTGACTGTGTAGTCTTTCCTTATAACTTACTGGTTTGCCAATTAATGAGTAAAGAATCACCAAATCTCTCGACAACTCTTTATCATTTAAATGAATCTCTTGCCTTTTTTCGTAACCGTCTCCTTTAAAATGATAAAGAAGAAAGTTTTCTATTACTTGCTGAGGAGAATTAAAAAGAATATCAGGTAAACGACCATATTTTTTAAAACCAACCTGATAGAGAATTCTTGAAATGCGGCTATTATAAACATACAGATAATAAGAATTATAACGAGGATCTTGTTTTTCTTTGGTCTCTAAACCAAATACTTTATGAATTAATTCTCTGATTTCTTCTAAATTGGCTCTAGTTTTACTATTAAAAGTAAATTGCAATCCTCTTGGTTGTCCGAAAGTTTGAATATTTTTTCTGCTTTCAAATAAATAATTTCCATCAGCAGTAAAATAACCCAAAAGTTTTGCTAAATCTTCATCCAAATATAAATCATCTTTTATTTTTTGATACTCCTTATTTAAATCGGAGGCCTTTTTCAGATTCAGCAAATAATCGTTTGTAGTAATATCTTCAGCAAATTTATTAACTAAACCATTATTAGTTAAAACAGGAACAAGATGCTTTGGAGAACATTTTATCTCTTTGCCATCAGTAGTGCTAATTGTTATTAGTTGTTTCCCTTCCAGTTTTAGGAATCTCGTTACTCTAGCCCATTCGGTTTTGCCACTTAAATAATTTAAAGAAAGTACCTCTAATTTTTTGTTTGCTTGACATTCGACCCAACCATCCTCATCAAAATCTCCTAATTTATTTTGTTTTATCAATTCGCCTACTTGCTTTCTTGTAATAACGCCATTTTCTCTGATTATTACTTCTTCAGTATTTAAAAGGCACATACTCCTCGCATCTTCTGGCTTCATATCAGAATTTATGAAATTGGAGAAATAAGGAATGCCATATTTTGCTGTCATCTGCCAAATTCCATTATAAGTCTCATTTTCCCACTCAAAATCTTTAGTAATGTTATAGGTTGGAATAGGAAAGGTAAAGACTCTACCACTGGCATCGCCTTCTATATAAACCTCTGTTAACGCCTGATTGAAAATGTCCATTTCTTTCTGAAACTCTTTATAAGTTTCTTTTTGCGGCTGACCGCCAAGAATAACCGGCATCTCTTTTAAATGCTCTGGGACTTTTAAATCTAAAGTAATGTTTTCAAACGGAGTTTGAAATCCTACTCTTGTCGGCACATTACAATTAAACAAAAATTCCTGTAAAGATTGTTTTATTTCTCGATAAGATAAATTATCATATTTAATAAATGGGGCTAAAAGAGTATCAAAATTAGAAAAAGCTTGCGCGCCTGCGCTTTCACCCTGAAGAGTATAAAAATAATTCACTACTTGACCTAAAGCAGTACGAAAATGTTTGGGAGGTTTTGACTGAATTTTGCCGACTACTCCGCCAAAACCTTTCAGTAAAACATCATATAAATCCCAACCACAACAATAAGCGCCCAAAATGTCTAAATTATGAATATGAAGGTCACCTTCTTCATTTGCCTTTCTCACTTCCTGAGGATAAATTCTATTTAACCAATATTTTTTAGAGATATAAGCAGAAACATAATGGTTTAATCCCTGAAGGGAAAAAGCCATATTGCTGTTTTCTTTCACTTCCCAATTATTTTCCAGAAAATAATCATCTACTAAACTAATTGCTTCTCCTAGATTGACTTTAGATTCGCGAGAGAGCCGACGTTGTTCTCGATACAAAATATAGGCTTTAGCCGCTTCAACCAAACCTTCTAAAACTAAAACCTCCTCAACGATATCTTGAATTTGTTCAACATTGGGAATTTCGTCTTTTTTAAAACGTTTATTTAAAAGTTTAGTAACCTTGCGCGACAGTTCTCTCGCCAAATTTCTTCCTCCTTCATCTGTTGCAGTCAGGGCTTTAAAAATTGCTTCTTCTATTTTACTCCTGTCAAAAGGAACAATCTCTCCTTCTCTTTTTTCAATTTTGGTAATATGATTTTTAAATTTTTTTAAATTAATCATACAAATTTAAAAAAATTATTTTTTCTTTTTCTGTCTTCTCAAAAAGGCCGGAATTTCAATTTCTTTATTCTCTTGAAAAGATTCTTCTTCTGGCTTTTCTTCTGTGATATCTTCAATTGGCACTTTGGTAGTAAAGGGCAATGGCGTTTCATAAACTTCTTTAAACTCTTGATCTGACAAACCGGCAATCACAGTTACTTTAACTTCTGATTTTTTTAAATCTTTGTCAAAACTTGTCCCAAAGACAACTTGGGCATCTTTGGAGGCAGTTTGAGTGATTATTCTTGAAGCGTCATGAATCTCAACTAAAGACAAATCTTTGCCTCCGCTGATATTAAAAAGAATTTTTTTCGCTCCATCAATTGAAACATCAAAGAGAGGAGAAGAGATTGCCGCCTCAGCGGCTCTTCTGGCTCTATTTTCGCCTGTGGCTTTGCCAATTCCCATTAAAGTAATGCCGGCGTTGGTTAAGATAGTTTTTATATTGGCATAATCTAAATTTATTAATCCCGGATAAAAAATAAGGTCGGCGATTCCTTTTATCCCCATTCTTAAAATATCATCAATTTTAGAAAAAGCCTCCAAAATAGGGGTTTTTTCTTCAACAAGATTAAAAACTCTGTCATTTGGAATAGTAATGATTGAATCCACTTCATTATAAAGTTTCTGCCAGGCCTCTTCTGCTACTTCTTGTCTTTTTTCTCCTTCGAAAGTAAAAGGTTTAGTAACGAAAGATACAGTTAAAATATTTTTTTGCCTTAAAAGATTGGCAACTACTGGCGCCCCTCCTGAGCCAGTTCCTCCACCCAAACCACAAACCAAAAAAACCAAATCAGGATTATTTAGAATTTTATCTATTTCCTCTAAACTTTCTTGTGTGGCTTCTCGGCCTTTGTCCGGGTCCATTCCAGCTCCTAATCCCCGGCAAGCGTTTTTGCCTAATTGAATTTTAATATCGGCTCTCGTTAATCTCAAAGCCTGAGCATCGGTATTCAAAGCTATAAATTCTACCCCTTCAATCTTTTTCTCTCTCATCCTTGTCACCATATTTCCACCTGCCCCACCGATTCCAATTACTTTTATATTGATATTTTGGTTTCCTATTTTAATTGAAACTTCCTGTTTTTTTGCTTTCTTCTTTCTTTTTCCTTCCTGAAAATGAAAAGAAGACCGAGCAACCTCTTCTCTACGGGGCAACATCTTCTTTTTAGATTTTGTTTTTCTTTTTTTGCTCATTCTTTTTTTATCTTTTATTTATTTATTGTCCTTTACCAACTGAACAGGCGCTTAATAAAATCCCAAGCATTACCTAAAGTACTCGTTCCTTCTAAAGCGGGAACTTCTAAACTTTTCATTTTTAAATCCATGAGCCCCAAAACTCCAACAAAAGTCGGGTCTGGATTTTCTTTATACCATTCAATCTCTGGCTTAACTAATCTAACTGGTAATTTGAATTTTTCTTTTGCCAATTCTTTTACAAAATTCATTTTCGCTCCTCCACCATAAAGAACTACTCCGCCAGCCAATTTCTGAAACTTAGAAATTTGTTTTAATCTTTCGCTTGCAGCATCAAAAATTTCAACTAATCTCGCTTCTATAATTTCTGCTAAAAATTTTTTGCTAATTTTTGTTCCCTCTTCTACTTCGTTAAAATAATCATTTAAATCAAAATTTTCTCCTCGATTAACTTTTTTTACTGAGGCTATTCCTTCTTTTATTTTAATCTCTTCGGCTGTGTCAATGGAGGTTTTTAATCCTATTGCAATATCGCTCGTGATATTGTTCCCCCCTAAAGGGAAAACTTTTAAATCCAAAAGCTCACCGTTTTCGTAAACTGCCATTGAAGTGGTGGAGGCTCCTAAATCTAAAGCCAAAGCCCCAACTTCTTTATCCTGATTTGATAAAGCCAATTCTGCTCCGGCATAAGCAAGAATTACCTTAGTTGCATTATTTAAACCAATCGCCTCTTTTAATAAATCAATATTTTTTACCACTGGCGAAAAAACGTCTATTAGTAATGCTTCCGCTTCTAGTCTTAAACCATTAAGGCCAACGGGATTTTTAACTTTACTCGTGCCATCAATAAGATAATCCCTGAAGACAGTTTGAATTAAACTTCGATTGGTGTTCAAAGCAAAAGCCTGAGCGGCCTTTTCTGCTCTTTTTTTATCCTCTTCGGAAATAATTCCATCTGCTCTGGAAACAACCGAGGTCCCCTTTGATAAATGAATATCTATTTTAGGACTGTTAATACCTATTACTATCGATTTAAATCTCGTTCCTTTCATTAATCCCTCTATTTCTCTTAACAAATTATCAACTTCTTCTGCTACTGCCTCAACATCTTCAATTTCTCCAAATTTTATCCCTTTTGATTTTCTTAAAACCGGCATTACAACCTTCCAACCGCCAACCTCTGGTACTCCTACCAATGCCTTAATAGAATGCGAACCTAAATCAATTGCTAAATATTGATTAGTCATTAAAAATTTATTTGTTTTCTAAAAGAAGTTTTTCTAATTGTATCATTTTTTTAGAATCAGTTTTAGAGGAATGAGAAAAACCATAAAGATGAAGAAGGCTGTGGGCTAATAATCTGGAATATAAATTTAATTCTTTAATTTTGTATTTTTTCGCCTCTTGCTTTATTTTTTGGGGACAAAAAAATATTTCTCCTAAATCTTTAATTCTAGAAAAAGCAATTTGACTAGAAAAAGACAAAGTGCTGGTAACTTTATTTTTCTTTCGCCAATAATAATTTAATTTTTTAATTTGGGATGGATTAACGAAAACCAAGGCAATTTCTATAGATTTATTTTCTTTTAATTTTTTAAGAAAATCATTTAATTTTTCTGAGAAGAATTTTTTACTGGGAATACGCTCTTTGGTATAATTATAGATTAAAATTTCTGCTTTGGTTTTCATTTTTTATTTGAGAAATTAAATTATCCCCCATTTTCTTTTATGTTCTACTTCTTTTAAAACTTTGATTTTATGAAGAGCAGATAATTTTTTGGCTCTTTCATTTGGTTTTTTAAGATAAAAACGCCTCTTTCTTGCTTCCAGAAGAATCCCACTCTTCTTAATAATTTGATTGGCCCGGTTAACAAAAGTAGTAACCGATTCACCTGATTTTCTCTTAATTACGATAGCCATATTTTATAAATTCTTTATAAATTAAATTTTAGTTTCTAAATATTTTTTTAAAACTTCCTCTATTTTATCTAAAGGAACAACTTCTTGCAAGCCAGAAGTCATATCTTTTAAGATAATGGTTTCATCTATCACTTCTTGTTGTCCTAAAATCAAAACATATTTTGCCTTTAGACGATTAGCATAACGTAATTGATTTTTAAGGCTCTCTTTTCCTAAGTTTTCTCCGACCATAATTCCTTCTTTTCTAAATCTCTCCAATAAGGAAAAAGCGATATTTTTTGCTTTATCTCCTAATTGAATAAGAAAAACATCACAATGGGGAGAAGGAAACTTTTTTCCCATTAGTTTTATTTCTTCTATTAATCTTTCTACCCCAAAAGCAACTCCTGCTCCTCCTTTTTTTGGTCCTTTTAACATTTTAACCAAATCATCATACCGGCCACCTCCGCCCAAAGCACTTAATTTATCCTCACCTTCTTTAAATACTTCAAAAACAGTTCGGGTATAATAGTCAAAACCCCGAGCAAGAGTTTTATCTAAAAAATAAGGAATGCCCAAATAATCTAAACTTTCGAGCACGCTTTTAAAATGAACTCGGCAATTCTCACAAAGATAATCTAAAATATTAGGCGCTGACTCTTTAATTGGCTGACATTTTTCATTTTTACAATCTAGCAATCTTAAAGGATTAGTTTTTAGTCTTCTTTTGCAATCAGAACAAAGATATTTCTTTTTTAAATTATAATATTTGACTAAATTTTTAATATAATTGTGACGGCAAGAAGAACAGCCAATACTATTTATTTTAATAACTAAATTTTTTTTACTAAAACCCAAACTTTCTAAAAACAACCAGGAAAGAAAAATAATCTGAACATCTAAAGCGGAATCATCGGAACCAATTGCCTCTAATCCTAATTGATAAAACTGTCTAAATCTATGAGCCTGGGGTTTTTCATGACGAAAAAAAGGAGAAAAGTAATAAAATTTGACTGGCTGCGGTTCGTTAAAAAGAGCGTTTTCAATATAAGCTCTGGCAACTGGCGCTGTCCCTTCTGGTTTTAAAACTAAAAGTTCACCCTTTTCTTTGGTTTTAACAAAATACATCTCTTTGTGAACAACGTCAGTGTCCTTGCCAACTCCTCTTAAAAATAGTTCTGCTTTCTCCAAAACTGGAGTTTCAATTCTTTGATAATTATAATATTCAAAAATCTTTTTAGCAGTCTTCAAAATAAAATCATAATAAGAATATTCCGAAGGTAGAATATCTTTCATTCCTCGAGGTTTTTGAACTATTTTAACAGACGATTTTCTTTTAGAATTATTTTTCATTTTTTAATTTGAGAGAGAGGGAGAAAAAGCCATTATTCGGTTGTAAGGCCACAATCTTAGCCAGACTCGGCCGATGATTAAATCTTTATCGAGCGGACCCCAATTTCTAGAATCATAAGAAGCAGAACGATTATCCCCTAAGACAAAATATTGATTCGGGCCCAATGTTAAAGACAAACTGCCGCTAGTATTAGCGTTTTCTCCTTTTAAATATTTTTCTTCTAATTCAAAAGTTTTTCCATTTACATCGGTAATAAATATTTTATTATCTTTAATTTCAACTCTCTCATTTGGCAAACCGATTATTCGTTTAATATAATAATGTTCAACCCTCTCATTCGACAAACCGATTATTCGTTTAATATAATTTATAATATAATTTATTCGTTTAATATAATAATGAGATGGCTGATTAGGGGCCTTAAAAACAACCGTTTCATACCTTAGCGGAGATCGAAACCGATAAGAGATTTCATCAATTATCAAATAATCGCGGGAATAAAAATTTGGCTCCATTGAAGAGCCATAGACTATAAATGGTTGAATAACAAAAGCCCGAATCGGAATCACTATCAAAAGGGCAATAAGCATTACCTCTAAGTTTTCCCAAATTATCTTTTTCCACATACCTTTTTAAAAATTCTAGGTATATTAGCATAAAAAATAGAAAAAATCAAACCCTTTTAAAAGATTGCTTTTATTCCAAATTTTTAGTTAAATAGTAGCAATGCAACATTTCTTAAAACAAAGTTTAAAAAAGATATTTATTGTTATCTTGGGAATAGCAATCGGCTTTTATTTGTGGGGACTAAAAGAGCCACGGCAATATCTAATTTCCTTCTCAAACAACAATCAACCGGTTTTAGTCAAAAAGGAACAGACTGCCTTAAAACCAAAAACTAACATTCTTTTTCTCGGAATAGCAGGCGATGGTTCCAGAGGGGCGCTTTTAACTGATACAATTTTTGTTGTCCAATTAAATTCCTTAACAAAAAAAGTGGCAGTAGTTTCTATCCCCCGCGATTTATGGGTAAAAAATAACCTGACTAATACTAATAGCAAAATAAATGAACTTTATGTTTCGGAAAATTCTTATGTTAATCAATTTAGCAAAGCGAAAAAATATAGTTTAATAAAAAATAAAGTTTCAGAAATTATAGGGGAAGAGATTGATTATGTAGTAATTTTTGATTTAGTCGGTTTTGGCAAATTGGTGGATGCTATCGGCGGAGTAACTATTTGGTTAGAAAAAGATATCGTTGATCCAAATTTAGTCAATCCCTATAACCCATCAGAAATTTTTAAATTAGAGGCTGGCTGGCGAAATTTAGATGGTAAATTAGCGATAAAATTTGTCAGGTCACGTTATGATAAAGAAGGTGATTTTTATCGAATGAAAAGTCAGCAGCAACTCTTGGCCAATTTAAAAGACAAAATCACAAAAATAAGCAGTTCTTGGAATTTAATAGATTGGCTAAAAATTTGGCAATCTTTGGAAGGTCATTTTATTACTGATTTAGATTTAGAAACTGCTTTAAATTTCTTTAAAACCTTTAAAAATACCAAAAGTGAAGAAATTATTTATTTAAGTTTAACCACCAGAGAACCGGACAAACTCCTCACTTCTACTTCCTATTTATGGACAGACCCGCAAACTAATGAACAAAAAAACATTTATGTTTTGATTCCAAAAGCCGGTTTTGAAAATTATTCTGAAATTCAAAATTATCTAAAGAGTAAAATTAATGGTTAAGGTATTAATAATCGGCTTAAGAAATCCGGGCGAGTTATATAGAAATACTCGGCATAATGCAGGTGCTCTGTTTTTAGATTGGCTAAAAAATTATTTAAATAGTGAAAATTTTAAAGAGAATAAGATTTGTCTCTCAGAAATTAGTACAATTAAAATTAATGGTCAACTGATAATTTTGGCAAAACCTTTGGTTTTTATGAATAATTCCGGAGAAGCAGTGAGAAAATTAAAAAACTTCTTTAAAACAGAAAATCAAAATATTATTGTTTGCCACGATGACAGTGATTTAATGATTGGCAATTTTAAAATTCAAAAAGAAAGAGGAAGCGCTGGCCATAAAGGAGTTGAATCAGTAATAAATCATTTAAAAAGTAAAAACTTCTGGCGCATTAGAATAGGTGTTCGACCTTTTTCTCTTAAAAAAACAAAAGCCGAAAATTTTATTTTAAAAAATTTCTCTTTAAAAGAAAGAGAAATTTTGAAAGAAGTCTTTGAAAAAATTCTAATTAGTTTGAGGAAAGAAATAAAAATAAAGGATAAACCAATAATTTAGAAATAGTAAAAGAGACAGAAAAGGAAGAGGAAGAGTTAAATAATTTATCAGCCAAAAACTTTCTAAATTTAAGAGAATAATAATTAGACCATTTAAAAAAAATATTTTTTCTTCCATTAGAAAGTAAATTAAAGAATAAATTATTATTCCTAAAGTAAAAAGCAGAAAACTTGTAGCAAAATTTAAATTTAAAAGACTATAACTTCCTAAACAAAGCACTATCCACAAGAAAAAAAGATAGTAGAAACAAATAAGTCGCCATTTCTCAATTTCTTTCGGCGACTGACTAAATATCTTTTTAAATAATAAAACAATTAGAGTGCTGGCAATTAAAAAAAGCCACCAACGATGAAAAAAAACAACTAAAATTGATATTTGAAAAACGGAAAGAAAGCAGAATATAAAATTAAACCAAGATAAACCAAAAAAAATCTTCCAGAAAATAATAATTAAAGCGGCGATAAAAAGCCATAAAAAGCGAGGCGGGAAAAAAATCAAACATGTTAAACTAATGCTGTAGCAGAAAAAAAGAAGTAAATTTTTGTTTATTCCTTGCGAAAATAATTTTTTAAACTCAACTTTTAATCTTTTCTTTTTTTCCTCCATAACTTTTTAGAAAAGTTTTTTTAGGAATTTCTTTCAAAACTAATTGATTATTTTCCAAATCAACTAAAACTCGCGCTTCTTCTTTTATCTCGCGATTAATTAATTTATCAGCCAAAATGTCTAAAATATTTTTCTCAATAAACCTTTTTAAAGGCCGAGCGCCATATTCTGGATCATAACCATTTTTTGCAATAAATTCTTTTGCTTTCTCGGTTATTTCTAAAACAATTCCCTTTTCTTCTAATCTTTTATTAATTTTAGCAAATTGAAGTTCAACTATTTTTCTAATATCCTCCAAAGTTAAGGGATTAAAAACAATGATTTCATCCAAGCGATTAATAAATTCCGGCCGGAAGTATTCTCTTAAAGATTGAAGAATTTTTTCTTTTAATCCCGAATTCCTTACTTTAGTCTGGTCTTTATTTTCGGTTTCAAATCCTAAATTTGTCATCTCTTTAATATATTCTCCGCCCAAATTGGAGGTCATAATAATAATCGTATTTTTGAAATTAACAGTACGACCACGACCATCGGTTAATCTTCCATTATCTAAAATCTGAAGCAAAATATTAAAAACTTCGGGATGAGCCTTTTCTATTTCATCAAATAAAATTAAACTATAGGGCCGGTGTTTTACTGCCTCAGTCAATTGTCCACCTTCTTCATATCCAACATAACCGGGCGGAGAACCAATTAGTCGGCTTACTGAATGTTTCTCCATATATTCCGACATATCAAATCTAATCATTGAATTTTCATCAGAAAACATAAATTCTGCTAGGGCTCTTGCTAGTTCAGTTTTTCCTACTCCAGTAGGGCCTAGAAAGATAAACGAACCTAAAGGTCTTTCTTCTTCAGAAAGCCCGGCTCTTGCTCTTCGAATCGCTCTTGAGACAGCTTTTATCGCCTCTTCCTGACCAATAACTCTCTTTCTGAGTTCTTCTTCCATTCTCATTAATTTTTTAGTCTCTTCCTCCATCATTTTGGAAACTGGAATTCCAGTCCAATTAGAAACAACATTCGCAATATCCTCTGCCGTGACTTCATTTTTAAGAAATCTTTTCTCCAAGGGAATACTGGCTAATTTTTTCTCATTTTCCATTAGTTCTTTTTCTTTTATTGGAATTATTCCATATTGAATTTCTGCCACTTTATCCAAATGTCCCTCTCTCTCTTCCATTTCTGCTTTTTTGCGCAAATCTTCAATTTCTTTTTTAATATTACTAACGGCAAAAAATAATTTCTTTTCTTCTTTATATCTTTCTTCTATTACTTCATATTCTTTTTTTAATTTTTTTAATTCGGCATTAATTTTCTTCAAGCGGACTTTACTTGAACCTGACTCTTGTTTTAAAGCCTCTTTTCCCAATTCTAAATTTCTAATTTTTTTAGACAGTTCTAACACAGGTAAGGGAACACTTCCTATTTCTAAACTAATAGAGGAAGCAGCCTCATCTATTAAATCGATTGCCTTATCAGGCAGAAAACGTGAAGTAATATAACGAACTGACAAATGAACAGCCGTTGTAATTGCTTCGTCAGTAATTTTTAAACCATGATGGATTTCATATTTTTCTTTTAAACCTCTTAAAATTGCTATTGCTTCATCTGGAGTAGGCTCCTCAACGATTACCGGCTGAAATCTTCTTTCTAGAGCCGGATCTTTCTCTATATATTCCCTATAATCTTTGAAAGTAGCGGCTCCGATTGCCCTTAATTCTCCTCTGGCTAAAGCCGGCTTCAGTAAATTAGAGGCGTCAATCGCACCTTCGGCTGCTCCGGCTCCAACTAGAGTATGAATTTCATCGATAAAAACAATAATGTTATTTTCTTTTTTAATGCTTTTTAAAAGATTTTTCAGTCTCTCTTCAAACTCGCCCCGGAAACGAGTGCCAGCAACTAGGGCTCCCAGATCCAAAGAAATAATTTTTTTATCTTTTAAAGTTTCTGGCACTTCACCTTTCGCAATCAGTTGAGCCAATCCCTCAACAATGGCAGTTTTTCCTACCCCAGCCTCGCCTAATAAAATAGGATTGTTTTTTGTTCTTCGGGATAAAATTTGCATCACTCTTCGAAGTTCATTTTCTCTGCCTATTACTGGATCAAGTTTATCCTCTCTGGCTAGTTGAGTTAAATCTTGGGTGTATTTTTCCAAATTATTTTCTCCTAATTCTTGAAATTCATCAGTAATCTTCTCTCCCTGGCCATATTTATTTAAAACCTCCAAATACTCATCCTTTTGAATGTGGTATTTATTTAAAATTTCTTGAGCAGAATTTTTAGTACTTAAAATGCCATAGAAAAGATATTCCGGAGAAATGAACTCATTTTTATCTTCATACGATTTTTTTGCCGCGCTTTCAATTACAGACATCATTTCTTGCGATAAGGGTAGAGTGGCGAAAGCTCCGCCCGTTACATAAATTCTTGGCAGTTTCACAATTTCTTCCAAAACCTCTTTTGTTAAATCATCAACAGAAATTTTCATCTCTTTTTCTAAAATTTCTTTAATATTAAAATCATCTTCTAAAAGAACAATTAAAAGATGGAGAGCGCGCATTTCCCCCTGATTTCTTTCGAAAGCCATTTGCTGGGCTTTTTCTAAAGCCATTTGGGCTTGATTTGTAAACCGGCCTATTGGCATAAAGTTATAAGTTATTAGTTAACAGTTCAACTATTGGTATTTTGCTTTTCTTTCTATAAGTGTCACTTTGACCTCAAAAACTTCATCTCCCCGAGCCACTTTCAAAGTGACAACATCGCCAATTTTATAATCGCGAATTAAATTAGCCAGATTATTTTTTTCATTAATTTTTTTACCATCTATCTCTAAAATAATATCTCCTTCCTTTAAGTTTGCTTTTTCTGCGGGAGAACCTGGCTCAATCGCATAGTCGTTTTTTCCTTCTCCTTTTACAATCAAAGCACCGTAGTCATATTTTAAATTTTTCTCTTCTTTAATTTGAGAATTTACTAAAACATACCTTATTCCCAAAAAAGGAATTTTAATTTCTCCAGTTTCAATTGCTTGGTTTAAAGAATTTTTAATTTTATTGATTGGAATTGCAAAACCGATGTTTTGAGCGCCAGAAACCATCGCCACATTTACTCCTATTACTTCACCTTTTAAATTTAAAAGCGGGCCGCCTGAATTTCCACGATTAATAGCCGCATCTGTCTGAATGACATCGTTTAAAATTTGTGTATTCCCTGAAAAATCGCTTGCTTCAATAGTCCGATATAAACCAGAAACTACCCCCACAGAAACAGTATTTTTAAATTCTCCTAAAGCATTGCCAATGGCAATTACTGTTTCTCCAATTTCAATTTTCGAAGAATCTCCTAATTTAAGAGGAATTAAATTATCTGCCTCAATTTTTAAAACTGCCAAATCTTCTCCTGGGTCAACAGCAATAATTGAAGCCTTATATTTTTTTTCATCATTAGTTAAAACTGTATATTCCGCTTCGCTATCAGAAACAACGTGTTTGTTAGTAACTATAAAGCCACGACTATCAACTATAAAACCAGAACCAGAACTAACTTCTTTCTTTTCAGTTCCTTTTTGACGATACTGAGGAATTTGAAACTCAAAGCCAAAAGGAAAAAAATCTGGAAAAAATTCTTCAAAAGGATTCAGATAATATCTTTCTAAAACTGGCAAATCTTTAGTAGCAATGATACTCACAACTGAATTTTCGCTGGCTTTGACTGCCCTAATTATCTTATCTTCATAACTTAAACTTTGATATTCTGATTCTTTTTTAAGAGTGCTTTCTTCTAAAGGAGTAGGTTGTGGTTTTAAGATTTTAGAAGAATAAATCCCTCCCAAAAAACCGAAAAGAAAGCCTCCGGCTACAGAAATAATTAAAAAACTGATTAGAATTTTTCTTAATTGTTGCTCTGACATAGCAGTGATAATTAAATTGAATGTTTTTGAAACATTATCAGGAGTATTATATCACAAATTTTCTAAAAGTAAATTTTATTTTCCAAATCTTCTTTCCCGCTTTTTAAATTCTTCTAAAGATAGATCAAATTGTTCTTTGTCAAAATCAGGCCAATAGATTCTGGGAAAATAAAGTTCGGCATAAGTTGCTTGTAAAGGTAGGAAATTTGATAGTCTCATTTCCCCTGAAGTGCGAATAACAAAATCTACATCTGGCAAATCACCAGTATCTAAATTTTTCATTAACACTTCTTCTGTAATTTCTTCTGGTTTTAATTTTTTCCTAATGATTTTTTTTACCGCTCTTACTACTTCATCTCTGCCACCATAATCAATCGCTACATTCACCACCATCTGACTGTTTTTTCTAGTCGCTTTCTCTAACTTTTCCAAAAGTTCTACTAAGTGTTTTGGTAATCTATCTTTTCTTCCGATGTGTCTAAATTGAATATAATATTTTTTATCCTTCTTTTGTTCTTCTTTTAAGCCCTTTTTGACATACTTTTCAAAAAGATTCATTAGAAAATTAACTTCCTTGGGATTTCTTTTCCAATTCTCAGTTGAAAAACCATAAAGGGTTAAAATTTTAACACCCCTTTTATAGGCATATTTAATTATTTCTTCAACTCTTTGAATACCTTTCCTGTGTCCTTCAAAGGGGGGTAATCCTCTTTTTTTTGCCCAACGACGGTTTCCATCAATCATTATTCCAAGATGTTGAGGCAAAGAATTATTTGATGATTCCATAGTAGTATTATTGAATAGTTTAACGGTTAAAGTGTAGTTATATTTCTAAAGCCAGTACCAGCCGGAATTAAACGACCAATAATCACATTTTCTTTTAGTCCTCGCAGATAGTCAATCTTTCCTTCGATTGCTGCCTGAATTAAAACCCGAGAAGTTTCCTGAAAAGAAGCAGCAGATAAGAAACTCTCAGAAGTCAAAGCCACGGCTTTAATTCCTTTAATTACCTGAACCGCTTTTGGTGGTTCTTTTTTTGCCGTCTTCAGTCTATCCACTTCATTCAAATATTGGTTTTTGGTAATAATTTCTCCGACAATAAAATCACTCTCGCCCGGCTCAATAATTTTAACTCGAGAAAACATTTGTCTGATAATAATCTCAAAATGCTTATCGTTAATCTTAGAACCTGAAATATTATACACCTTTTTGACTTCTTTTAAAATATATTTTTGACAGGCCTCCTCTCCTAAAAGATTAAGAATTTTCTTTAAATCAAGATTGCCTTCGCAAAGTTGAGTTCCTTTTTTTATTTTATCTCCTTTTTTGACATAAATAGTAGTTATTTCCGGAACAACATATTCTATAATTTCTCTTTTATTTTTTCTTCCTCGGCCTTTTGTAATATTATCCTCTCTCTTTTCTGGTTTTATTCTAATAAAATACTGATGATTTAAATGCTCAACTTCTACTACTTCCCCATCTACTTCAGAAAGCGGCGCCTCTCCTTTTGGAACCCTGGCTTCTAATAGTTCTTCTACTCGAGGCAAACCTTGGGTGATATCAACCGCCCGGGCCACGCCTCCCAAATGAAAAGTTTTTAAGGTTAACTGTGTCCCTGGTTCTCCAATTGCCTGAGCCGCCACTACTCCAACTGCTTCTCCTAAGTCAATTGGCTTTTTCCAAGCCAAATCTAAACCATAGCATTTCTGGCAAAGGCCATAACGATTAAGACAATACAAAGGTGAACGAATTACAACCTCTTCAATTTCACTTTCCGCTATTTTTTTCGCTAATTCGTAATCAATAAGACTATTCGCCTTTAAAACGACTTTACCTTTTTTATCTTTGACATCTTCTAAAACATAACGGCCATAAATTTTCTCTTCAAATTTTTCTCCTTCATTTTCAACTTCTTTTCTTCTAACCACCAATCCCTTTTTAGTACCACAATCACTACTATTAATAATTATTTCATGGCTAACATCAACTAATCTTCTCGTTAAATAACCGGCAAAAGAAGTTTTTAAAGCAGTATCAGCCAAGCCTTTTCTTCCCGCGTGCGAAGCGGCAAAATACTCCAAAACATTAAAACCCTCCTGATGCGAAGAAAGAATTGGCATTTCAATCAACTCTCCTTTAGGATTGACTACTAATCCTTTCATTCCCATAATTTGAGAAGCAATCATCCAACTTGCCCTCGCTCCTGAATTAATCATTACAAAAACTGAATCGTCTGATTTTAAAACCTTCGGCACTAATTCAGAAATTAAATCAGTTGCATGTTGCCATTCAGTTTGAATTAAAACTTTTTTTTCTTCTTCTGATAAAAGCCCCTCCTCGTATTGTCTATTAATTCCTTCAACTTTTTTCTGGGTTTCTTTAATAATTGAATATTTTTCCTCTGGAATTTTTAAATCGCTATAACTCCAAGAAATCCCAGATAAAGTGGCATAAAGAAAACCAAGCTCTTTCATCTTATTTAGAATTTCGGCGCTCTCTTTAAAATCCTTTATAGTTTCGACAATCTCTCTTGATAAATTCTTTAGATCTTTTGAATTTAATTGATTATTAATAAAACCAATTTCTTTAGGCAAAATTTCATTAAAAATAATTCGGCCAACAGTAGTCTCAACAATTTCTCCCTTAAGTTTATTAATTCTGACTTTTATTTTATCGTGAAGACCAATTTTTTTATATTCATATGCTAAAAGTGCTTCTTTCTCATCAGCAAATATTTTTATCTCTTTTCCTTCTGGCATAGGCAAATCCATTGTCAACCAATAAATTCCCAAAACCATATCCAAGCGGGGAAACATTACTGGTTCGCCATCAGCCGGTTTTAAAATACCCAAGGAAGAGAGCATTCTTGTCCTTGCTTCAAGTTGTGCTTCTTCAGTTAATGGGAGATGAAGCGCCATTTGATCGCCATCAAAGTCAGCATTAAAAGGAAGACAAACCAAAGCCGGAATCCTTAAAGCCAAACCCTCAACTAATTTTGGTTTAAAAGCCTCGATACTTAAACGATGAAGAGTTGGTGCTCGATTTAAAAGTATTAATTTATCTTTTACTACATTTTCTAAAATCTCCCAAACCACATCTGGTTCTTCTTCAATTAGACGATTAGCCATTTTCGGACTATGAACTATTTCTCTTTTAATCAGTTCATTAATCACAAATGGCTTAAAAATTTCCAAAGCCATTCTTTTCGGAACCCCACATTCGTCAATTTTGAGTTCCGGTCCAACAACAATCACTGACCGGCCAGAATAATCTACTCGTTTGCCTAAAAGATGCTGTCTAAAACGACCCTGTTTACCAGAAAGCAAATCAGCCAGTGAGCGTAAAGGCCGATGTTGGGCAGCATGCATTGGAGTAGAACTGCTTACTTTTCTAATGGAATTATCCAGCAGCGCGTCAACTGCTTCTTGAAGCATTCTTTTTTCGTTTTTTACAATTACTTCCGGCGCTTTTAACTCCAATAATTTTTTTAAACGATTATTACGATTTATTACTCGGCGATATAAATCGTTTAAATCATAAGAAGCAAATTTGCCACCTTCAAGTTGAACCATTGGTCGCAAATCAGGAGGCAAAACCGGTAAAACAGTTAAAATCATCCACTCTGGTTTAACTTTAGATTTCAAAAATGCCCTCACTAAACGATACCTATTAATTAATTTTGTCTCTACTTGCCCTCTCTTTTTTTGTTTTTCTAAAACCTCTTGCAATTCCTCTTGGAGGTCTAATAAATTGACTTCTTCTAAAAACTTTTTAATTGGAGCAGCGCCAGTAGAGGCAGTAAAAATATGACCATATTTTTTTGAAAGAAGAAGATAATCGACTTCGGAAAAAATTGCTTTTGGCCTTATCATTAATAATTCATTTACTAATCTTTCTTTTGTTTCTGATAATTCTTTTATTGCCTGTTTTTGAGCGTCAGACAATCTAGAAAATTTTGCTTTTGATTCTTTTTTCTTTTTTTGATTTTTATCTTTGATTTCTTTGCTTTCTTTTTCTATTTTCTCTATTTTACTTTGATATTCTTTTTCTAATTGAAGAAGAACTTTTTTCTTTGCCTCTTCATCGACTTGAGTCACAATATAACCATTATAATAAACTACTGACTCTAAAGCGTTTTGAGGAATATCTAAAAGCAATCCTATTCTTGAAGGAACACTTCTTAAAAACCAAATATGAGTGACTGGGGCCGCCAATTCAATATGGCCCATTCTTTCCCTTCTTGAAAGAGAATGAATCACTTCTACGCCGCAACGGTCGCACTTCACTCCCTTATATCTCATTCCCTTGTATTTTCCGCAGGCACATTCGTAATCTTTGACAGGACCAAAAATTTGCTCAGAAAAAAGTCCTTCTTTTTCTGGCTTCTGAGTCCGATAATTAATAGTTTCTGCTTTTGTAACTTCGCCAAACGACCAATTCAATATCTCCTGAGGAGAAGCAAGTTTAATCTGTAAAGAATCAAAATCACTGATTGGTTTTTCAGTTTTAGTTTCTTCTTTGTGTTCAGTTTCTTTTATTTTATAAACCATAGGAGTAATTTTACCCGTCCATTAAGGATTTTGAGATTTTATTAAATTAATCGACAAAGCCAAAGATTGTAATTCTTTTAAAATCACATTAAAAGCAGCGGGAATATTCAAATTTTTAATTTTTTCTCCATTAATAATTGCTTCATAAGCAGAAGCCCTTCCCAAAACATCATCTGACTTTATGGTTAACATTTCCTGCAGGGTATAACTTGCCCCATAACCCTCTAAAGCCCATACTTCCATTTCTCCAAATCTTTGGCCGCCAAAATGGGCTCTTCCGCCTAAAGGTTGTTGAGTAATTAAAGAATAAGGGCCAACTGCTCTCATATGAATGATATCCTCAACCATATGGTCTAATTTCATTAAATACATTATTCCTACCCCCACTTTCTTATCAAAAGGCTCACCAGTTTTGCCGTTATATAAAACAACGTGTCCATCTTCTGGCAGACCGGCTTTAATTAATTCTTCTTTGATTTCTTCACTCGTCGGCCCGTCTAAAGATGGTACTACTGCTCGATATTTTAATTTAGAAGCAGCCCAACCTAAATGCATTTCAAAAATCTGACCTAAATTCATTCGAGAAACAACCCCTAAAGGGTTTAAAACAATATCAACTGGCGTCCCGTCTTCTAAATAAGGCATATCTTCTTCAGGAACAATTATTGAAATTACCCCTTTATTGCCGTGCCTACCAGATAATTTATCGCCAGTTCTAAGTTTTCTTAACTCGGCAACCTCAACACTAATTTTCTTTATTACTCCCACATCTAATTTATCACCCGCCTGTCTTGATAAAATTTTTGTTCTAATCACTCTTCCTTCCCTCGAAGGTTCTAAAAGCAAAGAAGTGTCTTTAACATCTTTAGTTTCTTCTCCAAAAATAGCCTGAAGTAATCTTTCTTCCGGAGTTAAATCTGCTCTTCCTTTTGGCGAAACTTTTCCTACTAAAATATCGCCGGCTTTAACTTCTGCTCCAATTCTTATAATTCCTTCTTCATCCAGATTTTTTAATTTTTCTTCGGAAACATTGGGAATATCATAAGTGGTAATTTCCGGTCCTAATTTTGTATCAACGACATCACAATTAAACTCCTCAATATGAATAGAAGAAAATCTATCTTCTTTCAAAATCCTTTCCGAAACCACAATCGCATCTTCGTAATTGGCACCATAAAAAGGAATCAGCGCGACTAACAGATTCTGACCTAAAGCCGTTGCCCCATTTTCAGTTGCAGCCCCATCGGCTAATACTTGTCCTTTTAAAACTTTCTCTCCCTTTTTTACTATCGGCTTCTGTAAAAGACAAGAGTTTTCATTACTCCTTTCAAAAGAAACTAATCGGTAATTCTTTTTTTCACCATTAGAAGTTCGGACGACAATGTGATTAGCATCTACCTCCTCTACTATTCCCTCTCCTTCGGAAATTAAGCACTGACCAGAATCATGGGCTATTTTTTCTTCCAAACCAGTTGAAACTAATGGCACTTTTGGTTTAACGCAAGGAACTGCTTGACGCTGCATATTAGCGCCCATTAAAGCCCGGTTAGATTCATCATGCTCTAAAAAGGGAATAAGGGCAACTGCCGCGGAAATAATTTGCTGAGGGGAAACATCGATTAAATCAATTTCTTCTCTTTTTACAAGTGTCGGCTCCAAATTTACTCTCGCCCCAACCCAGTCATCCTTTATTCTTCCTTTTTCATCAAGTTCTATTCCTGCATAGGCAATTTTATATTTACTTTCCTCAAACGCATTAAGCCAAACAATTTCCGGCGTGATTACTCCTTTTCTTACCTTAAAATAGGGAGTTTCAATAAAACCAAACTCGTTCAAACGAGCATATAAGGAAAGAGTTAATACTAAACCAATGTTTTTTCCTTCTGGAGTTTGAATAGGACATAAACGGCCATAATGACTTTGGTGAATATCTCTGACATCTATTCCCGCTCTTTCTTGGACCAAACCGCCGGGTCCCATAGGAGTAATTTTTCTTTTGTGTTCCAATTCGGAAAGTAAATTAATCTGATTCATTAGTTGACACAATTGCGAAACATTAAAAAATTCCCGAAAAGCGCTGATTAAAACTCGAGGATTAATTAAAGCAGCCGGAGTAATAGTCAAAGGGTCAAGTTGAGCCATTCTATCCTTTATTGTTCTTGACATTCTCATCAAGCCAACTCTGAATCTATCTTGTAAAATTTCTCCTACGGCTCTCAGCCGTCGATTTCCTAAATGGTCAATATCATCATCTTTTGCTTTCGGATCATTATTTAATTTAATAATTTCTTTAATAATGGCTATTAAATCTTCTAAATCCAACTGTCTTTTGCTGATATCTTTATTTAGATTCAATCTTTGATTTAGTTTATATCGTCCAACTTTCGCTAAATCATAACGGTCCAAACGGAAAAACATATTATTGATCAAATCGTGGGCGCTATCGTAGGTTGGCAATTCTCCTGGTCTGAGCCGGCGATAAACCTCAATATAGGCTTCTTCTAAAGAAGTGGAAGTTGTTTTTTTTAATGTGGCTTCAAGATAATTTTTACTTTCTTCCTCTTTGAAGACCTGTTTAATCTGTTCAGTAGTTTCAAGACCAAAAATCTTTAATAGCTCAGTGGCGGCGACTTTTCTTTTTCTATCTATTTTTACTTCAATTGCTCCATCTGAATCAGTTTCGAACTCTAACCAAGCCCCTCTTAAAGGAATTACTTTGGCGCCGAAAAGTTTCTTTCCTCTAAAATTCACTGAACTGAAATAAACTCCCGCCGAACGAATAATCTGGGAAATAACAACTTTTTCAATTCCATTAATAATAAAAGTAGAACGATTAGTCATTACCGGAATATCGCCAAAATAAACTTCTTGTTCTTTAGTAGTATTATTTTTAAGATTGGTAATTTTTAACTTCACCCTTAAAGAAGCCTCGTAATTAAGTTTTTTCTCTTTTGCCTGTTTTTCTGTCAATTTTGGCTCTTCTAAATGACAATCAAGAAATTCTAATTTTAATTCTTTCTGGGTGTAATCAAAAATAGGCGTTAGTTCATCAAACACCTCCTTAATTCCCTCCTTAATAAACCAGTTAAAAGAAGTTAATTGAAAATCAGTTAACCCAGGAATTTCTAAACTTTTTATTTTAGAACGAGAAAAATTCTTTATTCCTAAAGAACTATCCATTAAATAAATTATTAATATTTAGCGGTTTCAAAAAAGAAAGACCTATTTTAAAAAGATAGGCAAAAATGTTTTATATAAATCTTCACTCTAAAAACATCGGCTAAAATTTAATTGACTTCTCGCGCCAATTTAATTGTCTTTATGGTGGTTAAAATTATCCTTTTTGAAATAAGACTTTTTTCTAAAGAAAAATCTGCTTTTAAGTCCTCAATCTCACTTCTATCTATTTTATTCCTTTTCAAAAATTTGTCAAGTAAAATTAAAAACTCTTCGCTTTTTTGAATTTCGAACTCGTAATGCTTGTTTTTAATTTTTAAAATAATCTTTGTCATTAATTAGTTTTAACTTTCTTTAAATTTCTTCTTCGCCACTCGTAAATTTTTTTATGATTGCCGGATAAAAGCACTTTTGGGACCCGCCAATAAACTTTTTTGCTTTTTGTGGGGTAAAATACTTCTGGTCTTGAGAATTGAGGATATTCATAGTAAATATTTTTATCTCCTTTGTTAAGATTGCTGTTAAAAGATTCTTCTTTTAGCGAATCTTGTCTTATCGCTCCTTTTATAAGACGAGTAATACCGTCAACTAAAACCATTGCTGCTAATTCTCCGCCTGTTAGAATATAATCTCCAATTGAAAAAACTTCATCAGCCACATATTTTGCCACTCTTTCATCCACCCCCTCATAATGGGGACAAATTAAAATTAACTGTTCATATTTCTTTAATCTCTCTAAATCTTTTTGTTTTAATTTTTTCCCTCTTAAAGAAAATAAAATCACTCTTTTTTTTGCGCTTTTAGACTTTTTTTTTATTTCTTTTACCGCTTTAAAAATTGGTTCAATTAAAAATACCATTCCTGCTCCTCCACCATAAGGTTTATCATCTATAGATAAGTGCTTATCTTTACTCCATTTTCTTAAATTATGAACTTTAATTTTAATTAAACCCTGCTTTTGGGCTCTTTTTAAGATAGATAAGTTAAAATAACTTTCAAATGCTTGGGGAAAAATAGTTAAAATATCAAAACGGATAGCCATAAAAAAACTGCGGTTTGATTAAAATCATACCGCAGTTTGTTGAAAAAAGCAATTTGGTCGCTTTAGGAATAACTAATGACTTAATTATATTTTTAAGTCTTCAACTATTTCGTCAGCGGTTTTTTCTGCTTTTGAAGAAGCAGAAATAGGTGGTTCCTCAATCTTTAGATTAACTCGAGCCCGATTTTTAGCTCCTACTACTCTAAGAATAGTTCTTAGAGCCCTAGACATCGAACCTCCGCGACCAATTATTTGTCCCATATCTTCTGGGTGAACCTTTAAATTCAAAAGAACACCCATTTCATCCACTTTTCTCTCTATTTTTACATCTTCTGGATGATTAACGACACTTTTAACAATAAGCTCGAGAATCTGCTTATCGACTGCTTCCTGGGCCATAAGTTCGTAGAATTTACTTTTAAAACTTCAACAGCTGTCGACCAAACCAGCTGTAACATTTAAATTCTATCTCATTTTTCAAAAAAATGCAAATATTAGTAA
>ERZ795045.493-NODE-493-length-50890-cov-5.430156_pt1 | contig 50890 bp, 51 predicted proteins | sample MGYA00375129_ERZ795045 | MGnify/ENA primary metagenome ERZ795045 (study PRJEB30174, sample SAMN05720166) | activated sludge metagenome | isolation source: anaerobic digester from wastewater treatment plant | place: Japan | collected 2015-05-15 ...
AGTTCAAAAGCAAGATATTCAGCAGCAGTTAATGCAATTCTTGGAGTTGATATTCTTTCAATTGCCGGTTCATCAGCAAGATTAATAAATATTACGCATCTTTCAATTGCTCCTGTGCTTCTAAACTCTTCCTGGAAAAATTCTGCTTCTTCAAAAGTAATTCCCATAGCAGCAAAAACAATAGCAAATTTTTCTTCCTTTTCAGTTAAAATTTTTGCCTGTTTTACTATCTGGGTTGCAAGTAAATTATGAGGTAACCCTGAACCTGAAAAAATAGGTAGTTTCTGACCTCTTACTAAACTGTTAAGTCCATCAATTGCTGAAATACCTGTTTGTATAAATTCAGATGGATAATCTCTTCTTGTTGGATTTATAGGAGAACCATTTATATTTAGATATTTTTCAGGTATTATTTCAGGTCCACCATCTCTTACTTTCCCCAGTCCTGTAAAAATTCTTCCAAGGATAGAAGGAGAGACACCGAATTCTATTGGTTTTCCTGTAAATCTAACTCTGATCTCACTTAAACTTAAACCAGAAGTTCCTTCAAAAACCTGAATAAGTGCTTTATCTTTTTCAACTTCAAGAACTTTTCCAAGCCGTCTTTCCTCACTCTGCAAAATCTCAACAAGTTCACCATAACCAGCACCTTCAACTCCTTCAACCAGAATTAAAGGTCCTACTATATTTTTTACACTTTCATATTTCTTTAAAGAATTTATTATGTTTTCCATAATGAAATAGATTATAATAATAAAAAAAATATTGTCAAAAAATGGAGGAAAAAAATGAGTATAAATTATAAAAAAGCAGGGGTGGATGAGGATAAGGCAGGAAAACTTGTTGAATTTATAAAAAGTAAAGCAAGAAAAACATTTACAGAAAATGTGATTGGAGATATTGGATTATTTGGTGGTTTTTTTAAAATTCCCCAAAATTACAAAAGTCCTGTTTTTGTATCATCTACAGATGGAGTTGGAACAAAAATTTTACTCGGTCAGGAAATGGGATTGTTTAAAAATCTCGGTATTGACCTTGTTGCAATGAATTGTAATGATGTTTCTGTCTGCGGAGCAAAAGTTTTATTTTTTCTTGACTATATTGCTGTTGGAGAACTTAAAGGAAATAGGGAAAAAGAAATTATAGAAGGTATTGTTGAAGGATGTAAAATGGCGGATTGTTCTTTAATAGGAGGAGAAATAGCACAGATGAAGGATGTTTATGGAAAGGATGGATTTGACCTTGCTGGTTTTTGTGTTGGAATTGCTGAAAAGGATGAAATAATTGATGAAAAAAAGGTTAAAAAAGGGAATGTTTTAGTTGGTGTATCTTCAAATGGAGTTCACAGTAATGGATTTTCACTTATAAGGAAGGTTTTTAAAAAAAGAGATTATCATAAATATTATGATGAACTTGGAAAAATTCTTGGAGAGGAACTTTTAAAATCAACATATATATATTCTCCTTTGCTTTTTGAGTTATTTTCTTTAAAATTGATAAATGCATCTGCTCATATTACAGGAGGGGGTATTGAAGGAAATTTAATAAGGGTTTTACCAAAAAAAGTAAAATGTGTAATAAATAAAAATTCATGGGAAATACCTGTAATTTTCAGGATTATTCAGAAAGCAGGGGAAATACTAGAAAAGGAAATGTTTAATGTTTTTAATATGGGAATTGGACTTATTTTAATTGCTGATAAAGATAACATAGAAAAAATTTTTGAAATAGTAAAAAAATATAATTTCAAACCATATGTTATTGGTGAAGTTAAAGAGGGTGAAAGAAAAGTAGAAATATTATGAAAATTCTCTTTATAAATCCTCCTGTTTATGATTTCTCTGCTTATGATTTATGGTCAAAACCACTTGGTTTTTTAAAAATAATAGATTTATTTAAGAAAAATGGTTTTGAAATTTTTTATTTTGATTTTATGGATAGAAACCACAGATTTTACGAAAACTTAAAAATTAAAAAAGGGAAATTTGGATGTGGAAATTATTATTATGAAGAAGTGGAAAAACCAGAAATTTATAAAAATATTCCAAGAAAATACAAAAGATTTGGTTTACCTTTAAAGATTTTTTTTGAATTTCTGAATAATTTAAAAAATCCGGATTTTATTTTTATAACAACAGGGATGACCTACTGGGTTTTTGGAGTTGAAGAAATTATCAAGGTGGTGAGAGAATTATATCCTGAAGTTCCTATTGTTATCGGTGGAATTTATGCAAGTTTCTGTTATGATGATGCAAGAAATTTAGGAGTTGATTATATTTTTAAAGGGAAAGATATTTTAAAGTTTGCCTGTGAGTTTTCTTCAAAATTTAGTGTAAATATTAAAATACCTGAGAAAATAGAGACATACTGGGATGTGTATGAAAAACTTGATTATCTTGTCGTAAAAACCTCTTATGGATGTCCATTTTCCTGCTGGTACTGTGGAATAAAACAGATTGAACCTGAATATAAAAAAAGAGACCATAATGATGTTGTAGAAGAAATAATTAAAAATGTTGAGAAATTTAAATTAGAAGATATTGCTTTTTATGATGATGCTTTATTTTTTGATTTTGAAAACCATCTTTATAAAATATTAGAGGGAATTAAAAAAACAGGTAAAAATTTGAGGTTTCATACACCTAATGGAATTCATCCAAAATTTATAGAAAAGGAAGTTGCTTATATTTTAAAAGATGTAAACTTTAAAACTATCCGCCTTTCACTTGAAACAATAGAGGAAAAGAGAAGGGAAGAATCAGGTTATAAAGTAAATTTTTCTGAATTTGAAAAATGTATAAAAAATCTTGTAGATGCAGGATTTACAGAAAAAGAAATAGGTGTTTATATACTTGCAGGACTTCCCGGGCAGACCCCAAAAGAAGTAATAAATACAATAAAAGTTTTAAAAAATTATCCTGTTAAAATAAAAATGGCTGAATATTCACCTATTCCTGAAACGGTTGATTTTGAAATTGCAAAAAATCTTTATCCTCATTTACCCCTTTCTGACCCATTATTCCAGAATAATTCCATTTATCCACTCTGGAATTTTGAAAACAAATGGGAAATAATAAATCAGATAAAACAGATGATAAAAGATACCAAAATTGACAAATTTTTATAATGATATAAAATTTTTTTGTGGTTTTTTAATTGAAGATTTTAAAAAGGAGGTAAAGAATGACTGCTATAATTGGTGGAATAATAGCAATAGCGATTGGATTGTGGCTTATTTTTCCAGGTCCTCTCGGACAGGCAACAAAATGGTTTATAGGTGGAGGGTTAGTTGTTATGCTTATACTTGGTGGAATAATTGCTGTTGCAGCAGGAATTTCAGATATAAAAGATAGAATAGAAGAAAAGAGGGAAAAAGAGAAGGAAGAAGAGAAAAAAGAATCAGAAATTGAAAAGAAAGAGGGTTAATCTTTTAAAACTATATTTATAATCTTATTTTTAACATAAATCTTTTTGACTACATTTTTTCCTTCAATAAATTTTTTGAATTTTTCAGAGTTTTTTATTAACTCATAAATCTGTTCCACATCATACTCAGAAGGTATTTCAATATTACCTCTTATTTTTCCATTTATCTGGACGCCTATATTTATTTTTTCTCCCTGTATTTCTGTTTCTTCATAAGAAGGCCATGACTCATTAAATAAAAATTCCTTTTCACCTAAATTTTCCCATAATTCATCACAAATATGAGGAATAAAAGGATAGAGTAACTTAATAAATTTTTTCCATGATTCAATCAGTAAATTTTTTGAAATAGTTTTTTCGTTTACCTCTCTGTAAAGGAAATTAACAAATTCCATCATTTTTGCTATTGCGGTGTTAAATTGAAATTCTTTTTCTATATCCTCTGTTACTCCTTTTACTGTTTTATTTATCATAATTTTTAAATTTTCATCATTTTTGCCTTTAAGTAAATCATAATTTTTTATCTCAAAATGTAATCTCCAGATTCTATTTAAAAATCTCCAGCAACCCTCAATCCCTTTTGCGCTCCATTCAAGGTCAACTTCAGGAGGTGCAGCAAAGAGTATAAAGAGCCGTAAAGTATCTGCACCATAGTTTTTTATTATATCCTCAGGGTCAACCACATTTCCTTTAGATTTTGACATTTTTGCTCCATCCTTTATCACCATACCCTGACATAATAAATTTTCAAATGGTTCTTCAAAATCAACATATCCCATATCTTTCAAAACTTTTACGAAAAATCTGCTGTAAAGTAAATGTAAAATTGCATGTTCTATCCCTCCAATATACTGGTCAACAGGCATCCAGTAATTAACCTCATTTTTATCAAATGGTTTATTTTGAATATCTTTTGAAGCATATCTTAAAAAATACCAGGATGAATCAACAAAAGTATCCATTGTGTCTGTTTCTCTTTCTGCATCATTTCCACAAACAGGACATTTACAATTCAAAAATTCAGGTACATATTTTAAAGGTGATTCTCCCTTTCCTGTTATTTTTACATTATCAGGAAGTTTGACAGGTAAATTTTCTTCTTTTTCTGTAACAATTCCACATTTTTTACAATAAATGATTGGAATAGGAGTTCCCCAGTATCTCTGTCTTGAAATACACCAGTCCTTCAATCTATAATATACTGCTTTTTTACCTTTATTATGTTTTTCTAAATATTTCCTGACCTCTTCTTTTCCTTTTTCACTATCAAGTCCATCAAAAATTCCTGAATTTATCATAATTCCAGGTCCTTCATATGCCTTTTCAATTTTTTCCGGCATTTGTTCCCAATCTGGATTTTTAATCACTATTTTAACCGGTAAATTATATTTTTCTGCAAACTCAAAATCTCTCTGGTCATGAGCAGGAACAGCCATAACAGCACCTGTTCCGTATTCCATCAAAACATAATTGCCAATCCAGACAGGTATTTTTTCCTGTGTTACAGGATGAATTGCAGATATTCCTGTTTCAACTCCCTCTTTTTCAAGTTTTAAAATATCAGCGACTGTTAAACTTGCTTTTTTTGCTTTATCTATAAAGGATTGTATATGTTGCTTTCTGGAACTTATTTTCATTATTTTTTCAACTAATGGATGATATGGTGAAAGTACAATATAAGTTACACCCATTAAAGTATCACTTCTTGTTGTAAAAACTTTAATATCTTCTTCAAGTTCTGGTATAGAAAAATATATTTCACATCCTTCACTTTTTCCAATCCAGTTTTTCTGCATTGTTATTACTCTTTCAGGCCAGTTTTTTATACCAGAAAAATCAAGTAATCTTTCAGCATATTCAGTAATTTTTATAAACCACTGTTCAAGATTTTTATTTTCTACAATTTCACCACATCTCCAGCATTTTCCGTCAATTACCTGCTCATTTGCAAGAACAGTTTCACAGGAAGGACACCAGTTAGCAGGTGCTTTCTTTTTATATGCAAGACCTCTTTTGAAAAATTGAATGAAAAAAAACTGATTCCATCTGTAATATTCAGGGTCACAGGTTATTACTTCTCTTTCCCAGCAATAGGATATTCCAAGTCGTTTTAACTGTCTTGTTATAGTTGAAATATTATTATATGTCCATTCTTTGGGATGAATTTTCTGTTTTATTGCCGCATTTTCAGCAGGTAATCCAAAAGCATCATAACCAATTGGATGTAAAATATTATATCCATTCATAACTTTATATCTTGCGACAACATCTCCAATTGTATAATTTCTTACATGACCCATATGAATTTGTGCAGAAGTATATGGAAACATTTCGAGAATATAAAATTTCTTTTTATTTGGTTCATATTTTGCTTCAAAAACATTATTTTCTTCCCATTTTTTCTGCCATTTAATTTCTATCTTTTCAGGTTCATATCTTTCCATATTTTTCTCCTATTTTTTTTAGAATTTCAATATTCTTTTTATCTTCCTTCAAACTTAATTTTGGTGTTTCTATGATATAGGATAAATTTCCAAAATATTCGTCTTTTATAATTTCTTCAAAACCTTTTATTCCTATTTTCCCTTTTCCTATATGCTCATGCCTGTCTGTTTTTGAATTAAGTTCTGTTTTTGAATCATTAGCATGAATTAATAAAATATAACTCAAAGGGATAAATTTTTCAATATTTTCTTTAACTTTTTCAAAATTTTTGAGATTATATCCTGACTGAAAAGCATGAGCGGTATCAAAACACACTCCAAAATTATCTCCTAATCTGTCAAATAGAAATGAAAAGTGTTCAAATTTATATCCAATAGAAGTTCCCTGTCCTGATGTATTTTCTAATAATATTTTGATTTTACTGATTGAAAAATTTTTGAGTGTATTTATAACATTCTCAATTCCCTTTTTTTCTCCAATTCCTTTATGAAAACCCGGATGTAAAACATAAAAATCAGCTTTTAAATTTTCACTTTCTTCAATTTCTTTTTCAAGCAGTTGCACAATTTTCTTTTTTTCCTTAATATTATTTTCTGCAACATTTAAAATGTAAGGCATATGAATTACAATCGGTTTTATTTTTTTTAATTTTATTTTTTCTCTGAACCTTATTATTTCTTCTATGCTTTTTTCTTTTCTTTTCCAACTTCTCGGATTTGAAAGAAAAATTTGAAAACAATTACATCCCAGATATTCACAGTATTCCAGTGTTTTTTCAATTCCTTCTCCAATCCATAAATGAGCACCCACGCGCATAGAAAAATTTTAGTTTTTAAAATACTATCAGTCAAAATTTGACAGAAAATTTTATAGTGCTATATTTAATTTTTAAAATCAAAGATATTAAATCAAAAAAGGAGGTTAAAGATGAAAATAGGATGTCAGGAGGGGCTTTTACCTGGAAGAGATTTAAGTGAAAAGTTTGAAATTGCAAGAAAAATTGGTTTTGAAGGAATAGAGGTGTGGGGAAGAGGATTACTTGAGGTACCTGAAAAAATTGATGAATATAAAAAAATTTCAGAAAAGATAGGTATTAAGATTTCAAGTATATGTGCTGGTTACAGAAATTTTTTACTTGAAGCAGAAAAAGAAAACAGAACAAAAGCAAGAGAAGATATAAAAAAATTGCTTGAAATAGGTAAAGAACTGGAAGTAATTGGTTTAATTCTTGTTCCAATTTTTGGTTCTCCAAAAGTCCCTGATTTAACTCCTTATAAAAATGCTTATGAACTTGAAAAAGAATTGCTATTTTCACAATTACCAGAAATAGTTGAAAAAGCAGAAGAAACAAAATGTGCTTTATTACTTGAACCATTAAATAGGTATGAGACACATTTTTTAAACAGATTGGAACAGGCGGTTGAATATTGTGAAAAGATAAATAGTCCATATTTAAAAATAATGGCAGATTTTTTCCATATGAGTATAGAAGAAGCAGATATTGCTGAATCAATAGAAAGAGCAGGAAAATGGATTGCTCATGTTCATCTTGCTGATAGTAATAGAATTTTACCTGGTATGGGACATACAGATTTTGAAAGTGGATTTAAGGCACTTAAGAAGATTAATTTTGAAAATTATATGGTTCTTGAATGTGGAGTTCCTGAACCAAGAAAAGAAAATTTAAGAAAAAGTTTTAATTTTATGAAAAATATTTTGAATAAAATTTAAAAGGAGGAAATAAAAAATGGAAATAAAAATTAGTTTTATTGGTTGTGGAGGAATTGCAAATGCTCATATGAATGCTTTATCAAAAATAGAAGGAGTGAAATTTGTAGGAATGTGTGATGTGGATGAAAATAAAGCAAAAGCAGCAAGTGAAAAATTTGGAGGCAAAGTTTATACTGACTATAAGAAAATGCTTGAACAACTTGAATTAGATGCCTGTTATATATGTGTCCCTCCTTTTGCTCATGAAGAACAGGAGGAGATGTGTATAGAAAAAAATATTCCATTTCTTGTTGAAAAGCCAATTCATTTAAATAAAAATAAGGTTAAAAAAATTGTTGAGAAAATAAAAGAGAAAAATTTAATAACTGCTGTTGGTTATCAAGATAGATATCAGGATATAATTGCCTATATTAAGCCATTTTTTTCTGAAGGTAATCTTGGATTTTTTGCTGGCTGGTGGGTTGGAGGAATGCCTGGTGTTTACTGGTGGAGAAGAAAAGAAATGTCAGGAGGACAGGCAGTTGAACAAACAACACATATTTTTGATATGGCAAGATATCTTGTTGGAGAACCTGTTGAAGTTTTTGCAGTAAAGAGGGTAGGACTTATGAAAGATGTTGAAAATTATAATGTTGAGGATGCTTCTGCGGTTAGTGTTTATTTTGAAGATGGGACTTTTGGAGTTATATTTTCAGGTTGTTTTTTGAAAGTCCCAGGTAAATGTGGACTTGATTTTTATTTTAAAGACAAAACTATTGAATACACAGAAAGACACAAAATAAAGATAAACTATGGAAATAAAATTGAGGAGATTTATGAAAAAGGAGACCTTTTACTTAAAGAAGATAGTGCATTTATAGAGGCGGTCAGGACGAAAAATCAGTCCTTAATAAAATCATCTTATGAAGATGGTTATAAATCTCTTATGTTTACTTTATATGCAAATGAGGCAATGGAAAAAAACAAAGTTGTAAAAGTAAAATATTAAAAATTTAAGGAGGTAAAAAATGATAAAGATAGGAATTATAGGAGCAGGGGGTATTTCTCAGGTAGCACATATCCCAAATTTTCAGAAAATAGATGGTGTTAAAGTTGAAGCAATATGTGATATAAATGAAGAAAAATTGAATTATGTAGCAGATAAGTTTAATATTCCAAAAAAATTTACTGACTGGGAAAAAATGGTTGAAGAAGATATGGATGCTGTTGTTATATGTTCTCCTAATGTATTTCATGCTGTTCAGTCAATAAAAGCAATGGAAAACGGGAAACATGTTTTATGTGAAAAACCAATATGTTTAACTGTAAAAGAGGCAGAAGACATATTTAAAACTGTTGAAAAAACAAAAAAAGTTTTTATGGGTGCTTTTCCGAGAAGATTTCTTGGAGAAACAATGGTGTTAAAAAAACTTGTAAATGATGGATTTTTTGGAGAGATTTATTATTTAAAAGCAAGTTATTTAAGGAGAAGAGGAATACCTGGCCTTGGAACATGGTTTACAAGTAAAAAACTTGCTGGTGGAGGTCCTATGATGGATGTTGGAGTTCATATGATAGATATGGTTTTATATATTGCAGGGTTAACAGACCCAAAAATAGTTTTTGGAGCGACATTTGAAAAGTTTAAGGATAAAGCAGTTGACGGTGGATGGCCTCCTGCTGAAACAAGGAAAGGAGATAAACCTACAGGAAAAATGGAAGTAGAGGATTTGGCAAATGGTTTTGTTAAATTTTCAAATGGAGCGGTTCTTTTTGTAGAGGCAAGTTGGGCTGGAAATTCTGAGGTTGGACTTAAAGGTAGTTTATTTGGAACAAAAGCAGGTGCACAATTACCAGACCCTCTTGATAATAAAAATCCAGTCAGAATTTATACTGAAACGAATGGAGTAGTAAGTGATATTATCCCTGAGATTCCAAAAATAGATACATATTTTGAAGAGGTTAAACATTTTATTGAGTGTATTAGAGAAGGAAAACAGCCAATTACAAAAAAGGAAGAAATAATAGGTGTAGTTAAAATAATTGAGGGTATATATAAATCCGCAGAGAAAAACGGACCTATTATATTTTAAAAAATGTTTTTTGGAATAAGTGGTTTATATTTCACAGATAAAGATTTAGATATTGAAAAACAGCAATTAATTGATGAAGGAAGAGATATTGGAGAGATAGAAAAAGAATTTGAAGAGATGAAAAATTTTTTGAAAAACAAAAATCCATTAGAATATCAGGAAAAAATATTTTTTCTTTTTGATAAATGTCAGAAATTACCACAGAAAAAGGATTATAAATACTTTGAACCAATAAAATTTGAAGATATAAAAAGCGAATGGAACAATAATTTTTTTAAAATTGAAAATAAACTTACTGAAAAGGAAATAAAAGATAAAATTTATGGTGGCTGGCTTGGTAGATGTGCTGGATGTCTTCTTGGAAAACCAGTTGAGGGATGGAGTAAAAAGAAAATTGAAAATTTTTTAAAAGATACAGGACAGTTTCCTTTAAGATTCTATATGAGAAGTGATTTTAATGAAGAAATACTTGAAAAATATAATATTAACAGAAATGCTCCTTTTATCAATAATATAAAAAATATGGTTGAGGATGATGATATAAACTATACTGTTCTTGCTCTTACTTTGATAGAAAAATATGGCTTTAATTTTTCAGCAATTGATTTTGCTTATAACTTTTTACAAAAACTTCCTGTTTTAAGAACATGTACTGCAGAAAGAATTACATATAAAAATCTTGTAAATCTTATTTCTCCTGATTATTCTGCTTTATTCAGAAATCCTTACAGAGAATGGATAGGTGCACAGATAAGAACTGATTTTTATGGATATATAACACCTGGAAATCCTGAAAAAGGGGTTGAACTTGCATATAAAGATGCTTCTGTAACTCATATAAAAAATGGTGTTTATGGAGCAATGTTTATAACTGCAATGATATCAATTGCTTTTTATGAAAAAGATATTAAAAAAATTGTAAAAAATGCATTGAGTTTTATACCTCAAAAATCAAGATTAGCAGAGGGTATAGAAGAAATATTAAATTATAAAGAAAAAAATCTTTCATATGAAGAAGTTGTAAATATTATCCATAATAAATGGAATGAGAAAAATCCACATCACTGGTGTCATGTAATAAGTAATGCTCAGATTGTTGTAATTGGTCTTCTATGGGGTAATAAAGATTTTGGAGATTCAGTATGTAAGGCAGTAAATGCTGGATTTGACACCGATTGTAATGGAGCAACTGTTGGTTCAATTCTCGGAGTATTGTTTGGAAAGAAAAATTTACCCTCTGAATGGATTAAGGTTTTGAATAATAAAGTAGAAACAGGAGTTTCAGGTTATAGTAAAGCAAAAATTTCAGAACTGGCAAAAAAAACATATGATATTTATAAGAAAGGAGAAAAAGATGGAAAAAGTTAGAATTGGGATAATTGGTTGTGGAGGGATAAGTAAATGTCATATTGATGGGGTGAAAATACTTGCTGAAAATGGTTGTAAAGAAATAGAAATAACCGCACTTTGTGATGAAAGAATAGAAAATGCAGAAGAAAAAAAAGAAATGATTTTAGAGTTTCAAAAAAATGAACCAGTTATTTTTACTGATTACGAGGAGATAATTTCAAAAAAAATATGTGATGGATTTGTTTTATGTCTTCCTCATTTTCTTCATCATACAATAGGACTTGAACTTCTCAAAAACAATTATCATATTATGATAGAAAAACCACTTGCTTTGACTTTAAAAGCAGGAAAGAAACTTGTGAATGAAGCAAAAAAAAGGAATCTGGTTTTATCAGTTGCTGAAAATGTAAGAAGATATTTATCTCCAAGAAGTATAAAATGGGTTATTGAGAATAAAAAATATTTGGGTGATATAAGGTTTGCTCTTGTAAATTTAGTTATGAATGGACCTTTTGATTATACCAAATATGCTTTAAAATGGAGAGGAATAAAAGTTTTAAGTGGTGGTGGAATGATTATGGATAGCGGTCATCATTTTGCTGATATGCTTTTATATCTTTTTGGAGAAGTTGAAGATGTATATTGTGAAATAAAGAGATTTGATTCAAGAATAATAGAAGAGGTTCCATTTTTAAAAAAGGGTAGGGCAGATGTAGAAGATACATGGAGTGCTATCATAAAATTTAAAAGCGGGATTTTTATAAACTGGGTTTATTCAAGGTCTGCACCTGGATTTAATTTAAATTTTGGAATGTATTCAGGTGAAAATGGAGCCATAAAAGATAAAGGATTTGTTTTTCATCCTTTCCAGAATGGTGGAGATATAATTTTGAATAACGAAAAAGTAATAAAAAGTGAAGAAATAGAAAAAGAATTTTTAAATAGTTTAACAGAAGAAGAAAAAGAAGAACTTTTCCCTTATAACTGCTATGATGGATTTGGTCTTGAATGGATTGATTTTGCAAGAGGGATAAAAGGAGAAAGAAAGGTTGAAATTGACGGAGAAGATGGTTTGAAAATTATGGCTTTATGTGAAAGTTGTTATGAATCCGATTATTTAAAATCATCTGTAAAATATGGGGATGTTTATTCTGGAAAAATTAAAAATTACCAGAAAGAAATTAATGATTTCTGGAAAATAAAATAAATGAAAAACATAAATAACAGACAGAACTTAATTTTCCAGATTAAAAAAGGGGGAAGGTATGGATTTATTGAAAATTTTAAAAGAAAGAAGAAGTATAAGGAAGTATCAAAAAAAGGAAGTTCCAAAAGATATTATTGAAGATATAATTGATTGTGCCAGATTTGCTCCAAGCGCTATCAACATCCAGCCATGGGAGTTTGTAATTGTTACGGACAAAAACATGAGAGAAAAGATAGCAGAAATTACTGATTACGGGAAATTTATAAAGGAATCTCCTGTTTGTATTGCAGTTTTCTGTAAAGATACAAAATATTATCTTGAAGATGGTTCTGCTGCTACTACATATATTTTACTTGCTGCAAAAGCATATGGACTTGGAAGTTGCTGGGTTGCTGGAGATAAAAAATTTTATGCAGAAAAGATTAGAGAATTACTTGGAGTTCCTGAAGGATACAAACTTATAAGTTTAATTTCAATAGGATATCCTGATGAAGAACCTAAACCAAAAAAGAGAGAATTGAAAGAATTAATACATTGGGAAAAATGGTAAAAATCAGAATTTCTGTATTAATTTTGGAAGTTCTTTTTCAAGATAATATTTACTTTCCTCATACACATCACTGTATGGATAAAAAATAACTATCTGTAAGAATGCCTGTTTTGCCTTTTCATAATCACCTGACAGGAGACATATCTTACCAAAGTTTAAAAGAGCATTATCAGCAAGTTTGCTTAAAGGATAATTCAAAATAAAATTTCTATAAGCAATTAAAGCAGAAGTATAATCACCCTGTCTGTAAAAGGAATCAGCAATTTCATACTGAATTTTTTCATCCATACATAAATCAGGATATTTTTCTATTCCTTTTTTATAAATCTGAGTTCCAAAATATCTATCCTCATAAATTGTATTTTTTATCTTCTCCTTAATTTTTTCTATTTCAGCAGTTTCTTCTATATTGTATAAAACTTTTTCTGTTGAACCAAGAAGTTGAAGAAGCATATTTTCTCCAAGTTTTACATTTTCTCTGTATTTTGCTTCTCTATATAGTTTTGTTCCAAGTCCAATAATTGCTCCGAATAGAAAGCCACCAAAATGTGCAGAATAAGCAACCTGAGATTGAACTTTATATAGCGAAACAAATAAAGTGTTTAATCCCTGTATAAAAAACCAGAAAAAAAGCCACACATATGAATAAATTTCAAATTCGCCCCATCTTACAAATATTATAAAAGCCCATATAAAATATTTAAAAGTTATTCTGCTTTTAGGAAATAAAATAGCATAAGCACCAAGAATTCCTGAAATTGCACCTGATGCACCTATAACAGGGATATTGATAAATTTTTCAGGTATTAGCCATGAGTATAAAATCCCTGCAAAAATACCCGAAAGAAGATAAAAAAATAAAAAATTTATCCTTCCCCATCTATCTTCAACATTATCTCCAAGGAGCCATAAATACCACATATTAAAGCCAAGATGAAAAAGCCCTCCATGAAGAAACATAGAAGTAAGTAAAGTTTTGAAAGAAAAATTGGCAGGAATAAAACCATATTTTGAAACTATTTCTCTGTATTCAGGTGAAAAACCAAAGGCAAAATATATAAGGCAGTTTATAAAAATTATAAAAGTTACTACTATCGGAAACCTTTTAACACCATATTCATCCCTGACAGGAAAAAAGAAAAACATTATAGTTTAAATAGGCCCTTAAAACCAAGAAATGCTAAACTCATCAAGGCAGCAAGAATAAAAGCAATGGGTACTCCTCTAAAACTTTCCGGAATAGGTGCAAGTTCAATTTCTTCTCTTATAGTAGCAAAAACAATTATTACAAAGCAATATCCAGCAGAAATCCCGAGAGAAAAAACAAAGTTCTGTATAAAGGAAAATTTATAATCAATTCCAAGAAAAGCACTTGCTAAAATTGCACAATTTGTTGTAATTAAAGGGAGATAAATGCCAAATGCACGATATAAGGCAGGTAATTTTTTTCTTATTATCATTTCCTCAAACTGAACAAATGAAGCAATTGTTAGTATAAAAGTAGTCGTCCTTAAATATTCAAGATGAAAAGGTAAAAGTAAAAAATTATAAACAGCCCAACTTATACTGCATGCCATAACAGTTACAAAAATAACAGCAATACCCATTCCAATTGATGATTTTATATTTGTTGAAATACCAATAAAAGAGCAGAGTCCGAGAAATCTTATAAGTAAAATATTATTTATTAAAAAAGCAGAAAGAAAAATAAAAAATAAATTTGTCTCATTTAACATATTTTCTTTCCTTTTTCAATTTTCTGTTTTAAAGCAATTAAAATTCCTATTACCAAAAAAGCTCCTGGTGGCATAATCATAATTAAAAATGGACTGAAATCAGGTCCAAATAATGCCTTTCCCATAAATGTTCCATTTCCAAGCACTTCTCTTATAGTTGCAATTACAAAAATTATTAAAGTAAAACCGAGTCCCATACCGAGACCATCAAGAATAGAATTTATAACATTATTTTTTGAAGCAAAACCCTCTGCACGGCCAAGAATTATACAGTTAACAACTATTAAAGGCAAGTATACTCCAAGATTTCTGTGTATCTGTGGAGAATATGCAGCAAGTGTGTAATCAGTAATTGTAACAAATGTGGCGATAACAACTATATATACAGGAATCCTTACATGTGAAGGAACTATATTTTTTATTAAGGAAATTACAAAATTTGAGCCGGTTAAAACAAAAATGACAGCAATTCCCATACCAAGAGCATCTTTTATAGAACTACTTACAGCAAGAACAGGACATAATCCAAGCATTATAAAAAGTATTGGATTTTCTCTCCAAATTCCATTTAAAAAAACTTTAAAATCAATTATTTTTTTCATTTTAAATTTTCTACAAAATTTTTAATTTTTCTCTTAACCTCAGGATTATCAATAATATCTTTTTCTGATAGAACATTACAAATAACAATTCTTCCTATATCTTCCATTTTATGATATTCAACCATTCTTGAATAACTTTCAACCACAAGGTCAGCACCTTCAAATTCATCTCCTGCTGCTGTAATAATAAGACCGCATTTTTTATTTTCAACAAGTGATATATAAGTTCCGTCTTCATTATATTTACCAAAACAGAATGTTCGGTCAATAAATGATTTAATAAGCCACGAAAAGGACCAGCAGAAAACAGGAGTTGTAATTAAAATACAATCAGAACTTAAAATCTTTTCATATAATTCCTGCATATCATCCTTTATAGAACAATTTGGTTTATCCTTAATTTTCTGACATTCATAACATTCAATACATCCACTTATTTTTTTATCAATTAAATAAATCTCTTCTGTTTCATGTCCATTTTTATTCAACTCTTCAAGAACAATACCCAAGACCTTTGCAGTATTTCCATCTTTCCTTGGACTACCAAGAAAAGATAATATTTTCATTTTGACTCCTTTGCAATATTTTCAAGTAATTTTCTGACTCCATCTGTTACTGCTCTTGAAGAAATAGTTGCTCCTGTAATTGAATCTATTTTTCCATCTGTTTTGTCTTTCTTCAAATAAATTTCGTCTTTTGTTTTTCCTGTAAATTGATTTAAAAAACTATCCTGTGTTATTTTTGAACCAAGTCCTGGTGTTTCATTATGTTCTTTTATTTTTATCTTTTTAATTTTATTTTCATTATCAATTCCAACTTTTACTGTGATGTATCCACCATAACCCATCGTTTTTACTTCAAATATTTTCCCAATTTCTTCTTCATTTTTATTTAAGACAGAAAAATATTTAATTCCTTTAATTTCCTTTTCTTCAAATTTTACACCTTCAGGAAAAATCTCTTTATTCAATTTTTCTTCTTCCTGTTTTTTTATTTCTTCAATTTTTGGTTTTGTTGTATTGTAAACTTGAGCAAGAAGAAATCCTGAAATTCCGCAGATAAATGTAATAACTAAAATGCCGATTATAATATCCTTTTTTTTCATTTTTTACTCCCGAATTTTTTTGGTACAGTATATCTATTTATCATAGGAACAAGTGAATTCATAAATAAAATTGAATAACACACACCTTCTGGATAACCTCCTGCTTTTCTTATCAAAAATGTTATAATTCCGCAACCAATTCCAAATATTATTTTACCCTTTTTTGTTATTGGAGAGGTAACATAATCAGTTGCCATGAAAAAAGCACCGAGAATAAGACCACCACCCATTATTTGACATAAAATATTCTGTTTGAAGAAAAGAGATAGAATAGCAACCGTAAGGATATAGGAAAAAGGAATATGCCAGGAAATTACCCTTTTATAAATAAGGAAAAATCCACCAATAAGTAATAATAATGTACTTGTTTCTCCTATACAACCAGGTCTTGTTCCAATAAACATTTGCCATAAAGAAGGAAGTTGTTGATTAAGTTTTTCTTTAATTATAAATAAAGGGGTTGCAGAAGTTATAGCATCTATCCTGTAATCAAATGGCTGAATAAACTTTGTCATTTCAACAGGATATGAAGCAAGTAAAATGGCTCTACTTGCAAGTGCAGGATTGAAAATGTTAAAACCGATTCCACCAAATAATTCTTTAACCAAAAAAATTGCAAGGAAACCACCAATTCCAGCAATCCATAAAGGAATTCTCGGTGGTAAAACAAAAGCAAGAAGAATACCTGTTACAATAGCACTTCCATCAAAAACTTCTATTTTCTTTCTGGTTAGAATTTTGAATAAAAGTTCACTCACTATGCATGAAATTATGGATATAATGATAACTTCAAGCACATAAATCCCAAAAAAATATATACTTCCAATAAGAGCAGGGATTAAAGAAATTACCACATAAAACATTATCTTTCCTGTTGTTTCACTGCTATGAATATGAGGAGAACAATTTATTTTACAAACTTTTTCCATATTTACTTTTTCCTCAATTTGAATTTAGCACATTTAATAAAATCAACAAGCGGTCTTTTTGCAGGACATATATACGCACAGCATCCGCATTCAATACAGTCAAAAACATTTAAATTTTCACATTTTTCAACTTTCTCAAATTCCATATACCTTCCAATTTCGCTCGGCATTAAAAACATAGGACATACTTCTATACATTTTCCGCATCTTATACATGGTTGTATATCTTCAGGCAGTTTTTCTTCAGGTAACAATAAAATTCCAGTTGTACCCTTTATAACAGGAACATCAGGATTTGGTATTTGTATTCCCATCATAGGTCCACCTACAACAATTTTGCTTCCATTTTTAATATCACCTTTACAATAATCAATAATTTCTGAAATAGGCGTTCCTATTTTGACTTTTAAATTTTTTGGATTATCAACAAGTCCTGTACATGTTAAAACTCTTTCAGTTAGAGGAATTCCATCACATACAGCCCTTTTAATTGCAAGAGTTGTTTGAACATTAAAAACAATACACCCAACATCAATCGGCAATCCACCCGAAGGGACTTCTTTATTTAAAATTGATTTAATCAGATGTTTTTCACTTCCCTGTGGATATTTTTCAGGCAGAATTTTTATTTCAATTTCAATATATATTTTTAATTTCTTAATAGCATCATTCAAGACAGGTAAAAGGTCAATTTTATTTCTTTCAATACCTATAAATACTTTTTTTACATTTGTTACCTTAGATATTATTTGAATACCCTCAACGACCTCTTCTGTATACTCCTTTAAAACTCTGTAATCACAGGTTAAAAATGGTTCACATTCACAGCCATTTATTAATATATAATCTGCTTTTTTCCCTTCAGGAATTGTTAGTTTTACATGAGTTGGAAAAGCAGCACCACCAAGACCTACAATTCCTGCTTCTCTTACTATATTTATAATTTCATTACTTTCCAATTTCAGCCAGTCCCTTACCTGTCTTTCAATAGATTTTCTTTCTCCATCACTTTCAATAACTATACTCAATGATTTTCTGTTTGTTGGTAAATCCCATGGTAATATATCAACAACCTTCCCAGAAATAGAGGAATGAATATATGAACTGATAAAACCTGTAATTTCACCTATTATCTGTCCTTCAAGGACATAATCTCCTTTTTTTACAACTGGTTTTGCAGGACTTCCTGTATGCTGTGAGAGTGGTATTATAACCCTTTCAGGATATTTAAATTCTTCAATTTCCTCATTTTTGCTTAAACTTTTAAAATCTATTAACTTAATACCTCCTCTGAACATTTTACGCTCCGAATTTAGCAAGTTTCAAAGAACATGCAAGTAAGAGATACATAACATTTTTTGAATAAATATTTCCAAGAATTCCTTTTGCACAATCTCTTTCAGTAAATCTTTTAACGTCATCCGGTAGAGTATTTGGAGAAATAAGTACAAATGGAACTGGATGCCAGGAATGACTTTTCAACAGAGATGGAGTTGAGTGGTCTCCTGTAATTCCAATTGCTTCAAAATTCATATTTTTAATGGGTTCAATTTTTTTATCAATTTCTTCAAGTATCTTAACCTTTCCTTCAAAATTACCATCTTCTCCGAAACTGTCTGTTTTTTTAATATGAAGGAAAAAGAAATCATAATCATTATAAACTTTTTTCAGTGTTTCTATTTCAGAATCAATGGTTTCCCCACAATCAATAACATCCATTCCAACAAGTTTTGAAATTCCCCTGTACATCGGATATGTAGCTATACAGACAGCGTTAAGTTTATATCTTTCTTTGAATGTTTGTATATCAGGATAAGTTGAAAATCCTCTTAAAAGTAAACATTTTGCTTTTGAGTTTAAACTTCCAAGGATTGAAATTACTTTTTCTTCAAATTCATTCAAAATTTCTGCTATAAACTTTCCTTTTTCACCCAGCGGTTCAAATTTTTTAAGTGGTAGTCCTTCTTTCCCGGGGTCATTTTCAGTTACATCACAGGATAAATTTTCTCCTGAAAGTATTAAAGCACATCTGTGTTCTTTAACTGTCTGAATTTTGAATTTTACTCCTTTTATTTCTTTTATATTTTCAGAAATCAATTTTACAATTTTTTCATTTTCTTCAGTAGGTATTCTTCCTGCTCTTCTATCTATAACTATTCTATTTTTGTCAATTGTTGCAAAGTTTCCTCTTATGGCAATTTCTCCTTTTTTTACTTCAAGTCCAATTCCGAGACATTCAAGAATCCCTCTTCCAATTTGAACTTCTATAGGGTCATATCCAAAAAGTGCAATGTGTCCCGGCCCGCTTCCGGGAGTTATACCAGGTAAAACAGGTATAATAAGTCCACAGGAACCAGTTTCTGCAAAATAATCAAGATTTGGAATATTTGCTGTTTCAAGTTCTGTCTTACCAGTTTCAGGATGGGGAAGTCCACCAACTCCATCAAGAACAAGCAATAATATTTTTTTATCATTTTTCTGTATTATTTCGGATAAAATTTTTTCATAATCCATTTTTACTCCTTTTTTAAGTAAAAATTCTTGCAATAAAACTCTTTTTTATCTCAATTGCTTTATATGGACAAACTTCAAAACAGCATAGACATAATATACATTTTTTTCTATTAAATTTCAAGTCGTTAGAAATTGCTTTTACAGGGCAAATATTATAGCAGGTAAAACATTTTTTACATTTTTTCTTATCTATTACAGGGGCTATTTTAAAAAATTTTGCAATTGGTAAAATAAATTTTGATAGAAGTTTATTTCTGATAAAAAAATATTTTTTTGTGGAGGGAAGTTGAAAATTTTTTATTTCCTTAAAATCACCGATTATTTCAGGTTTTTCAATTCCATATTTATCCATATAAATTTCTATAAAATCAACCTTTTCTGGTTTTATTCCAATCAGTTTACAGCATGCATAATCAACATATATCGGCTTTTCTCCAATTATTAAATATCCAATATTTCTTAAATTACCGGCAGATGGTCCGTCTCCTTCCATTCCTGTTATTCCATCAACTACTGTTAAAAAAATTTTTTCCTCTATTTTTTTATAAAACTCTATAAGAAAAAAAGAAAATTCATATGGAGTTATAAATTTACTGTGAAGATAACTTTTTATTATTCCGGGTATCAAACCATATAAATTTTTAACACCGACAGTGATGGTTGTTAAGTTATGTGTTTTGAATTTTGGAGCATTTAATATAGAGAAATCGTTTAACAGGGAAGTCACAGGAATTTTATAAACTTTGTTATTAACGCAAATATCCAAAGGGAAAGAATTTTCAAACTTTTTTAGTTCAATTTTATATTTATCCCCTATTTCTTTATAACCACATTTTTCCCAGTATTCTTCAATTGGTTTTGATATACCTGCTGGACTGTCTCCTATAATAATTTTTTTATTTTTAAAAATCTCAATCAAAGCGGATATAATTGCTGGATGTGTTGTAACTCCTTCTTCTGGTTGTCTTGCAGAGAGCATATTTGGTTTTATAAGAATTTTTTCAGGAATTTTATTAATTTTAAGTAATTCAATTCCCTTTTTTAACTTTTCATAAATTAAGTCAACTGAGTAATCCTTACATTCTAAAATAATTACTTCTTTTCCCATAACGAAAAAAATTATATCATACATTTTAATTTTTATATTTTTGAAAATCTTTGAATGTAATGTAAAATAATAGAAAAGTATTAAATTTATAAAAAGGAAAAAAATGGTTTCTAAATATACAGTTTACAGAAAAAACATTCTTAAATTGATTTATCAAAATGAAAATATTTCAAGAAAGAATTTGCATGATTTACTAAATTTAAGATTTGCAACAATTACACATATTACAAGAGATTTAATAAAAGAAGGGATAATTGAAGAATCTGGTAAGAGAAAAAGAAAAAGTAAAGGGAGACCTCACGAATTGCTTAAAATAATACCTAACAGTAAGTATTTTATTGGATGTGAGTTAACCCCAGAAAAAATAATTTCAGTTATTTTAAATTTTAAAGGAGAATTTATTGGTCAAAAAACAGTAAACTTGGATGAAACAGATAAAAAAGAAGAAATTTTAATAAAAATTGTAAATTTATTGAAAAATCTTATTGAAGAAAGCAAAATAGAAAAAAATAAAATATGTGGGATAGGTTTTGTAGACCCTGGAATAGTTGATATGCAAAAGGGAGTTTCTGTTTTTTCTTCAATTTTACCGGGATGGGAAAATGTACATATAAGAGATTATTTAAAACAGAAATTATCAATTAATACACTTATAATTGGTAGTTCCCAATCAAAAGTTTTGAGTGAAAAATTTCTGGGTAAGGGTAGAAAAAGTAAAAATATAATTTTTATTGAATATGGAAAAGGGATTGCCTGTGGAATTATAAATGATAATAAAATAATTCATGGACAAGGAGGAGTTGCTGGTGAATTTGGACATGTTAAAATACCTTATAAAGATGAAATCTGTAATTGTGGTAAAAGAGGATGTCTTGAATCAATAATAAGTGTTCCAGCAATTTTGAAAAAAATAAAAGATGTTAAAGGGACAGAACTTAAAATGAATGAAATTATTGAAAGGTATGAAAAGGGAGATAGTGAGATAAAAAAATTTATGGATGATGTTTTTAATATTCTGGTTTTTTCTGTCTCTAATTTAATAAATATTTTAAATCCTGAAATTGTGATATTTGATAAAAATTTTCTTGTTTTTGAGAAGGAATTTAAAAATATTTTTGAAAAAATAAAAGAAAATATGGTTTATGAGTATCCTGTGAGTTTTGAAATTTCAGATTTTGGCGAAGAAATAGGGGCAATTGGAGGCGCATGTCTTGTTATAAGTAATTTTTTAGGACTTGACATTTAATTTTTTTTAAAATATTATTTACAAAAAGGTAAAAAAAGGAGATAAATATGAAAAAGAAAAAAATTTCGGATTTTAGATATGATACAGGTCCTGCAAGAATCCCATGGAGTGCTGTTGGAGAGAAAATAAAATTACAGGATATTATGGAGATTTTAAAATTTCTTATCCCTCCAAAAAATAAAAAATATAAAATTCAATTGAAAAAAGTTGAAAAAGAATTAAAAAAATTGATTGAAAATTCAGAACTTTCCAGTAAATTGACACTTGGAGATAAAGTTAGAACTTTAGAAGAAGAAGTCAAGAAGTTTTTGAAATGTAAATATGCGGTATTTTTGACAAATGCTACTGCTGGTTTTGAAATTGCTTATAAATTTGCTGGTTTAAAACCGGGAGATGAGGTTATAGCGCCCGCAATTACTTTTATTGCTACCATTTCCTATCCACTTTCTATTGGAGCAAAAGTTGTTCTGGTTGATGTTGACCCAAAAACATTAAATATGGATCCTGAAGATTTAGCAAGAAAAATCACAAAAAACACGAAAGTTATAGTCCCTGTTCATATAGGTGGTTATCCATGTGATATGGATGCAATAATGGATATTGCAAGAAAATTTAATGCGGTAGTTCTTGAAGATGCTGCTCATGCTTTTGGAGCAAAATATAATGATAAGATGGTTGGTACAATTGGACATTTTGGTGCTTTTAGTTTTCATGAGGTTAAAAACATAACATCTCTTGGAGAAGGTGGAATTCTTGTTACAAATGAAAAAATAGGAGAGGATTTTCCAAAAGCAAGGTTTGTTGGTTTTAATATTTCCAATCCAATTCCTTTCTGGCTTTATGATGTTGTTGCTTTAAAATGGAGAGGTGATTATTTTGCTCCTGGGAATCATTCTGCTACAGAAATTCAGGCAGTTGCTTTACTTTCCCAAATGAAAAGAATAAATAAAATTATTGGAAAAAGAAGAAAAGCGGCTGAATATTTAAATGAAAGGTTTAAAAATGTTAAAGGAATTGTAATCCCTCCTCTTGATGATAAAAAAATAAAATCAACACATCATTTATATCTTTTCCAGGTTGACCCGGGTGTATTAAATGGAGACATTCAAAAAGTTAAAGAAAAAATGGGAGAAAAAGGAATAACTCAAATCCCTCATTTTGCTCCATTATACAGATTTTCAATTATGAAACAACTTGGATATGATACAGAAAAAATAAAAGAGACATGCCCAAATGCAGAAGAAGTTTTTTTGCATCGGTTTACACATCTTCCACTGTACGATTTTAAAAAAGTTGATTTAAAATATATGTCTGATACAATAATTAAAATTATTAAAGAGATGCAAAAATGATAATAGGAATACCAAAAGAAATTAAAGAAGAAGAATACAGAGTTGGGATTTTACCTGAAACAGTTAGCAAACTAGTTAAAAAAAGGTCATAAGGTTTTAATAGAAAAAAATTCAGGGATTGGTGTAGGAATAAAGGATGAAGATTATCAGGAAAAAGGTGCAGAAATAGTAAATGACCATGCTTATATTTTTAAAAATTCAGATTTAATTATTAAAGTAAAAGAAATCCTTCCTTCTGAATATAATTTATTATGTGAAGGTCAGATGATTTTTACATTTTTTCATTTTTCATCTAATATTGAAATGACAGAAAAACTAATAGAAAAAAAATTATCCTGTATTGCTTATGAACTTGTGGAGGAAGAAGGAATACTTACTATTTTAAAACCAATGAGTGAAATAGCGGGTAAATTAAGTGTTCAGGAAGGAATGAAATATCTTGAAAAAGAATATGGAGGTAAAGGAGTTCTTTTGTCTGGTGCAGAGGGTGTTAAACCTGGTAAAGTGGTAATTCTTGGAGGAGGAACTGTTGGATATAATGCTGCTAAAATTGCTTATTCAATTGGTGCAAAGGTTGTAATTTTTGAGATAGATAAAGAAAAAATAAAAAGATTAAAAAGAGAATTTCCTAAAGGGAAAATTCTGTATTCTGAAAAAGAAAAAATAAAAAAAGAAATTAAAGATGCTGATGTTGTAATTGGTGCTGTTTTAATTCCGGGTAGAAAAGCACCTGTATTGATAAAAGAAGAAGATTTGAAGATTATGGAAGAAGGTACTGTTATAGTAGATGTTTCAATAGATGAGGGAGGCGTTTTTGAAACAAGTCATCCAACTACGCATAAAAATCCAATTTATAAATATGAAGGCATTGTTCATTATTGTGTTCCTAATATCCCTGGAATAGTTCCAAAATCTTCAACATATGCTCTGTGTAATGTAACAGAAAAATATATATTACAACTTGCTGATAAAGGTTTGAAAGCAATAGAAATATCACAACCTTTGAAATCTGGGTTAGCTATAAAATACGGAGAAATTGTAAATCAAAAATTAAGTTGGGCTATGCAGGACTTGGCGATTCCGTCTACAAAGTAATATTCCCTTTTTAGAAAATGTAAACTTTGGATACAACTGACATTATAATTTTTCTTATTTGTCGCAATTACTTAAAACATATCTTCTTTCAAGTCCTTTTTTATATTGGATAACTAATTTTTTCCTGTTTCAGGATTTAGTTTTATTTGAATACTTTTTGGGCCGTGCAGGACTTGAACCTGCGGCCTACGGATTAAGAGTCCGCCGCTCTACCAATTGAGCTAACGGCCCAAAATTTTAAATTGCGCCTGGCGCGACTTGAACGCGCAACCCTCTGCTTAGAAGGCAGATGCTCTATCCTATTGAGCTACAGGCGCTTTTACATTTATTATATTTTAATATTTATAATGCCAGAAGTCAATAAATGTAGGAATCTAAATAATTTTTAAACTTTTGGTATGTAAATTACAAGTGACTAAATTAAAGATGGATTATTATTTTTTTTTATGATATACTTATTTTGATGAAAATTTTTTATGTTTTTTCTGTTTTATTTTTATGTGCAATGATAGGTAGTTGTATTGGAGAAATAATTCTTATGTTTATTCCTCAGGGAACAATTTATTACAATTTTCTTTCAAATCACCTTTCTCCTGTATGGGAAATTAAACAATTAGACCTCATTATTTTCAATCTTTCTTTTTCTATAAGATTTAATATTAATTCTTTTACCCTTTTAGGTTTAATTATAGGTTCAATTTTCTCATTAAAAAAGGTATAATTTCTTTACTATGTCCAAAAAATTCTTTATAAAAACTTATGGCTGTCAGATGAATTTTTATGATTCCGAAAGATTAAGAGCACTATTAAAAAGAGAGAATTTTATTGAAGTTTCTATTCCTGAAGAAGCAGATTATATAATTGTAAATACTTGTTCTGTTAGAAAACATGCTGAAGATAGAGCCATTTCTTTTTTATCTTCTTTAAAAAATTTTAAAAATAATAAAAAATTTTGTCTTGTTGGTTGTACTCCTTCATTATACAGGGAAGAAATTTTTAAAAGATATGATTTTGTAGATATAATATGTGGACCAAATTCGTATAAGAAGTTTGTAGAAGTTTTAAAAAATAATTTCTATGATAAAAAAATAGGAATATTTCAAGAGGATATGGATTTATTTAATGAGATTTTATTACCGGAAATAAGAGGTAGTTCTGTTTCTTCTTTTATTTCAATTACAAAAGGGTGTGAAAATTTTTGTAGTTATTGTGTTGTTCCTTATACAAGAGGGAAACTTATCAGTAAGCCGGTTGGTATCATATTAGAAGAAATAAAAAAACTTGTTGAAAAGGGTATAAAAGAAGTAATTTTACTCGGACAGAATGTTAATGAATATGGTAAAGATAATGGAGAAAATTTTGTAGAATTACTTACCAAAGTCCACAATATTGATGGGTTATTAAAAATTGGTTTTTTAACTTCTCATCCAAAAGACATTTCTACGGATTTAATAAATCTTTTTTCAGAATTACCAAAATTATATAAACATTTACATCTTCCACTTCAATCAGGTTCAAATAAAATACTCAAATTAATGAATAGAAAATACTCTCTTGAAAAATATATTGAAATTGTTCAGAGAGCAAGAAATGCTTGCCCGGATATTTCAATAACTTCTGATATAATTTTAGGATTTCCTTATGAAGATGAAAAAGATTTTGAGCAGACATATAGAGTTATTGAGGAGATTGAATTTGATGATTTATATGTTTTTAAATATTCACCAAGGCCTTTAACAGAAGCAAATAAATTCCCCGATAATGTCCCAAAAGAAGAAAAAGAAAAAAGGCATAGATTAATATTGAATTTACAGGATAAAATTTCTCTTTTAAAAAATAAAAAGAAAGAAGGTAAAATTGACGATGTTTTTATAAAAAAAGAAAGTTATAAGAAAAAAAATTCATACATTGGAAGAACAACTAATAATAAACCTGTTATAGTTGAAACAGAGGAAAAGAAACTGGAAGGTAAAATTTTCAAAGTAAAAATAGAAAAAGGGGAGAGACATTATCTTTATGGAAGTATTGTGAGAGTTTAATAAATTTATTCTTTTGCAGAAATTTCTTTTTTATGTGCAAAAGTCATAAGAAAAGAAGTTATTATAAGAAGTAAAAAACACAAAATCACTTTTTTTAAAATTATTTCTTCTTTATATCTTTCGCCCTTTTTCACGATTTCAACTCTAACTGCATGTATATCCCTTTCACCTTGATGTTTTAAACAGTTTACATTGTATATTCCCTCTATTCTTAGAATATCTCCTTTAACTTTATAACTACCAAGATTTTCTATAATCTTTGCATCCTTTTCACTCACTACTACTCCAATAGCGAAGTCCTCAAATACATCTTTAATATTTACCCATTTTTCTTTCCCTCTTCCCATAATTTCTCCGATTGCTTCTCCTTCAATAATAACAGATTTTCCATTGTATTTTTTGCTATTTTCAAAAAGTTCTTTTATCTTTACTTTTTCAGATGAATAAATGAGTGTTGAAAAAAGTAAAATAAATATTAATTTTTTCATTCGGGACTCCTTAAAGAGATTAAATACTTTATAAAGACAAAAATAGAAATAAATTCCAACCTTCCAATCCACATTTCAATTATATATGTTATTTTTAAAATACCTGGCATATCTGGATTTGTAATTCCAACAGAAAGTCCAACATTTGCACATGCAGAAGTTGATTCAAAAAGAGAATGTATAAATGGATATCCTAAAAAAGTTCCGATTATTCCTCCAATAAGATATGTGACTAAATACATTATTGAAATTATTGCTACTGTTTTAATCTGTACATCAGATAAACTTATATCCTTTATATGGTGATATTTTTCAATAATAACAGTGGAAAAAGGATAACTGTACCCTTTAATTTCCTTTTTTATTTCTTTAAAAATAAGTCCAATTCTCAAAATTTTTATCCCTCCACTTGTTGAACATGAACACCCACCAAGCCCCATCGCAATTGTTAAAATTATCAGTGAAAAGTCATTCCAGTAAGTTTTGAAATGATAAGGGTCAATATTTGTATATCCAACTCCTGTATGTCCTGATATTATCTGATAAAAAACAATTCTGAAACCCGAAATAAAATCAATATTTTTGACACTTTTTAAAAATCCCGCAAAACATAAAAAAGTAAGAGAAATAATACTTATCAGAAAAACTTTGAATTCATAATTTTCAAATATTTCTTTGAATTTTCCTGTCCAGACAGCATAATGAAGGGCAAAACTTGTTGCACCAAGTATAACAATAAGAGCAGTTATCAAATCAACAAGACCGCTGTGATAATAAACAATATTCTGTGTTTGGACTGCAAAACCAGCGGTATCCCATCCAGCCATAAACAAACATATAGCATGGAAAAAACCTCTTGAAGGAGAAAAACCATGAAGAATATTTACAAATCCTAAAATTAGTGTAAAAACTATCAAATAACACGTACTTACAATCCAGATGAATTTTGATGTTTGAACAACATTTGGAAGAATTTTTTCCTCTCTTGCTTCACCCACGTAAATTTTAAAAGCACTTGCTCCTTTAAAAAAAATCAATAATCCAAGTAAAATTATTCCCTGACCACCTATAAAACACATAAAATGTCGCCAGAAATTATAAGAATGTGCCATATGGTCAAGGTCATTAACAAGTACAAGTCCAGTGGTTGCAAGAGCACTCATTGCTTCAAAACAACTATCCATATAAGATTTATAATGACCTGATAAGTAGAGGGGTATTGCGCCAAGAAACATATAGATAAGCCATATCAATGAAGCAATTGTCATTCCTTGTCTCCAGTTTATATCAGAACTTTCAGGAAATTGTGAGACAATTAAATATCCAATTGAAAGGGAAAATAAAGATGTAAATATAAAATCAAGTGCTGGATTCCATTCTTTATATAAAATTGCAATGAAAAGGGGGAATAGCAGTAAATAGCCAATTAAAATTATTAATTTTCCAGTATAATGAAAAATCCCTTTTAAGTCATCTCTTGAAAATTGTGGTATCATGGAAGTTTAATAAGTTTATTAAAAGAGGAATAAAGAATAAAGTTTAAAACCAAAGACAAAAAAAATATAAAAAGAACATAAAAAATTTCTACAAATATTCCGGCAGAACCTTTATAAAAAACATTAATATATTTTAAAATTTTTTTCATACTTCTTTTACCTCTCCTATCAAAGAATTCAAAAGTAGGTTTTCATTTTCTACTTTTGTTATTGCGATAACTTCATCATTTTCTTTAAAAGTAAAATCACTTTTAGGTATAAATAAATCATCTCCTCTCATAACTGCAACTATAACAGAGTCATCTGGTAAATTAATTTCATTTATTTTTTTACCTAAAACAGGTGATTTTTCAGGTAAGTCAATTCTTAAAATTGAAAGTTTTCCTTTTTTAAATGTAAATAATGTTATAAAGTCCTCCCAATTTACTTCTTCTTCAATAATTTTTGCTATCAATGAAGTTCCACTTATTGCAACATCAACACCGAGTTGATAGAATGTTTTTTCATTTTTTGGATTATTTACCCTTGCAACTACCCTTTTAACATTAAAAATTTCTTTTGCTATCTGACATATTACCAGATTATCCTCATCACTTCCTGTTACAGCAGCCAGACAATCTGCTTTCTTAATTCCTGCATTTTTTAAAACTTCAGGGTCGCATCCATCACCCGTTATTACAAGACAGTTTAATTTTTCTGCAATTTTTTCACTTATTTTTGTTTCCTTTTCAATTAAAACAACATAATGATTATCGCTCAATTTTTCAGATAAATAATAACCTACATTTCCACCACCAACTATAATTATATTCATTATTTCAAAATCCTTTTAAATTTATTTAAATTTTTCCTTTCAGTTATACCTATGATTATATCATCTTTTTCAATTTTAAAGTTTTTATCGGGAACAATTCCTTTATTTCCTCTTATTATAGCAAAAATTTGAAGTTCACCATTAACATTTATTTCTTCAATTTTTTTCCCGACAAAATTTTCATTTTTCAATTCAACAATTGCAAAATCTTCATTTTCTATGAGATGGGTTGAATATATTTTTTTTGTAAGCCCTTCTTTTATAAGAGAAGCAATAAGGGTTGTTGTATTTATTGTTTCTATATCAAGTAATTTGCATATTTTTTCTTTATTTGGGTCAGAAATTCTTATTATAACCTTTGGTACTTTAAACATTTTTTTTGCAACCTGACCTATAACTATATTGGCATTATCATTACTTGTAATTACTGCTATAGCATCTGCTTTTTCAATTCCTGCTTCTTTTAAAACATCTATATCAAGTGCATCTCCTAATTTTGTTATTCCATTAAAATCAATCAGTTTTTCAAAACTCTTTTCATCCTTATCTATAACGACCACATCATTCTTTTCATCAAATAATTTTGCAAGATAAGAACCAATTTTACCACAACCAACAATAATTATGTACATTCTTATAACCCCTTTAAAAAACTATTTATAAATTTTTCTCCTTCAATATATCCAATTTTACCATTTTTACAACTTTCTTCATCAAATTTTTCAACTTCGTCTGGTTTATTTAGGGGAGAATAGATAACAAACGGAACATAACCTACCTGATGTGATTTTAATTTAACAGGAGTATAATGGTCAGGAAGAATAGCAATACTGGTGGATTTTAAATCAATATTTTCAAGAATTATTTTTACCAATCTTTTATCAAAGTCCTCTATACATTTTATCTTCAATTCAAGATTTCCTTCATGACCTGCCTCATCAATTCCTTCAACATGTACATAAACAAAATCAAATTTTTTCAGTGCCTCAATAGCATATTCTGCTTTTCCTTCATAGTTTGTATTCCATAGTCCTGTTGCACCAGGAACATTTATAACTTCAAATCCAATCATTTTCCCAATTCCTTTAATTAAATCAACTGCTGAAATTACAGCGCCTTTAATTTTAAATTTATCATAAAATTTTTCAAGATTTGGCTTTTTACCCGGCGACCATGGCCATATATAATTTGCTTTTTCTTTTCCCTCTTTTGCTCTTTTTAAATTAACAGGATGATTTTCAAGATATTTATTTGATTCAATTATTAGATTATTTAAGAATTCTGCTGTTTTCTTATCTTTTTCTGTTTTTCCTTCAATCATTATTTTTTCTATATCATATCCGTAATAATCGTGTGGAGGATAACATTTAATATCTTCAGAAAAATCATTTTTTAAAATGAGTATATTTTTAAATCCAAGTCCTGGATAAAATTTAACCTTTTCACTACCAAGTTTTTTATTTAAAAAATCAATTAATTCTTTACTTTCCTCTGTTGAAATATATCCTGCAGAATAACTTTCAATTTTCCCTTCTTTTACAGTTATAAGATTACATCTGAAGGCAATTTCATTTTCTTTAAGTTCAATTCCATTTGCATATGCTTCAAGTACGCCTCTTCCTGTATAAACATTTTTAGGGTTATATCCAAGTATTGATAAATTTGCAACTCCTGAATCAGTAATAAAATTATCAGGTATTGTTTTCAGCATCCCTGAACAACCCAATTTTGTTATATAATCAATATTTGGTTTTTTAGCAACCTGTAAAGGTGTCTTATTATTCAGTTCTTCAACAGGCAAATCTGCTGCTCCATCCATAATCATAACTATGTATTTCATTTTAAGTCCTTTAAAAATTTTTTGAATATATTATAGTTATTTTCAAGAACAATAAATTTTTCTTCTTTTGAAATTAGATTCTTTAGTGTCTCCGGCATTTCTGGTTCAATTCCAAGAACTTCTTTTATTACTTCCGGAAATTTCCCTGGATGGGCTGTTTCAATTGAAATTACAGGTTCATCTATATTTGATTTTTCAAAAGCAGCAATTCCAACAGCGCCATGTGGGTCAAGTATAATTTTATATTTCTGATAGTATTTTTTTATTGTTTCTTTTACCTCTTCATCTTTTATTGAAAATGAAACAAAATCTTCTTTCATCTTTTTCATATCAGGTTTTTCTTTTAAGACACCATGTTTTATTACTTTACCATCTATACTTCTTTCATCATAAATCCAGCCACCATATAAATCAATTAAACGCGCTAAATTGCTTGGGTGTCCAACATTCATCGCATTAGAATTACATTTTCTTGAGGGAATTACGGGTTTATATTCTCCTGTTTCCAGAAATTTTGGAAATTCATCATTTTCATTTACTGCAACTATAAATTTTTCAACAGGTAAACCCATTTTTTTAGCAATAACACCTCCCATTAAGTTACCAAAATTTCCAGAGGGAACAGAAAAGACAATTTTTTCAAAATTTAATTTTGAAAAAGCATAGAAATAATAAACACTTTGTGGTAATAATCGTGAAATATTTATTGAATTTGCAGAAGTCAAATTTAAATTCTTTAATTCTGGGTCGTTGAAAGCCATTTTAACCAAACTCTGACAGTCATCAAACTTCCCTTTTAAAGCAATTGGAATTATGTTTTTGTTTAATGTAGTCATTTGTTTTCTTTGAACTTCTGTTATTTCTCTTTCAGGAAATAGAACAACCACTTTTATATTTTCTTTATCAAAAAATGCACTGGCAATTGCTCCACCTGTATCTCCTGAAGTTGCAACAAGTACTGTAAGATTCAAATTTTCCTCATCTGCAAGATATTGCATAATTTCAGCCATAAATCTTGCTGCAAAATCTTTGAATGAAGCAGTTGGTCCTCTGTCAAGATAAAGAATATATAAATTTTCATTTATTTTTTCTAAAGGAACTTCAAAATTGTAAGCCCTTTCAACAATTTCATTTATTTTTTCAGAGGGGATTTCATTTTCCAGAAATTTAGAAAGGGCAGAGAATGCGATTTGAGAATAACTTTTTCCTTTTAATAAATCTATTTCTGTCTTTTTTAAAAAAGGGATTTTAACAGGCATATAAAGTCCGTAATCAGGTGCCTGTCCTTTTAAAACAGCATATTTAAAATCAACAACTTCTGATGCTCTATTTGTACTTCTATATAAAATCTTTTCCATAATTTTATATGATATTACCGTTTTTTTGAAAAAAGTCAATATCAGGTGAAATAGTTGATTTTTTTTTAATGGAAAGTATAATCTAAATATATCAAAGCCGGAGTGGTGGAACTGGCAGACGCGCCGGACTCAAAATCCGGTGGAGCCCAAACTCCGTGAGGGTTCAAATCCCTCCTCCGGCATTCTTAAAAAAGGGATTTATCTATGATAAAGAAAGAAATTGTTGAGAAAATATCAGAATCAACGGGTTTAAATAAGACAATAGTTAAGAGTGTAATTGATGAGTTTTTAAATATAATGAAAAATTGTCTTGAAAACACGGAAAGGATTGAACTCAGAAATTTTGGAGTGTTTTACTTTAAAAAAGTAAAGGAAAAAAAGGCAAGAAATCCAAAAACAGGAGAAGAGGTTATTATTCCTGAAAGAACTAAGATAGTTTTCAAGGTATCAAAAAATATAAAAAAGAAAAAATAAAATTATTCTTCTTTTATATTTAAAATTACAGGTAATTTATCGTAGAATGATACTTTTCTATAGAAATTTTTAAATCTTGAGTATTCTTCTGGACTTATTTCCATTTTATTTATTTCAAAAATTCTTCTAAAAATTAAACCTGAATCTGTTTTTTTAAACTCATTAAAAAATTTAGCAAATTCTTCATTTATTTCTACAGATGATGGAATTGCTTCTATTTCTGTTTTTTCTGGAAGTTTATACTCTATTATTTCCTCTTTTCTATAATATGTATTTAATCTTAATGGATATTTCCTTTCTTCAAGAGAAACAATAGAAAGATCAACCAGTTTATCTATAAGAGCAGGTTGAAAAATGATTTTATTTCCTACTTTTATTCCATAATTATTTGTTGAAAATTTATACTTTTCTATCAATTGGTTTTCCATTGATTCAAGACCTGATATTTCAAGAGAAATTAATTTTGTTCCTGGAAGAATTGAATTTAATTCTTTACTTAATGACCTTTCTCTTTCTATCTGTTTTAGATATCTGAAAGCATTTCTTAATCCTGCTTCAAAAATACCAGAAGGGATTACTGTAACTTCACCTGTTAAATTTCCACTTCTATCTAAACTTGCATAAACTATTCTTTTTCTTAAATTTCTTTCAGGTTGTGAAACTGGAATTTTTACCAGTTCAGGATTTTCTCCACATACAAGTGAATATTTATCCTGTTCATAAGGCGGGATATCAGGATATTTCATAACTTCAGTAGTTGGGTCAAGAAATAAATAATTGTTCTCTTTTAATACAGCAAGTATTGCATGATTGAACTGACCGGGAAAAGGAATTTCTTTTTCTACTTTTCTTTCTGTATTTACAAGAGCAATATAAGATTTTATTCCAGCTATTTCAAGCATTTTTTTTAATAAATTTGCTTTATCTTTGCAATCACCATATTTTGCTTTTAGAACTTCTTCTGGATGATGCGGTTTATATCCATGTATTCCCATTTCAAGTCCAACATATCTGATATTTGAACATACATAGTTATAAATTGAAACAATTTTTTCTTCTTCTGTTTTTTTATTTTTTATAAGTTGCTCAACAACTTCTTCAATTTCTTTCCCTTTACTTTTTTCTGTTTTTGATATTTCAAAAAACCATTTTCCTATTTCTTCCCATGATGAAAAAGTAGAAACATAAACTTTTGGAACTACTTCACTTAAAGATGGCATCAGAATTTCTTCAATAATTGGTGGAACATTTCTTTTTTCCCAGATATAAGTTATATAATCAAAACTTTCCTTTTTTTCAAATAGTTTTATATCTTTTTCATATATTTGAATTTTTATTTTCTTAGGAATTTTTAATTCGTATCTTGAAAGTGCAAAATTTTCTGTTGATTGAAAATAAAAACCATCCCAGAAATGCTTTTCTATAAGTGGTTTAAATGTAATAATTTGATACTTATATTCAATAATACTTCCAATCTCAACACCAGGAAAATTTATACTCATTACTTTATATCCTGGATAAAGGGATGAATACTCTGTAAATTCAGCAGGAATAACTATTTTTATATCCTGAGATGTTATTTTTATTTTTTTTCCTGAAGGTAATATTGTGTATCCTTCAATAAATTTTACTTTCTCTCTTTCTGAATCAAAAGGAATCTGTAAGTGACTGAATTTTTTCCCTTTTTCATTTTCAATTTTAATTTTTTGGTGTATCAATGTTTCTTTAGTGTAATTTGAGGATAATTTAACAGAAGCAAAATCAATCAGATAAATATTTTCACTATTGTTGGCATGAATAAAAAAACTAAAGAAAAGAAAAATAAATAAAATTATTCTATATTTACAACTCATTTAATGTTTTCGGGTATTTGCGTTTCTGGAATTGTGTTTTCTGCCGGTCTATACAGATATAAATAATAATTTAGTTTATTTAGTGAATCTCCACCACTTTTTTTCTGCCATAAACTAACTACATAGTAGTAATAAACTCCTAATCCGAAAAGGATTAAGGATAGAATAAAGATTATAATTCCTTTTTTTCTATTTACTTCGTCTACCATCATAGATAGAAAAAAACCTAAAAAACTGATTCCAATTACAACAAGCGCCATCATATATCCAACTTCAAATTCCATTTTTACCTCCCGTTATTTTTTTATTTTACTCTCCAATTTCAAATCTTACAAATTTTTTTACTTTAATATTTTCACCCAATTTTGCAATCTTTGATTTTATATAATCTTCTATTGTTATTTCCTCGTCCTTTATGAACTGTTGTTTTAAAAGAACATTTTCTCTGTAAAAATCCTGTAATTTCCCATCAACTATTTTATCCAGAACAGAAGGAGGTTTATCCTTATACTCTTCTTTTATTTCTTCTATTTTCTTTTTTAAAATTTCCTCAGGTATTGAATCAACATCTATCCATTTAGGTTTCATTGCAGCAATTTGAAGACATAAATTTTTCACAAGTTCTTCAAATTCACTATTTTTTGCAACAAAGTCGGATTCGCAATTTACTTCTATCAAAACACCGATTTTTCCATTTGTATGTACATAAGAACCAATTAAACCTTCTTTTGCTTCCTTTCCTGCCTTTTTTTCTGAAATTTCAAGCCCTCTTTTTTTAAGTATTTCAAGTGCTTTTTCAAAATTACCATTTGCCTCTTCAAGTGCCTTTTTACATTCCATTACACTTAAACCAGTTTTTTCTCTTAAATCCTTAATTTTTGATGTATCTAATTTCATTTTTTCTCCTTTTCTTCTGAATTTATTTCATTTTTTATTTCTTCTTTTATATTCCCTTGAATATATCCTGATTCCTTTAGTCCTTCAAGAATATAATCAGCAAGTTTAAGAAGTACTGTTTGAATAGATTTCAATCCATCATCGTTAGCGGGAATAGGATAATCAACACTTTCAGGATTTCCATTTGTGTCAACTATTCCAACTATTGGAATATTTAATTTTTTACCTTCTTTGATTGCATTTACTTCTCTTTTAACATCCACAACTACCATTGCACCAGGATATTCTGTCATTTCTCTAATCCCTTCAAACTTCTTTTTTAAATCTTCTTTTTCTTTTTCTAAAAGTTGTATTTCCTTTTTTGTATAAAGGTTTATTTTACCAGAACTTTCAAGTTTTTCTATTTCTTCTAATCTCTCTATCCTTTTCCTGATTTCATTGAAATTTGTTAAAGTTCCTCCTACCCATCTATAATTTACATAGGGCATCTTACAGTTTTCTGCAATTTCCTTTATAACTGTCTGTGCCTGTTTTTTTGTTCCGACAAAAAGGATTTTTTTATTCTGCGAAGCAATCTTTTTCAAAAATTCTCCACTTTCTTTAATTTTCTCAATTGTTTTTTCTATGTCAATTATATAAATTCCCTGTCTTTTTCCATAAAGATATGGTTTAATTCGTGGGTCAAACTGTCTCGTTGGATGTCCGAAATATACACCCGCTTCAAGTAATTCTTTTATTGTTATTTCCATTTTTCTCCTTTCTATTTCATAAGAGTTAATATTATAAAATTTTTTTATAAATTGTCAACAAAATTTTTCTTTTTTTTATAATTTTTCATTTCCAACAAAATTTTGTCAAATTGACTATTATGTTATATACTAATAATCAAAAATGAATGATAAAAGAAAACTTAATTTAATTATACTATAAAAGAGGAAAAAAATGAAAAAAGTTAAAGATTATATGGACAAGGATATCCCGGTTGTTGACAAAAAAACAAATCTAAGTGAAATTTTAAAAATTTTTTCAAATTCTCTTTATAACATTATTCCGGTTATTGATGAAGATAATGTCCTGTGTGGTATTATTTGTATTGAAGATATCCTTGAAAATCTGATTTTATCTAAAAAAGATGTTGAATTACTTGAAAAGTTCCCTTTTTTTGCAGATGCTTTTTCAGAAATAACCAGTACTGTTGAATGTATTAGTTCTTTACTTGTTGCTGAAGATGTTATGAACAAAGATGTAATAAAAATAGATGAAAATTCTTCTGTGATGAAAGCGTTGATATTGATGAGAAAACATCATGTTAATCGTCTTGTTGTTGTGAATGAAAAAGACAATCCTGTTGGCTTTATAACAAGAAATAATATTTTAAAAGCAATTGGATGCTAATGGATACAAAAGCACTTATAAGTTTAATTATTTTTATTGGAACCTATTTTTTTATTGCAATTGAAAAAACACCAAAAGTTTATGTAGCTTTTGCTGGTGTTATTCTTCTGGTATTATTCAGAGTTTTTAATTTTGATGAAATTCACAATTATATTGATTGGGATACTATTACTTTTTTATTCGGGATTTTTTTAGTGGTTAAGGTTATTGAAATATCTGGATTTTTTAATTATTTCTCCTTAAAAATTATAAAAAAATTTGACTATGACCCTTTAAAAATTTTTCTGTTTTTTCCATTACTTTCATGGTTTTTATCAGGATTTGTTGATTCAATAACAGTTTTAACTTTTCTTACACCACTTACATATACCCTTTGTAGATTGTTAAAAACAGAACCTGTGTCTTTAATAATTGCAGAAGTTTGTCTTGCTAATATTGGAGGGTCCGGGACTTTAATAGGAGACCCACCTAATGTTATTCTTGGTTCAATGTTTGGTTTCGGTTTTACAAATTTTTTTATACACAATTATATAATTAGTTTTTTATCTGGAATAGGTGCAATTTCCATTTTTTATAGGATTAACAGAGAAAAACTTATTAAAAGTAGAAAAAATATAGATAAAAAGATTTTAGAAGAAATAGTTCCCGAAGAAGCAATAGAAGATAAGACACTTGCGAAATATGGAATGTTGGGTCTTGCAGGAGTTGTTTTTCTGCTTATTTTTAGAGATTTTTTAAAAGAAATTTTCCCATTAAGTATAGGGATTTGTAGTATTCTTCCCTCTCTCTCCATTCTTTCTTTAAAAGGGAGTCATACAAAATTGAAAAATTTATTAAAGGAAATAGATATTGAGACACTTTTATTTTTTGTTTCTCTTTTTGCAATTATTGGTTCTCTTGAAAAAACAGAGATTATAAAAAATTTTGCTTTGTCCCTTAAAAAATATTCACAAAATGGAATTAAAATGAATACACTTTTATTCTGGTTTTCTGCATTTTCAAGTGCTTTTATTGATAATGTTCCTGAGGCAATAAGTATTGGCTATCTTATAAAACATATATCAAATTTTATACCTTATAGATTCACTATTTTAATATGGGCTTCAAGTTTAGGACTTGATATGGGCGGAAATTTTACTCCAATAGGAGCAAGTGCAAATGTTGTTGCTTATGGATTTTTGGAGTCCCATGGTATAAGAGTTGGTTGGAAAAAGTGGATTAAATTAATGTTTTTACCCAATTTTGTTGCTGTAAGTATCAGTTATATTCTTGTGATTTTAAAATTCATAGCAGGATTTTATTAATTTTTTAATTTCAACCAGTTAAGTTTACAATTTCTATATCTCCCCATAAAAAAATTTCTTTTTCTTTTATAATAACAATTCCTTCAATAAATACAAAATTTTTCAATTCGGAAATAATAAGTTGTTTATCTATTTTATCTTTAATTAAATTACCGAAATAAGTCGCTGCTCCATCTGAAAATGTTGAAGAAGGGGAAATAACTGTAACAGCATCTGCTTTTCCAAAACTTATTGAGTGTCCTAGTTTTCCACTTGAAGTTGCAATTCCATATGGAATTTCCCTTTTTTTAAGTTTTATTCCTATTTTCATTGAAAAAGGAGAGTTTCCAGCATAGATCCCAACTATAAAATCACTATTCATTTTAGCAAAAATATCTCCTCCATTTTCAATAATTATTTCATCAGATTCAGAAATAAACTTTTTTCCTATTATTTCAGATATTGCACCTGCTACTGAAGCCATTGGTCCTGTTTTTGTTAAAAATGAACTTTCTGACATAAGTTTTATAATTTCCGCATCACTTTTAGCATAAACAGGAGAAAAAGAGAATAAAAAATCAGGGTTCTCTCTAATATAATCTTTCAAAATTTCTCTTTGTTTTTTAACCTCATTAAAAATTTCATTTTTTAGATTTTTTTTAGCCATAACAAGAAGGTCGGTTTCCTCTACCTTAACTTCAAATTTCAAAAAATTTTCTCTTTTTACTATACTTCTATAAAATCTTTCCTTTAAGTTTATCTTTTTGTTCATAATAAGAATTTTCTGTAATCTACTTTATTCTTTTTCTCTATGATTTTTTTTTCCAGTATATCTCCTTTTAAATTTTTAACAAAACATATATCTTCTTTTTTCAAATAAGAACTATAAATTTCAAAGATTAAATTTTCAATCTCTCCTTTTATCATACCTATTACATCTGGATTTTTTTCAGAAAAAATTATAAGATCATTTTCATTACAAAAATTCATTATTTTTGCTGTTTCTCTTTCATCCCTCGTAATAATCAATTTTGTTTTTGGAGAAATCCTGAAATGTCTTCCTATCTGTAGAATATAACAATCATTTAAGTTTATATCACTGGAATGTTCAAATAAATCCTTTAATTTTCTACAAAATCCAGCATCTGTCAGTAAACAACCACCAGAAGGTGTTCCAAAATATTTCAAATTTTTTATTTGAGCAAGATAAAGTTGCAATTTTCGTTCTCTTCCTTTGATACCAAGTAAAAGTTCTCTTTGTACAATACCTCTTTTTTCAACTTCTGTAGGTGGTAAATTTAATGCTGTAAGAGGTCTTAAAAGATTCCCTTTTAATGATGATTTTTCTTCAATGATTTTTAAAGCATTTAAATTTTGTGATTTACCCCTCTGTTCAAGGACTTCTCCTGTAAATACAAACTCTCCTTTTTCTTTTTCCATAATTTCTTTTGCTTTTTTTAACATGTATATATGACAATCAATGCATGGATTTAAATTTTTGCCATATCCAAATTCAGGGTTTTTTACAATTTCAATGTAGTCCTCCTGTGCTTCAATAATTAAAAGTTTAAAATTCATTTCATCGGACAATTTTTTCAGGTTTTTTATTATCTGTTCTCCAAATTTTGAAATAAAGGGTGTATTTATAAAAATACCTATAATCTCAAAACCCTGTTCTTTTATCATCTGAAGTGCAAGAACACTATCAAGACCTCCTGATATTAAACCTATCGCTTTTTTTCCCATATTTTTAGTGAATGTTATTCTTTATATATGATATAATTAAATCTATGAGAAAAGCAATTATAATAACAGGACCTACCGGTGGACATTTTTTTCCTGGTCTTGCAATAGGAGAGAGATTAAAGGATAAGTTTGAAATTAAATTTTTTGTTCCGAAAAGGGAATATATAGTTAAACATCTTGAAAAAAGGAATTTCACATTTCGTTTTATTCCAACAGCAAGAATTACAAAAAAAAATTTTATTTTTTCCACTTTTAAAATTTTTTACCTTATAATTTTTTCAATTATTCTCTTTTTAAAAGAAAAACCACGAATAATAATAGGAACTGGAAGTTATGTATGTGTACCTTTCATTATTGGGGGTAGAATTTTATGTAAAAAAATAATAATTCATGAGCAAAATTACATACCGGGAAAGACCACAAAAATTTTATCTCCTTTCGTAAACTTTATATTACTAACATTTCCTTATAAAAATAAATTACCTTCTAAAAAATGTATTATAACAGGATTTCCATTAATTTCAGAATATAGAGAAAATTATAGAAAAGAAAAGATAAGAGAAATTTACGGACTTGAAAATATAAAAACAATTTTAATTCTTGGAGGAAGTCAGGGTGCTTCTTTCATAAATAGATTAATCATAAATAATCTCAGTTACTTTAAAAAAAAAGGATTTCAACTTGTACACATAGCAGGAAAAGAGAAAGATTTTGTAGAAAAAAAATTTTTTGAGAATAATATAAAGGGAAAAGTTTATGATTTTTTTTACGAGATGAATAAACTATATTCTGCAGTTGATTATGTTATATGTAGAGCAGGAGCGGGAACTCTTGTAGAAATAGTTGAAAAGGAAATTCCTGCTTTTTTAATCCCTTATCCATATGCAGGAGGTCATCAGGTCAGAAATGCTGAGTATTTATCAAAAGTTGGTTGTGCTTTTTTTGCTGAAGAAAAATATATTGAAACTGGGAATTTTGTTGATTTATTTGAAAAGTTTTTACAGGAAAGTTATAAATTAAAGGAAAATTTGAAAAAAATTAAACTTTCTGATAATGGTAAAATTGAAGAGATTATTTTTACACTTTTTAAGGAGATAACATGAAAGGATTTATAAAAAACTCAAAAAGAATACATCTCATCGGGATTGGTGGCATTGGTGTAAGTGGTCTTGCTAAAATTTTACTTCGTTTAAATAAAAAAGTTTCCGGTTCAGATAATAATTATTCACCAATTATTAAAAAACTCAGAAAATTAGGAATAAAGGTGTACATTGGACAGAATGAAAAAAATATAGATTCAGATATAGACCTTGTTATTTATTCTCAGGCAATTTTACCTGATAATCCTGAATATAAAAAAGCAAAAGAATTAAATATCCCTGTTTTAAGTTACCCGGAAGCAGTTGGAGAAATAATGGAAGAAAAAAGGGGAATTGTTGTTTCAGGTACTCATGGGAAAACAACAACTTCTGCCCTTGTGGTAAATCTTCTAAAGACATTAAATTTATCACCATCTTTTTTAATAGGGGGTGAAATTATAAATGTAGGAAATTCGGGTGTGGGTGATGGTGAGTTTCTTGTTGTAGAAGGTTGTGAGTATAAAAGATCATTTTTAAATTACCATCCAGAAATTGCTATCATTACAAATATTGAAAAAGACCATCTTGATTACTATAAAGACATAAATGATATAAAAAGTGCTTTTTTTCAGTTTTCTCAAAATATTAAATCAGATGGTGTTTTAATTTACTGTAATGAAGATAGAAATGTTAAAAGTATTGTTAAAAAACTAAAAATTAAAAAATTATCTTACGGGTTTAATTCAGGAAATATAACATGTGAAGGAGTTAGAATAAGAGGAAGAAAAACAGAGTTTGAGTGTTTTTTTAATGGGAAAAAACTTGGAAAAGTTAATATAAATCTATGGGGTAAACATAATGTTTTGAATTCTCTTGCTGCTGTGGGAGTTGGGATTTACCTTGGTTTTTTATGGAAAGAAATAAAAAAAGGACTTGAAAATTTCAAGGGAGTTCACAGGAGATGCGAAATTCTTGGAGAAAAATCGGATATTATTGTTATTGATGATTATGGACATCATCCAACTGAGATAAAATCAACACTGAAATGTATAAAACAGGTATTTCCTGATAAAAGGTTGATAGTCGTATTTCAACCACATCAATATAGCAGAACAAGATTTTTATTGAAGGACTTTGCAAAATCATTTTCACTTGCAGATAAAATTGTTGTTCCTGATATATATTTTGTCAGGGATTCATTAATTGAAAAAAAACTTGTTAATGCAGAGATTCTTGTTGAGAAAATAAGAAAAAATGGTAAAAAAGCAATTTATCTTCCAACTTTTAGAGAAATAGTAGAATATCTTTATGAAATAAAAAAGAGAGGAGATATAATTTTGACTATAGGTGCAGGTCCTGTAGATAAAGTTGCAAAAGAATTTTTAAAAAGAATTAAATGAAAAAAATAATTTTAACAAGGGAAGAGATATTAAAAATAGAAAAAGAAACAGTTGAAAAATTTGGTATCAGCAATTTGATTCTTATGGAAAATGCAGGAAGAGAAAGTTTTTATGTAATAAAAAAAATATTGAAAGATATAAAAAATAGAAAGTTTTTTATTTTGTGTGGTAAGGGTAATAATGGAGGTGATGGTTTTGTTCTTACAAGATATTTATTTAATAATGGAGCAAATGTTAAAGTTTTTTACCTTGGCAAACCAGAAGATTTTACCGATATTTCTTTTTTAAATTTTGAAATATTGAGAAGATTAAAAATTGACACAGAGAGTATAAATGATTTAAAATTAAAAGGGTTGAAAATTGAAAGAAAGGACGTTTTTATAGATGCTATTTTAGGGATAGGAATAAAAGGTGAAATAAAAGGTGATATGAGAAATGTAATAGAGTTTATAAATAAAAGTTCAATTTATACTGTGTCAATTGATATACCATCAGGGCTTGATGCTGACACAGGTGAAATACACGGTGTTTCTGTTAAAAGTAATATAACAATAAGCATGGGATTTTTAAAAAAAGGTTTCTTTACTGGTAAAGGACCTGAATATGTAGGAAAAATTAAATTAGTCGATATTGGTTTTCCAAAATACTATTATGAGAAAGATAAGTAAAATTTTTATTTTTTTATATTTACTAAATTTTAGTATATATGGTGAATCTCAGGTTCTTACATTCGGGACAAAGACAAAGAAGATTGAATTTCTGAAAAAAGTTTTAAACAATAAAGATAAGGTTTATATAAAAGAAGTTGCTAATTTTTTAGATGATGAAGATAAAGAAGTTAGAACTTTTGCATCTTTAATACTTTATGAAATAGGAGATTCTACCTGTATTGATTTCTACAAAAAATCTCTTGGTGATGAGTACTGGCAGATAAGATTATATGGAATAAAAGGACTTGTTAAATTTGGAGAAGGGGATATTCTTGAGAATTTATTTGCTTCACTTGATGACCCATACTGGCAGGTAAGATACTATGCTGCAATAGGTATTGGAAAATATGGAGACGAAAATTCAATCTCTAATCTTATTTCACATCTTAATGAGACAAATTTAGAAGTAAAAAAAGCAATTCTGATATCATTAAAGAGATTATTATGGAAAAACATAACAAGATTTAATTTTAAGTCAATGGATGAAAATCAATTAAAATTACTTTTTGATTGTTTTGAAAGTAATGATGAGCAGATAAAATTATTAACAATTTCTATTTTTGAAAGTGTGAAAGATGTAAGGAGTATTCCATATCTTGTAAAATTGCTGGGAGATAAAAGTGATGAGGTGAAGATTAAATCATTATGGGCACTTGAAGGATTTAAAACGAAAAATATAGAAGAAATTGAGGGTTTATTGAATGAACCATCTGTAAAGGTAAAGATTGAAGCGATTAAAACTCTTGTTAGATTAAAAGGAGAAGAAGGAATAAATGGTTTAATTAAAGGATTGAGTGATGAAAATGAGAGTGTAAAGATATATTCTTTATGGGCACTTGAAAAATTTAAAAATCCTGCTTCTTATCCTGAAATAGTTAAATGTATTGCAGATAAGTCCCTAAGTGTTAGAGAAGAAGCAATAAATATTATTGAAAGAACTGATGATTCTATATTTATTCCTATTTTAGAAAAGTTTATTGAGAATAAAGAAACAAACATAGAGCATAAAAAACTGGCTATAATTGAACTTGGAAAAATAGGAAATCTTGATTTAAACAGAGCAAAAGATATACTCAAAAAATATTTAAAAAGTTCTGATAGAGAAATAAGATATACTTCTATTGAAGGTTTCTATTATCTTGATAAATTTGATGATTATTACATTAAAAATCTTGTTTATATGGAAAAGAATGACCCTGATATAAGAATTAGAAAGTGCAGTTCAAGATATTTAGGTGAAATAATAGATGAATGCATTATTAAAATAAATAGTATGAGAGAAAGCGATAGAAAATTTGTTATTGATAAAATAGATAGTTTCATAGGAAGTAATGAAATAAATAAGTTGTTAATTAAGATGTTTTATAGTAAATATCCAGAAGTTAGAGAAAAAGCGGTTTTTGTTTTAAAAGAGATGCCCAGAAAAGTATTTGCAAAAAATGTTAAAGAACTTGCAAAAGAATCAGATGTAGAATTAAAAAAATTATGTGCTATTGTTTTAGGAGAAATGCGAGATTTAAGTTCAATTGGAATTTTAAAACAGGGATTAACTCATTTTGACCCTGAATATCAACTTATATGTGCCAATTCTCTTGCAAAAATGGGTAGAAACGACGGGATTAATGTGATTATGAAAAATATTAATAATGATGATGTTTATTATCAGAAAATTGCAGTTGAATCTCTTATTTATTTAGATAAGATAGCGTATTCACCTATATTTATTAAAAAACTTCATGACTCAGAACTTGATATAAAAATTATTTCTGCATGGGGACTCGCAAGGTTAGGAAATTTAACAGGTTTAGAAGTTCTTGTAAGATTGTCTGAAATAAATGTTGAACCTATAAGAACACTTGCAAATATTTATCTAAAGGACCAAAAAATTCCTTCTAATCTCAGAAGTAAGATACCTTTTATTAGAGAGGAAATATATAGAAATAAATTAGGAGTTCAGGAGGTAAGTCCGAAGATAATGTATTCATATAAAACAGATATTCCAGTTGAAATAGATGGAAAAGATGATGAAGGAATATGGAAAATGATTGAGGAAATTAATGGATTTATAAGTATAGAAGATGAAAAAGTTTTTATTGATGCTCAAACAAAAATAGCGAGTGTTTATGACAATGAAAATATTTACTTTTTAATTAAATGTGAAAATCCATCAAATGGTGTAATAAATTTTGATACAAGAGATTTTTTAACAATTTCTATAAATCCAAAGAATTCTTTTAATGAATGGTATCAATTCGTTTTTCATCCCCTTAAGTTTACATTTCCACTTTCTGAAGAAGTAAGATATCTTAAATACAGTTACAAATGGAAATTTTATAAAAATGAAGAAGATGTGGATAAATTATGGAATTCTGATTGGAAAATTGATACAGATGTTTCTTCCCCTGGAACAGTTAGAAAATGGATTGCTGAAATAGCCATACCTATTAAAGATTTAAAAGTAGAAAAAATTATCAAAGGAACTCAATGGACAATAAACTTTCAGAGAGAGATAAATAATTATATTATATCAACATGGACAGGTAGAATAGATATTCCAGACCAGTTTGGTTTAATTATTTTCAAGGAGAGCCCATGAGAAAATTTATTATTTTTATTACTCTTTTTATTTTATTTGCTAATGGATTTGGGGCAAACTGGTATGAAAAGAACAAACAACTTTCAGTTGTTTTTTCAAATGAGGTCTGGAAGTTAGTTGAAAAAGCAAATTATTATTCAAATAGAGGAAATATAAAATCTGCAGATGCATATTTAAGAACTGCTAAAGAAAAAACAGAAAAATGTGAGCCGTTTTCTCCTAATAACTGGCCATTTGGATGGCCAAGAGATAAAGAAAGTTTAAAATATTTAAAATATGCAACACCGGTTGCTTTTATCTATAGAATAATAGGAGATTTTTGTTTAGATACTAATTATATAAAAGAAAGTATAAGGTATTTTGAAGTTTATCTGAGTAAGTGTTTAATTCCTGATGCGGACTATTATATGTTGCTTGCCAGTATCTATGAAAAAGAAGGAATGTATAATCAAGCAATTAATTTATATTATGAGATTTCAAAATTTATTGAAAATAAAAATTACTGGGGGAAAGATTATTCTATAAGTGACATAGAAAAGAAGATAAAAAATTTAAATTTAATGTTTAAGAAAAATTTGGTTATTATTCTGAATCCTGTATTTATTGACATTCCTCCGTTTATCCAGACAGATTTTTCAAGTATATTAACAGATGAAATTAATAATATAAAAAATGTTATTATTGTTCCAAGAGAGAGTTTTTTAAAAGTTTTGAATGAGCAGAAATTTATTGAAATGTCAATAGAAGATGAAGAACTTTCAATTGCAGGTAAAATTCTGAATGCTGATTATGTATTTAAGCCATCTCTTGCTAAAATTGTTAATACTTATGTTTTTAATTTGGATGTTTTTTCAATTAACAAAAAAAAGTGGTTTGAGCATTATGAGTATAAAACAGATGATATGAGATATATTCCTAATATGATTAAAAGATTTACTGTAAACTTTCAGGGACTGGATATTCCATCTTCTTTATTTTTACCAGAAACAAAATTTTTGTGGAGTTATGAAACCGATGATTTAATAAATGACCTTAAGACATCCAGAGATAAAAAAAGAATTTTAATAGGATGTGATTCTGGAAGTGCTTATTTGATAAATGATAAGGGAGTTTTAATACGAAAATTAAATATGTCAGAAAAAATTATAAAAGTTTCAATCTCACCTGAAGGAAATTATTTTTCCTTCTTTACACTTGAAGGGATTTTATATTTTCTTACAGGAAATGGAAAGATTTTATGGACAAAAAAGACAGGGAATTTAGGAAGAGGGATAGGTATATCAGAAAATGGTAAATTTATAGTTGCTGGAATTGATAAGAGAATACTTTATATTGATAAAAATGGAGAGATTTTCTGGGATTTAAACTTACCAGAAATTATTTCTTTTGTTAATATAAAAGACGATGGAAGTCTGGTTTTTACAGGAACAGAAAATGGGAAGTTATACTGTTATAGGGATGATGGAAACCTAAAATGGGAAAAAAATATAAATGGTAAAATAATAAATATTAAACCCGGAGAAAATTATATTTGTGTTGAAACCGAAACAGGAATGATTTATTTATATGATTTAAATGGAAATGAAATAAAAAATTTCAGAAATGATGAAGAAATTAATTATAATATTTTTTCTTCTGAAATTCTTGAATTGATTTCTGGAAAAAAAGGGAATTTTTTATTCTTCCTTTCATACGATAAAAAAAGTTTATGGAGATATATTTTAAAAGATAGATTAAATTTTCTTGAATCCTTACCTGATGGAAAATTTATTGTTTCTGCTGAAGGTAAAAACATCTTTTCTTTTTCTATAATCTGGAAGTAAAAATAATGAAAGATACTTTTTTTTAATGAATGTGACTGTATTTAGATAATTTATCTTTTTTTGAAATAAAAAGAAGAGGAAAAACTATATCACTTGTACAGCAAGGAATTACTACAGCAAGTACCATATAAATTAAGACACTCCCTATCCGATGAACCCAGTCAATTAGTCCGAAACTGATAAGATAGAATATGGAGGCAGTTGCACTTACAAATACATGTAAAGAATGAGAGAAAATAACTCCTTCTGATTTTTCAAGTGTTTCAGGTGCAACATAACCCATAAAAACCCCCAGAAATAAAAATGGCAATACAATTTGAGGATGTTGAATTATACATATATGGAGTTTCATTTTTGCACCGAGTAGAAATCCAGAAATATAAGGAATAAAAATATCACTTATTCCACAAATTCCAGCAGAACCAATTACTCCAATTATAAATGCCTTCCAGAATTTCTTTTCATTTTTCCAGAACATTGTAGTTGTTGCAAGAGCAGAGAAAAGCATATGTGTTGGATGAAAAATATGGAAAAGTTCTTCAAAATATTCAGAGGGGTTCTCTATATTTAAAATTTCAACAAAAAAGGTTAAAATTCCAGCAAATATAAGTCCAATTGTAACTGAGAGAACAGAAAAAGGTATATGATGAGAAAGAGCATCTCCAATAAACTTTATTTTTTTCATATTTTACCTCCTCTTACAATTTTTACATAATCCTTTAAGAAAAAATTGGTGTTCTGTAATAATAAAGCCGGTTTTCTTTTCTATATCATTTTTTATTTCTTCAAAATTACAAATTCCAAAATCATCTACTTTATGACATGAGATACAAACTATATGGTGATGATGAATATTCTTTTCTTCTTTGCAAATCCCATAATAAAATCTGTTTTCTTCACCTTCTATTTTTGTTAATATCCCAATTTTTTCAAAATATGCAAGGTTTCTATATACTGTTGGAAGTCCTATTTTTTTAAAGTTGTTTTTCATATATTTCCAGATATCAAATGGAGTAAAATATTTATCATTTTTGAGAAAATAGTTTATTATTGCAACCCTTTTAGGAGTAATTTTTAACTTATTTTTTTTAAGCGATTTTTTATATTTTTCCATTTCTAAATGAAAATGATTTTCATTTATATTATACGGTTATACTTTTAAATTGTCAAGATAGAAAACCTATAAATAAAAACCTCTCCTGCGGGGAAGACAGGAGAGGAAAAAGGGGGGTGAAGGAAGGTAATATTTAATTATAACATAAATTTAAAAATTTTGCAAGTTAAATTTGTTTTAATTAATAGAGATAAGGGTCTGATGGTGGATTTGTTTTTTTAACTTCTTCTGCAATTATTTTGACTTTTCCCTCTTCTATTTTAACTTTTCCTTTTACATTCACCCAGTCCTCATTTTTAAATTCTTCTTTTTCTTCTGGTGGTATCCACTCGCCTGTTGATTTTTCTTTTATCCCCTTATATTCTACTTCAACCCCAAGTGGTGTGGCATCAGCAGCACAGCATGTTATTAAAAATCTTATTAAAGTAAACTTTTCTTTTTCTTCTCCTTTATATACCATACCTTCTATGCTCACATCTTTTTCTTCTATTTCTTCTGGTTTTGATTTTGAAAGGGCAAGAAGTTGTTTGATTGTAAGTTTTTTGTATTTCCCTTCTGTTTCTATCTTTTCCTGTAATGATTTTAAAATATCCTTGCTTAGAAACTCTGTCTGTATTCCTCTTTTTAATGCAGCATAGGTTGGTAAAGCCGTTGGTCTGACAAGAATAAATAAAATTAAAGGGAATAGGAATATAATAAAGGAAAAAATATCATAGACATTTAACTGTTTAAAATTTTTCATTTTTTTAATTTCAATTGTTAGGAGAAATACCAAAATCAAAACACCTATTACTATGTATGGAAAATAAAAGTTTTTGACAAATATTTTGAAATTTCCTGTAAAAATTAATGAGATAAAAAACAAAATATAGAAAATTATAATTAAAAATTCATAAAACTGTCTGTTCTTAAAAATTTTCATATCTCATCCTCCTAAAAAACTTCCAATAATTCCAAGAATAAAAAGGGTTAAGAATACACTTACAAGAAGTTTTTTGACAAATTTTTCTTTGAATGCAGCAAAATATACAAGTATTAGAGATATACTCATCATTGGTCCAGAAATCATGAATATAATTTTTGAGATATCGGGTAAGTAAGTAAATGAACTCGCTACAAAAGCATCCGCATAAGAACATAATGAAAGAATTATAGAAAGAATTTGCATTGATAGAATTGATAAAACTTTATTTTTGCCTATAGCAATAAATACTTCTCTTGAAGTAAATGTTGAAAAAAGAGAAGCAAGTGTCGCTCCTATTATTAAGTATTTTCCCATAATCAAAAAATCATTTCCTGAATGAATAAAAATTCTTTCAAATTTTGAAAGGTTTTCATCATGTTTGTGTCCTTCTTCATATTCCTTTAAAATTTCACTTTTATCTTCTGGAGCAATTAAAATACCAACAAAAACACTTACAATAAAGGCAATAAGGAATCTGCCAAAAACCATTTTTAAAGAGGAAAAGGCAAGATAGGTTGAAAAAAGAGTGATTGGATTGATTATTGCAGTCGCAAGAAGATAGGAAATACCTCCTGGAGTTGGTATTCCCTTTTTCATCAATCTTCTTGAAACAGGAATTTCTCCACATGAACAGACAGGAAATAAAAAACCTAAAAATGAGCCAAATACTGCAGATGAAAACTTACCCTGAGGTAAAATTTTTTTGAATTTATCTTCTGAAACCAAAACTTCAATTGTACCCGAAATTAAAGAACCGATTAAAATAAATGGAAATCCCTCAATTAAAATAGCAAGTGAGACAATTGTAAATACCTGTAATTTTGGATTTTTAACTATCCGATTTAATTGAGAAAAAGAACCTGACTGCCAGAGATTGAAAATAAAAAAAAGAAATAAAACTCCTATACTTATTAAGATTTTTTTCAGAGTTTCTTCTTTTTTTTGTTTTATTTTCTCCATATTTTTAAAATTATACTTCTCAAAATTTTTATTTTCAAAATCCTGTTGCCTCATATAAGAATCTAAGTAAAATTTATATACGATGCCTCACAT
>ERZ795045.497-NODE-497-length-50761-cov-6.625784_pt1 | contig 50761 bp, 45 predicted proteins | sample MGYA00375129_ERZ795045 | MGnify/ENA primary metagenome ERZ795045 (study PRJEB30174, sample SAMN05720166) | activated sludge metagenome | isolation source: anaerobic digester from wastewater treatment plant | place: Japan | collected 2015-05-15 ...
ATATGACCAAAGAAGAATATGCACTGCGGGGGTACGATCTACCATGGCTTCCCTTTTCAGCACCTTGTCATCTTCCGTTCGAACCGATACAATGCCCGTCAACAAACCCTTTGAATGAAAGTCGAGTAAACCGCATGAGAATTCTTTCTGACGCAGAAATAAAAGAGCTGGCGCCCAAAGGGGCTGTTTTGACAATCGGAAACTTCGATGGGGTTCATCGGGGCCACCAGGCTATCCTTCGGACGGCACGGCAAGCCGCAGACCGGTTCGCTTCTCCGCTGGTTGTGATAACGTTCGACCCCCATCCGGCAGCAGTGCTTCATCCCGAGAAAAGTCCCGGAGTCCTGACCCCCCTTCCGCTGAAGGCCGTTCTGCTGGAGCAGTGCGGTGTGGACGTGCTGATTGTGATTCGAGATACCCTTTCGCTCCTGAATCAGTCCCCCAAGGACTTCGTGAGCGGGTTTCTCATCTCTTCTTTGGCACCCCGCACAATTGTGGAAGGACCCAATTTCACTTTCGGATATGGGCGAAGCGGAACCCTCCAGACACTTCGGCAGTTCGGACAGGAATACGGTTTTGAAGTGCTCGAGGTACCGTATACCGCCGTTCATCTGAATCAGGACCAGCGCAGCATCATTTGTTCCAGTTCCACCGTTCGCCGGCTCCTCGAAGACGGCAAGGCGGCCCACGCCGCCCAAATCCTCTCCCGCCCGTATCGTCTTGTCGGAACAACCATCCCAGGACGAGGCATCGGCAGAACCCTTGGTTTCCCAACCGCTAATCTCAAGCCCGCAGAACAGATTATTCCTTCCGAAGGGGTCTATGCCGGCTTTGTCGCCGTGGGAGATTCTCTGGAAGAGGTCTGCCAGCAGCCGGCTCGAAGACCGGCGGCCTTCAGCATCGGACGGGCCAAGACGTTTGTGACCGATCACCCTCTTCTGCTGGAAGCCCATCTGCTCGAGTCGAATGTTGAAGACCTAAGCCGAAAATATTTAGCGATGGACTTTGTCGAATGGCTGCGCAATCAGCAGCGTTTTGAATCGCGGGAAGAGCTTATCCGTCAAATCGCCCTCGACTGCCAAAAAGCCCGGCAGATTTTGTCCGATTCAGCCGGACGATAGACGGGCGGAAATCAGAACATTATCCTCAAAAATCTGAAGGGTCGGCCGCCGAAGTTCCAGCGGCCCCAACGAGGATATCGCCGCCGACAAATCCGCAATCCCGGCCTGCCCAAGCAAGACCGGGGCTATATAGATGAAGACTTCATCCGCCAGATTCTGTTTGAGAAACGCCGTCAGCAGAGTCGGACCGGCTTCGACCAGAATCTGCTGAAGCCCCCGTTTGCCTGCCTGGTTCAGCACATCTTCCAGATCACACCGCTGTTCTTTCTGACCGGCCTCCAGGACCTCCACCCCTGCCTGCCGGAGCCGAAAAACCTTTTCCGGCTCTATCTGAAAGGAAGCATGGGTTGTAAACACCCACGTCGGGGCTTCCTGAACACTCAAAACCCGGCAATCCCAGGGAATCCGTAATTGACTGTCCAGAACAATCCGAACAGGAGGCCTTCGAACCGGTTCATCCAACCGAACGGTCAGTTGAGGATTGTCCTCCAGAATGGTTTGAATTCCCGTCAAAATTCCCTGCACTTTTCTGCGGAGCTGATGGACATGCCGTCGGCACGCTTCATTGGAAATCCATCGTCCCGTTTCGGTCGGATTTCGGCGGGCGAGTTTCCCATCGAGACTTTGGGCCCATTTGAGGATCACCCAGGGCCGGCCGGTTCGGATATGCTTCAAATAGGGAGCGTTGAGCGATTCGGCCTCTTTTCGGCAAAGCCCCGCCTCCGTAAAAATTCCTGCCTGTCGAAGTTCTTCGAATCCCCTGCCGCTGACCTTTGGGAACGGGTCTTCCATAGCGGCAACAACCCGGGCAACTCCGGCTTCAATAAGGGCTTTCGTGCAGGGTCCGGTTTTTCCGGTAAAGCAGCAGGGCTCGAGGGTCACATAGACTACGGCCCCCTGCGGGTCGTTTCCCCGCCGGCGGCAGTCGCAGAGGGCCTCGATTTCGGCGTGCGGTCCCCCAAATTCCCGATGCCATCCTTCGCCAATCAGCCGGCCGTCTTTGACAATTACACACCCGACAGCCGGATTCGGCTCGACCCGACCCAGTCCCTGCCGCGCCAGCTCCAGCGCCCGCCGCATGGTCTGTTCTGCTTCCATCCGGTCCTCCCGGAATAGAGATTATTTCAATCCGAGGGTCTCTTCAAACCCGTACAAAAGATTGAGATTTTGAATCGCCTGACCGGAGGCCCCCTTAATCAGGTTGTCAATGGCCGAGAAAATCACAAGACGGCCCTTCACAACCGTGGGGAAAAGATGGCAGTAGTTGCTCTTGGCCACGTGTTTGAGCGCCGGCGGCTTGGAGAGAACCTGGACAAACGGCTCGTTCTGATAAAAAGACCGATAGAGTTCGAGCAGTTGGGCGGAGGTGACGGCCTTTGCGGGTTCTCCATATACCGAAGAAAGGATGCCGCGGTCAAACGGTCCGACATGGGGCTGAAAGAGGATTTCCACGGGCTTGCCGGCTGCATCAGAGGCGACCTGCTCCATCTCCGGCATATGGCGATGGGTCCCGACGCCGTACGGCAGCAGATTTTCGTTCATCGCCGGAAAATGAAACACAGGGCTCGGATTTTTGCCGCCGCCGGAAACACCTGTGACAGCGTTGACAATAATTCCCTTCGGCTGAATCAGGCCTTCGCGAAGCACCGGCAGCAGGGCCAGCAGGGCGCCGGTCGGAAAACAGCCGGGATTGGCAATCAGCCGGGCGGAGGGAATCTGCTTTCGATTCATTTCCGGAAGCCCGTACACCGCATGGGCCAGGTTTTCCTTATCCGTATGCGGCACATAATATTTTTCATACACGGCCGCATCGCGGAGGCGGTAATCGGCGCTGAAATCCACAACCTTCAGCCCCGCCGCCAGCAGTTTCGGGACAAATCCCATCGAGACCTTATGCGGCAGGCAGCACAACACCGCCTCGGCCTTTTCCGCCAGTTTGTTCATATCCAGCGGCTCGATGGGCATATCCAGCCGCCCTCGGAGCTGGCCGAAGACCTCCGCCGCCGGCCCGCACTCCTCCGGCAGTGCCGTCAAATACGTCAGCTCGGCCTGAGGGTGACGCAGCAGAATCTCAATGGCTTCCAGTCCTGTGTAGCCGCTGGCCCCGATAATCGCAACACGAACCATACAAACCCCGTTTCCCTTTCCCACTTAAAACCTGAATTGTATCGTACATCCGTTCCTTCAGAGAAACTCACATAAAAAAACCGCCGAATTCCTGCTCCGGCGGTTTTGAAAAGTCGAAACAACAAAGCCGTTAACGTTTGGAGAACTGGAAACTCCTTCTGGCGCCGGGCTTTCCGGCTTTCTTTCTTTCGACCATTCGGCTGTCCCGCGTCAGGAAATCGCCGTCGCGAAGGACTTTCAGCAGAGAGGGGTCATAATCCTTCAGCGCCCGGGCAATTCCGAGCTTGACGGCATCGGCCTGGCCGGTTGTCCCGCCGCCTTTGACGTTGACAATCACGTCAAACGACTGGAGACCGTTGACCGCCGCCAGCGGGGAGCGAACCGATTCGCGGTCCTTCTCGAGCAGAAAATACTCTTCGAGCGGACGGCCGTTAATCTCAATTTTTCCGGTGCCGGGTTTGAGGCGAACCCGCGCAACGGACGTCTTCCGGCGTCCCGTTCCCCACACAAACCCTGCCGCATCGCGCTTGGCAGGCGCCGCAGCGGCCGTCGACGTCATCGCCGAGGCACTTTTCTCCAGAATCTTCGGATCAATCAGGTACGTTTCGTTTTCAGCCATAGGTCTGCCTGAATCGCGGTTACAATTCTAATTTGACCGGTTTTTGAGCCGCATGCTCGTGATGAGGCCCTTTGTAAATCTTTAACTTCTTTAACATATGCTCGCTGAGCGGATTTTTCGGCAGCATCCGCTGGACGGCTTTCTGAATCACCCGCTCCGGATGCCGCTGAATCATCCTCGAAAACGGAATAATCTTCTGGCCGCCCGGATAGAGACTAAAGGTCGTGTACGTCTTGGTTTGGGGCTTCCGTCCAGTCAGCCGAATCTTTTCCGCATTCACGACGATTACATAATCCCCCGTATCCACATGAGGGGTATAAATGGGCTTGGTTTTGCCCATCAGAATCATCGCCACTTTCGAGGCCAAGCGTCCGAGCACCTTGTTTTCCGCATCCACAAGCCACCATTTCCGCTCGACTTGGCCTTTTTTCGCCAAAAAACTTTTCATATCAATTCTACTCCCGTCATTTCTCAGAAAGCGAGATATTATAAAGGCAATCGCCCCCCTGTCAATGCCATTTTCCTGAAAAAAGCAAAAACATTAAGAAGACAAATATACTCTACAATGACGTTATCGTCAGTGGTCTTTGAACTCGGCGGGCTCAATATTCAGCTTTTCGAGGAGCCGATTCAGACGCCGGCGTTCGATGCCGAGAATCTTGGCCGCTTCCATCTTGCGTCCTCTGGTAATGCGAAGCGCCTCCTGAACCAGCCGCTGATTGGCCTCATCCAGCGTCGGCAGCGGCGAATCCGTACGGGAGAAACCGCCCATAAAAATCTCCGGCGGCAAAACAGACGGCTCAATCACCATCCCGCGGCTGAGCACGTAGGCCCGTTCCATCGCATTGGACAATTCCCGGACATTGCCCGGCCAGCGATAGCGAAGCAGCAGATGTTCCGCTTCCGAAGAGAGCTTTTTAAGCGGCTCTCCATAAAAACGGCTCAGATTCTCCAGAAAATAATTGGCCAGCGGCAGAATATCTTCCGGCCGCTGACGCAGGGGCGGAATCTGCAGGTTAATCACATTCAGCCGATAAAACAGGTCCGCCCGGAACTGGTTTTTCTCGACCATCTGCCGCAAATCGCGGTTGGTTGCACAAATCACCCGTACATCAATCTTGTAGGACTGCGTGGAGCCCAGCGGCGTGACGGTACCTTCCTGAAGAACCCGCAGCAGTTTGGCCTGAAGTTCGAGGGGAATTTCACTGATTTCATCCAAAAAAATGGTTCCGCCGTCGGCGGCACGGAAAAATCCGAGCGTGTTTTCAACCGCACCGGTAAAACTGCCGCGTACATGACCAAACAACTGGCTTTCGAAAAGCTGTCCGGTCAGGGTGGTGCAGTCCACCGGAATAAAGACCTTGTCCGAACGGTCCGAAAATTCGTGAATTTTGCGGGCGACCATCTCCTTGCCGGTCCCTGTTTCCCCCGTGATGGTGATACAGCACCGCCGTGCTGCTACGGAACGGATGGTCTCTAAAATCGTCTGAAAGGCCTGGGACTGCCCGATTAGAGCCGTCCTTTCCCCGCTTAAACGACTGCCTTTTCCAAGCTGGGGCGCATTGTCAGCACAGACTCTCATCTTTGCGGCACGTCCCTGTGCGCGATTGGTTTCGTTGGCACTGGTCATGAAATTACCCCGCCCATCCGAACACACACGTTCCAAACCCTTCTTTCCAGATGAGCGTTCTATAAAAACAATGGGGTGAGAAAACTGATAGGCCTTTTCCCCGCAACAGTTTTCCTCACGCCTCCAAAACAATATTCTAATGAGGTCTCTTGGCAAAATCAAGGTGTTTTATAGGACATTTTCAGCAACCGCTGATCCAAATATACCTATCTCTTTTCATAAAAGACACTTACACATCCAAACGAACGGGGGGCTTTCCGGAATCCCTTTGCTTTTATTGACACCGCAAGCCAATATCGCTATTGTACGTGTTTTGAATACCGGAACAGGAAAAGGGAAAAACGACCCGGAAACGAGAAATCAGAATGAAAATCTCATTAGAATGGCTGCAGGAGTACGTTGACCTCAAAGGTGTCTGTCCGGAAGAAATTGCCAAACGGCTGAGTGATTTGGGGTTTCCGACCGAAAGTATCGAGAAAATTGACGGCGATACAGTCATCGACATAGAAATCACAAGCAATCGCGGGGACTGTCTGAGCCACATTGGAATTGCCAGAGAACTGGCCGCCGCGTATGGAAAACCCCTGCGGCTGCCGGATGTATCGATTCAAGAATCCGACGTTCCGGTCCACAATTGGGTGAGCGTACAAATTGATGAACCCGAATTGTGTCCCCGCTATACCGCCCGGATTATCACGGGTGTGAAGGTAGGGCCTTCTCCGGACTGGATGGTTCGCCGCCTTCAGGCCGCCGGGATGCGAAGCGTCAACAACGTCGTAGACGCCACCAACTACGCAATGCTCGAGCACGGCCAGCCGCCGCACGCCTTTGATTACGACAAAATCCGCGGCAGAAAAATCATCGTTCGAAAAGCCCTCCCCGGAGAGCGGCTCATCAGCATTGACGGCACGGATTGTCAGCTGCAGGACTGGATGCTCGTGATTGCCGATGCAGAACGACCGGTGGCCGTCGGCGGCGTAATGGGCGGGCTGGAAACCGAAGTGACGGAGCAGACCGCAACCATTTTGCTGGAAGAGGCCTCGTTTGCACCAGTGAGCATCCGCCGGACATCCCGCCGGCTCGGATTGCCGTCGGAGGCCTCCTTCCGATTTGAGCGGCAGGTGGACACGGAAAACATCGACTGGGCCTCCCGGCGATGCGCCCAGCTGATTGTTCAGGTTGCCGGCGGACAAATCGCCCGGGGAGTGGTGGACTGTTATCCGGGGAAAACAGCCGAAGCGCCGGTGCGGATGCGTCTGTCGCGGCTCAAACACCTTTTGGGAATCGAGATTCCCGTCGAAAATGTGCTGGCGATTTTCTCCGGCCTGGGGCTGAATCCTCACCGGGAAAACAGCGATGTGATTGTCTGCACCCCGCCGAGCTGGCGGCACGACCTGAGCCGGGAGGCCGACCTCATCGAGGAGGCCGCCCGATGCTGGGGCTATGAGAAGGTGCCGGTCGAAAACAAGATTCGAATCACCGCCGTGCCGATAGATGCACGCGAAAAGGTCTGTCAGAAAATCCGGACGTACCTGAACGGCTGCGGTTTCTTTGAAACCATCAATATTACCTTTATTGACAAACAAACCGCCGAGTGCTTCTCCCCCGCACCCGCCGCGGAGCATCTGGCGGTCAGCGATGTGTCCCGCAAGAACACCAATCTTCTTCGCCAAAATCTCATCGGCTCGCTCCTGAATACGATGCAGACCAACTACCACGCCGGCAATATCCCCTGCCGGCTGTATGAAATCGCCGATACGTTCCTGCCTTCCGAGAAAAATCAGGTTCTTCCTTTGGAAAAGGCGAAAGTCGCCCTGGCCGCCGATATGGAGTTTCAGGAGATGCGAGGAGTTCTGGAAGGCCTTCTGGAACGGCTGACCTGTCGAGAAGGCCGGTTCGAGCCCGCCGGTGCCAAGTGGGCTCAGGGCGGCACGGAGATTTTTGTCGGTGACAAACCTGTGGGCTTTGTCGGCGCCGTGGAAGACACAATTGCCCGGCGTCTGGATTTAGACAAGGGAATGGTCTGTGCGGCGGAACTGGACCTCGAAACCCTGATAGACCTGGCCGCAAACGCCAAACCGTCCGCGAAACCGCTGCCGCGATTCCCCGCCATCCGGCGAGACCTGTCTTTGATTCTCGATGAGCCCGTCCGCTGGGCGGAGATTGAACAGGCCGTTCGTTCGGCGGCTCCGTCGGAATTGGAGGAAATCCGCTTCGGCGGCCTGTATCGGGGCAAACCGATTCCCGCCGGCAAAAAGAGTCTGACGGTTTCCCTTCGATTCCGGGACGACGACGGCACGCTGCGTCACGAGCAGGTGGACCAGTTCGAAGCCGCCATTTTGAATGTCCTGAAAGAAAAATTCCGCGCAGAACTCCGAACGGTTTGAGCGGCTAAATCTGCCCGTCCAGAACGGCTGCCAGCCACTGGCGGGCAATCCAGGCATGGGCCCACATCGACGGGTGGACTCTGTCCTCCGACCAGCGTTCATCCGGCACCTGACTGCTGAGCCGTTCATAGGCCTTCTGCAGAGGCACCAGAAGGGCCCGATAGTCCCGAGCCAACCGGTGCACGACATCCAAATAGGCATCCAGGCCCCGCCGCATCGGCTCCTGCAAATCCCGGCAGAAATAGAACGGCTCCATCAGAATCAGACGGCTGCCGAGCCGCTGAACCCCGGACAGCATCTGCCGGAGATTGTCCTCATACTCCGCCGGCGGAACAGGGGTTTTGTGCGGCTCAAGCACCGGTTTATACCCCCGCCACAAATCATTGATGCCGACCAGAATGCTCACCACATCGGGCCGAAGGTCCATGCAGTCTTCTTTCCACCGAGCCAGAAGTTCGCGGGTCGTATCCCCGCTGATGCCGCGGTTTTCAATTTGCAAATCCAGCTCAGGAAATTTGGCCTGCAAGAAACAGCCGGCGAAATGAACATAACCGCAGCCCAGCGGCGCATACGCCTTCTCCCGCCGCAGGGCATCCGTGATACTGTCTCCGATAAACAAAATTTTCTGCTGATAATGCCATTTCATTCAAAAAACTCCTGAAAACTATTTATTCGTGTCGAAGGGCTATGATTGGATCCACCTGGGCGGCGTGAATAGCCGGATACAGGCCGAACAAAATCCCGATCAGCATACTAATCAGCAGCGGCAGGAGAATCCCCCACAAAGTCAAAACTGTGGCCATTCCGCTGACCATCGTAATCACAAAGGGGATAAAAATTCCCACCCCCAGACCAATTATCCCGCCGGTCGTGGACAGCACGACCGTCTCAATGAGAAATTGGAAAATAATCTGTCTGCGCTTGGCCCCGATAGCCCGCCGAATGCCGATTTCGCGGGTGCGTTCGGTGACCGAAGCCAACATAATATTCATAATTCCAATGCCGCCCACCAGCAGACTGATGCCCGCAATCGACCCCAGCACAATATTAAACCGGCGTTTGGTGGCCTCCGCCTGTTTGAGCAGGGCCAGAGGCACACTGATAGTGTAATCCTTCTTTTTATGAAAGCGTTTGAGCATCTGCTCAATCGCCGCCGCCGTAGGTTCCACGTGTTCCGAAGAATCGATTTGCAGAATCACCTGATGGAGTTCCACCTTTTCCCGTTCCCGCGTTCCGGCCGCCACGCGTGTCTGAATATCGCCGAAATAGCGTCGGGCAACCTCGATGGGAATATAGGCATCCACTTCCTGGTCCGGAATCTGAATATTTCCCGCCTGTCCGCTCTCACTCCGGACAATCCCCACGATCAGAAAGGAATCGCCGCCGATACGCAAGGTCTGACCGATTGTATGCTCCGCCGCCAAAAGCCGGCGAGCCCCATACTCCGTCAGTACAGCCACCGGCGCCTGTTTTTCCACATCAGCATTCGTCAAAACCCGCCCGGCAATAATATCCCGCGGAACCAGTTCAAACCAGGACGGCGTAGTTCCCACAACCCGCAGTTCAAGCGAACGCTCTCCCAATCGAGATTCCTTGCGAATGATTTTTGCCGGAGCTGTTTTCTGAACGTTTTTAAAGCTTTCTGAAATCCGGCGATAATCCTCATAGGTCAACCCATACACACTCATAAAAATGCGGGTATTGGTCATGGACTCATCTTCCACGGCCTTCACGGAGGAAATAATGATATTGTTGCTGCCCAGCTTTCGAATCTGCTCGAGGGCTTCCTTGCTGGCCCCTTCGCCGACGGAGAGCATCGCCACAACACTGCCGACACCGAAAACAATCCCCAGCATCGTCAAAAATGAGCGAAGTTTGTGCAGGAGAAGATTTTCAACGCCGAGAGCAATATTGCGAATCAACCGGGTTTGTCTCATCCGATTCCTCCGTCGATTCGTTCAATTTGGCCGTCCCGCATATGCATTTGATACTGGGCAAAGGCCGCAATATCGGGCTCATGGGTAACCATAATAATCGTTTTCCCGTTTTCATTGAGCTTCTGCAGCAAATCCAGAATCTGAAGTCCGGTTTTCGTATCCAGGTTGCCTGTAGGTTCATCGGCAAAAATAATCTGAGGGTCATTGGCCAGCGCCCGAGCAATGGCAACCCGCTGCATCTGGCCGCCTGATAATTCCGTAGGACGGTGATTCAGACGCTCCGCCAGTCCTACCTGTTCCGCCAGGTACTGAGCCCGCTCACTGCTCCGGCGGGCATCCCACCCAAGATAATAAAGAGGCAATTCAATATTCTTCTGCACCGTCAGCTGCGGAATCAGATTGAAACTTTGAAAAATAAAGCCGATTCTTCGCAGCCGCAGGTCGCTGAGTTCATCATCACTGAACGTACTGATATCCTGCCCATCGAAAAAATAATGCCCCTTTGTCAGTCGATCCAGACAACCCAGAATATTCATCATCGTGCTTTTGCCGGAACCGCTGGGCCCCATAATCGCCCAAAAACTGCCTGGGGCAAACGATGCATTCACACCCGCAAGCGCCTTGACTTCCTGGCGGCCCATTTTGTAAATCTTCCATGCATCCGTCAGGCGGATTATCTCTGAATTGCCTTTTGGATTGGAGACCCCGGAACTCATTGCCGCCCTTCTCCAGACGAACCCGCCTGCGGCTCCTGAGAAGAGCGGTTCTGTTCATCAGACGGCTGTTCCTGCGGCCTGGCCTGCTCAAAGCGTCTTCGCATTTCCTCCCGCTGCTCCGGGGTCATACTTTCAAAGCGGCGGCGCATTTCCTCCCGCTGTTCCGGAGTCATATTTTCAAACCGCCGACGCATCGAATCCCTCGTCGGGGAGGAAGCATCCTGTGTCTCCGGCCTGACTCGACGACGCGAGCCCTGGTTTTCCGTCCCTCCCGGCTGAGGTTCCGCCGCCGACGGCTGAACTTTGCCGGCGTCTTCCAGCCGCTGACGAATTTCCTGAGACACCTGACCATCCGTCTGAACGGAAGAAAAACCTGCCGCCGGGGCCTCCGCCTCTTTGAGCGGCGGATTCAGCAGCACTTTTTCCCCTTCCTTAAGCCCTTCGAGGATATGAATCATCCGATTGTTATCCAGTCCCACCTTCACCGGACGTGCTTCGATTGCAGAACCCGTAAGCACATACACAGTGGGCTGGCCGCCCACCTGAATCACGGACTGGATCGGAACATACAAAGCATCTTCATAATGGGCCACGATAATTTCGGCCTTACAGCTCATTCCGGTCCGCAAGGCGGGCTCTTCTCCCTCGATGGATATCTGAGTGTTATAAACTTTTAAATCCGGGTTCATCCACATACTTTGAGCATCCGGCAGCGGTGCAATGGAATCTACCTTGCCCATAAATCTCCGTCCCGGCAGTGCATCAACGGTAATCACAACCGGCAGGCCCGGATGCACTTTCTTTAAGCTCGCCTCGTGGACATTGACTTCTGCAATCGCTGAATAGCCCAGCGGCAGATAAATCAATTCCTGCCGTTCGTGGACTTCCTGCCCTTCCATCAGCGGTTCCTGTCCTCCTCGGAAACCGCCGCGCTGGGCACTGGTCGCATAAATCACCAAACCATCAGCCGGAGCATAAAGCTTGGTTTTCCTCAACTGGTCTTCCAGCTTGGCCAAACGGTCCTTCTGCTGATTATATTCGGCCTGCCGGGCTTTCAGTTCGGCCTCCGCCTGCACTACCGATGCGTTGGCCTTCCGAACCGTTCGTTCATAAGCCATTTCGGCCTGCCGAATATCACTCTCCAGCTGCTTGACCCTTCGAAGATACGTAAAGTTCTGGAGCAAATCTCGGCTGCTGATAGCCAACTCCAAATCCAGCTTCCGCCGGGTTACGGCCAGCTGGTCTGCTTTCAGTTCATTCTCAGAAATATATTTTTCCTCCCAAAGTTTCTGAGACCAGGCAAGGGTATCCTGAGCTCTTTCCAGTTCTTCCTCCGCCAGTTTGATTTTGGCCTCGGCATCTCGAAGCAGATTCGGATATTCGCCTTCCTTGTATTGCTTTAAATCCTCCCGGGCAAACTCAAGGGTCAGCAGGGCTGCGTCTTTGTCGCTCTCGGCCTGGTTGCGTACAACTTCCAGATTCTCTCTGGCATTAACAAAAGCGGCCTCCGCATTCTGAACCTGTATTTCCTGTCCGATTTTCGCATCAACCAGAGAACTGGCATCCAATTCCACCAGCAAGTCGCCGGCTTTGACGCGGGTCCCCTCCTCAATCAGATAAATAATGGACGTGCGTCCCTCCACCTCATTTTTGATGATGATTTGATCTTTGGCTTTAATGGTGCCGGACTGAAGCACGCTGATGGTCAGGGGGCCCCTCTGAACAGGAAAAACAGCCATGGTCTGGGTTGATTCCTTACGGGAAGCAAATAAATAAACACCCCCTGCGAGCAAAAACAAAAGAACCAGCGCCGCGATAAGAATGCCCTGGTATTTTTTAGCGGGTTTCTGAGTCAGATTGAGCTTCATAAAGAACCTCCGGAGCGAACTCCTTCCATAAACCTTTTTCATCGACCTGCAAAACCCCCATGTCCCGCTGAAGATTCAGCTCGGCCAATCGATAATTAATAATAGCCGCCGTCAGCTGATTCTGAGCGCTGAGCAGGGCATCCTGAGCATCCAGCAAATCCCGGATTTGAGCACGGCCTGCATCCAGAAACATCTTGGTGCTTTTCTGTCTCTTTTCAGCCACAGTCACCGCCTTGGCCTGGATTTTGACCTGCTCCCGGGATTCCAGGAGTGTACGAAGCTGATTCCGAATGGACAACTTGATTGAATCCTCCGTCTGCTGAAGATTGCGAACCGCCTCCTCCAAAGCTAAAAAACTTTTTCGATAGGCATTTCGTTCCGCCGTCCGTTCCAAGGGAAGGTTCAGATTCAGCAATGCGGTATAACGCCCCCGGTCGAAATCCAGCCGAGCATCTTCTGAGCCGGCCGACCCCAGCGAACGTCCGCTGCCCCAGCCGGCGGACCCCAAAAACGTCAGCTCCGCTCCCAGCCGGTCCGCCTTCACAATCACATCCCTTTGAGCATCATAAACTCGTCCCTGAATCACCCACAAATCCGGACGTTTCTCAAAAGCGGTCTTGACGGCAATCTCCTCGGGCAGTTCAAAGGGACCCGCATCTTCATTGGAAGGCGGCTGCGGTTCGATGAGCGCATCGGCAGCCGGAAAAACCCCCTCCTTTCCGACTCCTCCCCCGGACAAATCCGAATAAACAAAATAATTCTTATAAACCTGCAGCTGGTCCAAATCCTTCCGGTCCAGTTCAATCTTCGCATCCGGCGGCAGTCCTAACCGAATTTTGAAGGCATCCAGACGCTGCTTGTAAGACTCCACGGCCCCAATCCATTGGGCACGGGCACTGAGTTCCCGCTGAACCGCCTGGTCCACCTGAATTTCCGGCAGGCGGCCGGCATCCGCAAGGCGGCGCGACTGCCGTGCAGATGCCACAGCGCTGATATAGTTCTCGCGGCTGTTTCGCACCTGGTCAAATTGGCGAAGCACGGCAAGATAATCGCTGGCAATCGAAACGGCAAATTCGCTCTTGTACCGCTCAAACTGCCAAATGGCATACATCACCTGCCGTTCGGCTTGAAGAAGAGGTTCGGCCACAATATGCGGTCCCGAACCCCGGAGAAGAGGAACGGAAATGCTCGCATCCGCCGTAAGCCCCAGGGAAGAAGCCCCCCCGAGGGTCAGAAGATTCACTAAATCGGCTGCAATTCCCGCACTGACTTCTGCACCGCTGGTCAGTTTTCGAGAGGCGCTGAGTTCCCCGCTGTGAACAAATCCCCTTTGCGGAGACAGACCGGCACGATTTTCTTCATAATAACTCTTTGCCGCTCCGGCAAAAAGCGTGCGAAATTCGTTGCGGGCCAGGTCTAAATCCAAGGCCGCCGAAAAGATGGCTTCTTTTCTGGACTGATACTCAAAATTATTGGCCGCCCCGATTTGCAACGCATCCATTAAGGAAAGGGTAATCACCTGATTAGGGTCGGCCGCATTCGGCTCCGAGTCGGGCTCGGCAAAAGGGTAATTTTTCTCAGGCCAGTGGGCAATCGGCTCTAAACGATCCGTGCCGAGGGCAGCTGGAGCAGAAACCGGCAGGGCCTGAATCTCAATCAAACGTCTTCGAAACAAATCGCTCGGCCGCTCTATTGCAAAAGGTTCCGTTCTCCCGAGCGACTCTAACTGCTTTTCTTGAATAATCTTATAAGAAATTTCGTCCGCTTTTTTTCGATAGTCGGACGGGGTTTTACACCCCCCAATGAAACCTGCCACGGGGACAAAAAGGACACCCCACACATACCAAGTTTTGTACCGGCCAAACCAATTCATCATCGTTGTTTTCTATCTTCAAATCCCCTTCATATACGAAAACAAACCTTATTTTTATTGCAGGAAAACCGCAATATTTATTTTCCGGAAAACCGACGGATTCATATCAAGAGCCACAATGTCCACTATTTGGGTTCCTGTGGGATAAAGTGGGATTCCTAACTTTTTTTTCAGCAAATATCATTTGATAGCCGAATCGCAACACCCCCTATATAATGAGACAATTATTGCCTTCGAGCCACAATATATAGTTTTTTCTTTTCTTGCCATTTAATCTGCCCAAAAAAGCACAAAACTTTTTTAAAAATTTTGGTTTTGACACGAAAATAATAATGTGGTATTGTCCCCCATAAAAGTTAAGAAAAGTAGGAAGAAATAGCAAAAAATCCCATGGTTATGCTAACAGGCGAGTCCGAGCATATCATTGATGAAAAGAACCGACTTTTCATCCCCACCAAACTCCGAAGCAAGGTGGACGCTGAAAAATACGGCAGCGACTGGATTCTCGCCCTGAGTATTGATGGGATTCTCTGTCTTTATCCGGAAAAATGCTACAAAGAGGTGCTGGCCGAATTGGCTGCGGATAACAGTATTCCGGAGGACGATTTTGTCCTTATTGAAAGACTGTATTTTGCATTCTCATCTTTCGTTGAATTTGACAAACAGGGACGGCTTTTGATTCCTGAAAAACTGAAAAAACGGGCGAATCTCGGCAATAAATTAACCCTGCTGGGTGTGCGGGACCACATCGAAATCTGGAACACCGAAGAGTGGGAACGGTTTGTAGCGGAAAAAGCCGCCGGCTTTGAAAAACACCTGATGCGAGCCCGAAAGTCGCTTCTTCAAAAGCAGACCCAGGAAGCCGCCCATCCTGAAGAAGAAAATCTGCAAACAACGGAGGAATAAACCAATGAAAACCGCCGAAGCCATACAAATGCTTCAAAAGGTTCTGCAAGGGAGCCGGCCGCTGGATGAGCAAATCCTTTGCAGTCTGAACTGCCTGGAAAAGCAGCTCGAGACCCTCAAACGAAAAAGTGCCCTGTTTGAAAAGATTTCTTTTTCCGAAGAGATAGAGCGGCTTACCGAACAGGTGGTAATGGCCGCTGCCCGCTAAACAATACCAAGGATGGGTATTGAGATGATGCACAACGACTGGGCGAATGCCACGGAGGAACATTCGCCCGGTCATATTCCGGTTCTTTGTAAAGAATTAGCCGAGCGAATCCGGCTGCCCAGGGACGGGCGGGTTGTGGATGCAACCATTGGCTACGGAGGCCATAGCCGGCTGTTCGGCGCCCAATTGGGCCCTGAGGGGATGATTCTTGGTCTGGATGTGGATCCAAAATGCATCAAAAGGGCCCAATCTTTTACAAACGATCTGCCCTGCAAAGTCGTGCTGGTTCGGGAAAACTTTGCGAAACTTCCCGAGGTGATGAAAGAGCACGGAATCCAACAGGCGGATTTTATTATGGCCGACCTGGGAATCTGTTCGGCTCAGATTGAGGACACCGAAAGAGGGCTGAGTTTTCAGGCCGATATGCCGCTGGATATGCGGCTGGATGAGCGCTTATCCATTACAGCCGCTGATTTGGTCAATCAATTGGATGAGACGGCACTGGCGGATTTGATTTACCGTTATGGGGAAGAACGGGCTTCCCGGAAAATCGCTCATTGTATTGTTCAGGCAAGACAACGGCAACGAATCACAACAACCGGTCAACTGGCTTTGATTATCCAAAAAGCGGTGTCCAGACCGGAACGGAGGGGTCTGCGGCGGCTGCATCCGGCCACGCGAACGTTCCAGGCCCTTCGAATTGCGGTAAATCGCGAACTGGAATGTTTAGAGGAATTGCTGGAAGCCGCGCCGAATCTCTTGAAAACCGGCGGTTTTCTGGCAATCATCAGTTTTCACAGCTTGGAAGACAGACTTGTAAAAAACAACTTTCGAAAAAACAAAATGAATGGTATTTATCATATTCTGACTCCAAAACCGATTACAGCCGGAGCGGAGGAACGGCGTGCCAACCCTCGCTCTCGAAGTGCAAAACTGAGAATCGCCCAACGGATATAGAGAAAAAAACAGAAAGGCGCTGACTATGACTTCAGATGGGAAAATCGGATTGCTGATCAGTTTTCTGTTTATTGTCACCATTGCTTTTCTGATCAACGGACCGGTCGGCTTTTTCAAAACAGACAAACCGGTTATCGAAACGGCTGTCCAGGCCCCACCCAGCCGCTCTATTCTGATTGAGCAGGCGGTGGAACAAGTTGCCCGGGAACTGGAACCCGAGCCGCTTCGGCAAACACAGCCCCCCTCGGAGAGCCGAGTCATAGCCCCTGCGCCGACAGCCCAACCCCAGCCCGCTTCTGCACCGAACAGTCCTTCCGCCCCGGAAACCGCCCCCGCCGCATCGGCCGCAAGCACAACCGCTGTTCCCACCCCCTCCGCAGCCTCTCCTGCACCTTCGACGCAGGTTCACATTGTTCAAAAAGGTGAAAACCTTGCCGTTATTGCATCTCGTTATTATGGAAAAGAAAACGGCAACACACGAGCCGTTATCCAAAAACTCTATCAGGCCAATCAGCATATTCTCACCTCCCCGGATTCCCTCCGAATCGGCGACAAGCTGGTCATCCCGCCGCTGGACAAAGGAACTGCCAATACCGGACAAACTTCGTCTCCTAAGCCGGAAAAGGTACTTCTCGAAAAATTCAAAAATGTTTTGGAACCGGCTTCCTCAGAGCGCCCCTCACCCCGCTACATCGAGTATGTCGTCCAGCCGGGAGACCGTCTATGGACGATTGCGCTGCAGTACCTCGGAGACGGAAACCGTTACCGGGAAATTGTTCAATTAAATCGGGACCAAATTTCCGACCCGGAGAACCTGCCCGCAGGGATTCGTCTGAAAATCCCTGCACGCTGAGGGTTTTTATGATTTCACGGGCACGCCTGAGGTATGTAATTTTTGTGATAACAGCCGCGCTGATAGGTACTGCTCATCTTCGCATCAGCGCTTCGCGGATGTTCCATCAGGCACGGCAGGCCCAGATTCGCCAAACACACCTCCGCCAGCAGCTTTGGAAAAAACAGCTTGAGCTGGAAGGGCTCCTCCAGCCGCAGAAAGTGCTTCCGTACCTTCCGGAGGAAACCTCTCCATGAATTGTCCGGAACATTCTCCGACACGAACTTGGTCCGGCATCATCCTGGTTTGCGTTTTTCTTTTGGCCGGACTTACCGGCTTAGGGGGACGCCTCTGGGACCTCCAATTCCAGCGGAAAGACCTCTATGAAAAGGCCAGCCGCACCCAGCGCTACGCTGTTGTTCGTCAGCTGCCGCAGCGCGGTCTGATAGCGGACAGAAAAGGACGGATTCTGGCTGCCAGCACAATGATTTACAACGTATTCGGGGAACCCCGTCGTCTTCTGCAAAATGAACAATACAAACTGGCCGCCGATACTCTTCAATCGATTCTGAATGTCCCGGGCTCTGAAATCGCCAAACAAATTCTTGAAGCAAAAAATCCGGGATTTCTGCGGCTTGCCAAAGACATTACCCCGGAACAGCAGCAGGCCGTTCTTCATGCCCGCCTGTCCGGTATTGGAATTGAAGAGGCCTGGATTCGGTCCTACCCTGCCGCCGCCCTCTGTTCCCATGTTGTCGGCTTTGTCGGCGGCGAAGGACACGGTTTGGCGGGCCTCGAGCTGAAATACGATTCCGTTCTGGCCGGCAAGGGCGGACAAGACATTTACGTGGTCGATGTGTTCCGAAGACCTATTGCGGCTTACCCCGAAGGGCGAACCCCTCTTCGAAACGGAGACAATCTCGTTTTAACCCTGGATATCGTGATTCAGGAAATTGTGCGAGAGGCCCTTCAGAAACAAATCCGGGACTATCAGGCCGAATCCGGCGTTGCTTTAGTCATGGACCCCTGGACGGGTGCAATACTCGCGTGGGTTTCTTTGCCTGATTTCGACCCGCAGCAATTCTCCAAAACCCCTCCGGAACATCTGAAAAACAGAATCTTGTCAGACCCTTACGAACCCGGCAGTATCTTCAAACCCATCGTTGCCGCCATTGCAATTGACAGCGGCGCTGTCTCCAAAGAGGAAAGGTTTGACTGCGAAGACGGCTACTGGGGCAAATACGGCGGCATTCATGAGTTTGGAAACCACCGGTTCGGCCTTCTCAGCGTCCGAGAAATCATTCAAAACTCCAGCAATATCGGAATGGCGAAAATCGGGTTAAAAACAGGCCCCAGAAAACTGTATGAAGGTCTTCGGCTTTTCGGGTTTGGACAGCCGACCGGAATAGACCTGACAGGCGAAGAACCCGGTCTGCTTCGTCCGACGCAAAAATGGAGCGGCTACAGCCCAACGCGAATCGCCTTCGGCCATGAAATTTCCGTTACCGCTCTTCAAATCGCACGGGCTTATTGTATTCTCGCAAACGGCGGCACCCTGATTCAGCCCCATCTGGTCCGCGCGATAATCAATCCGGAAGGACAAGTAACGGATATTACCCCTTCTTTGGTTGGTTCCGGTTATATTGTGAGGCCGGAAACCGCCCGATGGATAGTCCGGGAAGCCCTGCGAAGCGTAGTTACCCATGGGACCGGTGACCAGGCCGCCATCGAAGGACTGGAAGTCTTCGGCAAAACAGGAACCGCCAATATTGCCCTGCCTACAGGCGGTTATGACACAAGCAATTATGTCGCTTCTTTTGTCGGAGGAGCCCCTGCCGACAATCCCAAAGTGATCATTCTGGTTTCTATCCGAAAACCCAACCGCTCTTTGGGCAAGGGCTACAGCGGCGGACGAGTCGCAGCGCCTGTCTTCAAGGAAATCCTCGAAAAAACATTGGCCTACCTGGATTCAAATTAAAATATTTTCATCTGAAAAACACATATAACTCTTTTTTTAATAAGCCCTTGCATAAATAAACAAAATGAAATTTCCCCGAAATCGAATTTTTTGTATATCAGTATACTATAATGCAGTATAATACAATGAAAACAAAGGCTGTTTCTTTCTCGGATAATTTATGGACCTGCAAAACTGGCAAACACAATTGCGGAAAGGGCTCCTGGATATCGTTGTCCTGAATTTTCTGGCCCGCGGGCGATGTCACGGCTATGAAATGGTGCAGGAACTTAAAAAATGCCGGGGGCTGTCCGTACGAGAGGGCAATATTTATCCAATCCTGGCTCGCCTGCAAACCGACGGACTGGCGGAAGCCGGCATCGAACCCGGGCCGGGCGGGCCGCCGCGAAAATATTACACGATTACCGAGCGGGGAAAACAGATACTGGCGGAAATGAATCGACACTGGGATATGATTGTCGCCGGTGTGAACCAAGTGCGCAAAGGAGACAATTCATGAACGATACCGAAAAAAGGTGGCGTCAAATGCGGGATGAGTATCTCCAGCAGATTGAGGCGGAACTGACATCCATCCAGCATCCCCGCAAAAAAGAGCTGCTGGCGGACATACGGGAACATCTGGAACGGCGGTATGAAGAACTGGACCCCTCCCAGCGCACGGACAGCCGGCTGCAGGAAATCCTTGAAGAAATGGGCCCGGCGGAGGAATATGCCGAATTGCTCAAACAGCCGTCTTCGGGAAAAACGGAATTGGAAACCGTTTCGCCGGCTTTTCGGTTCCTCAACCATTTTCTCACAGGTGTTTTCGTAATTGTGCTGGTCTCCGTGGTCGGCTATAAACTCCACACAGCGGATATCAAACCGCAACCCGACCCCCTGCAGGACTTCATTTTAAGCTATCAGCCGGACCCTCAAATAATAGGCCGATGGAATACAGTGGATTTCGTCGAAACACCGGAACAGTTCGTACCGGACCGGAGGCGGTCCGGGCAGGAGTTCTTTTTCAAAGAGATTGAATTTTACAAAGACATGAAAACCTCCCGCGCATGGCTTTGGTCCAAAGGAAAACTCTACTTCCCGGATATAAAAAAAGAAGGCGAATACCGGATTCGAATGATTGACGGACAGGAATACCTGTTTTTAGAGTGGCTGCCGGATCAGAATCCCCAAACAGGCAGGTCCCCCTATTATGTACTGGAAAAGGAGAACCCAAAATGAAGATGCGAATTACGACGGTACTGATTTGGCTGACGGTGGCGGCTGCTTTTGGAATCAGCGGGATCTTTTATCCGAAAATGCCTGTGATTATGGCCTCCCACTGGAATGCCGCCGGACAGGTAGACGGGTATATGCCTAAATCCGTCCTGATGTTTCTGCTGCCGGGAATTATGGCGGCAGAGGCGCTGTTCTTTTACGCTATCCTGCTGATCGATCCTCTGCGGAAAAATATCTTCAAGTTTCGCGTTTATTACGAAGGGTTTATTCTGCTGATAACGATCTTTTTGCTGGCTGTACACTTGTTCACAATTGCCTGGAGTCTGAGGATTCAGATTTCAATGAATGTCTTTATGCCCCTGATGATAGGAATTTTGTTCTTTGTTATGGGGTCCATTCTGCCTCATCTGAAACCCAACTGGTTTCTGGGAATCCGTACCCCCTGGACATTGAGCAACGAGACTGTCTGGAACAGAACCCATCGGATAGGGGGAATCCTCTTTAAAACCGCCGCCATCTTCGTATTGTTCGGCGCCCTTCGGCCGCAATATGCCGTTGGAATGGTTCTGACACCGGTTCTGGCTGCTTCCCTCCTAACTATTCTCTATTCCCTGGTGCTTTATTTGCGATTGAAATAAAAAAGTGCGTTCCTCTATCCTGCGGCAGCTTCGCACAGCAGATTCAGAGCAGATTCCTGTTTATCGAGGTCGAGGACGCTGACCAACAGGGGTGCGAAGTTCAAGATACTTGACTTTGCCTTGGAGAGTATACCCATTCTGGGAATAAAAGGTATAAAGAACAGAAAGTTTTTCTGTTTCATCCGCCTCCAAATACAAAGCCGCCTTTCCATAGGGGGCCCCCCAATAAATGGGCGTCCCGTCTTTGGCCCCCAGAATAATCTGCGGCTCTGAAGTTTTTTTCCCCCGGACCCAATTGCTGACATCGATAAAAGCAATCTCGTTCCGCAAAGGTTTATCAGAACAGCACTTTTGATCCATTCGCCCCAGGATTTCCAGCAGTACCAACACAGCGGACACTTCCTCTGCGGAGCAAGATTGGCCGGGTATTCCGACTCGTTCCGCCGGCAGCCCTTTCAATTCCACAACCTGAAGCGAAGGCAGCTCCGGGGCATCCATCACCATGGCCTGCGAATCCAGATATAGCCATCGGCCTGTGCCGGTTTTCACACGCAGCAGAGGTTTGCGGTAAACCGCCTCCACCCTCAGGCGGCTGGGAGTAACCCGCACACGCACATCCTCCAGCCAGGAAAATGCAGAAAGTTTTTCGGAGACTTGTCGAGCGGAGCGTTCATCGAGAGCAAACAAACCGTTTCCAACAGAGGCCTTGATTGCCTCGATCCATCCGGATTCCACCCATTCAGGCACATTGACTAATTCCAACGGTCCAAACTTTTCCGCCTGAGGATACTCCGATTGGATATACCGGTTTAGATATCCGAAGCTGAGTACAATCCCTGTCCCGACCAGGATCCAGAAACACAACGAAAAAGCCACCCGCAGTCGAAGGGACCAGGAACCGGATTCTTTCTCAGCCGTTCTGCCTGACGTCCGGTTTTCCGAGCCCCGGAAACGGCCCAATATCCCCCCTGTTCGGCCGGATTGACGCTCTTTTTTCCTGAACACCGTTTTCCTCCATCAACCCTTCTTGTGGAAATCCAGCCAGGCCGTTTCCAGAATCTTCAAACACAACTGAGTCGGGTCCAGCCCGGCCCGCGCCGCCGCCATCGGCAGCAGCGAATGGCTTGTAAACCCCGGCAGGGTATTGATTTCCAGAACCCAGGGAGTCCCCTGTGAATCAACAATCATATCCACGCGTCCGAAATGCCGGCATCCGAGAGCCCGGAAACTGTCCATGGCTGTTTTCTGAAAAAACTCCACCTGATGTACATCAGAAAAAGTATCAAACAGAAACTCTGTTCGATCGTCTATATACTTGGCCTGATAATCATAAAAACTCTGCTTCGGACGAATTTCAATCACAGGCAAAACCATCCGGTCGACAATTCCGACCGTAATCTCTCGTCCCCGGATAAAACGCTCCACCATGCAATCTCCAAAAAGGCCAGAGCATTCACGAGCCGCCCGAAGGGCCTCCTGAGGGGTTCGGGCAATTTGAACCCCCACACTGCTGCCCTGACGCAGGGGTTTTACAACAAACTGTTCCCCTCCCAGGCCGGCAATCGCCTCCAGAAGCGCGTGTTCCTCTGTATCCGGCTCCACATAAACCGCCGGAGCCGTCGGAATGCCCCATTCCCGAAACCGCTTCTTGGCGGCCCACTTGTCAAAAGCCAGACAGCTGGCCGCCGAATCAGAACCCGTATAAACCAGGTTTTTCTCTTCCAGAATCTTCTGCAGATGACCATCTTCCCCGAATTGACCGTGCAGAATCAGGAAAAAAATGTCAATATCGGGGTCATCCAGAATGGACAAATCATCCGGATGAATGTCCGCAAAGCGCACATCCAGGTCCGTTTTCTTGAGTGCCTGATACACATTCTGCCCGCTCTGAAGACTAACCGGACGTTCCTCCCCAACCCCCCCCGCCAAAACGGCTACTGTCTTAAATGGCTCTTTACAGCATCTCATTCTGCGTTCCTGAAAAACACGAAGCGATATTCCGGCCCAAACCCTGCAGAAATCACCCCCTACCAGATTTCAATTTCCAGTTCGAGCTGGACATCAAACTTTTCCCGAACCCGGGTGCGGACCAAATCAATTAACTGTCTGACATCGGAACTGCGGCAGCCCTTTTCGGCAATGATAAAATTGGCATGTTTTTCACTGACTATCGCCCCGCCGATCTGAGTCCCCTTCAAACCGGCCCGGTCAATTAAAGCACCGGCCGAAAGACCACGCGGATTTTTGAAAATACAGCCGGCGTTGTGTGTATCCAGCGGCTGCGTATTTTTCTTGTATATCCACACTTCTTTGACAACCTGCAGAAGGGATTCCGGATCCGACTCCGTCAGTTCAATCGCGGCCTCCAGAATCAGCTTGGCCGTGATATTGGTGCTGCGATAATCAAAAACAAGCTCCGGTTTGGCCTTTTCGAAAATCTGGCCGTCCATATTCATAACCGTAACACTCTGAACCACAGACCCCAAATCCCCAAAACGCCCTCCGGCATTCATTCGAACCGCCCCTCCAACAGACCCCGGAATCCCCGTCAGGGCCTCCAACCCTGCCAGCCCTTTTCGAACCGATTCGAGGACGAGCTTGTTCAAATTCGCACCTGCACCGGCCTTCAAGGTCGTTCCTTCAAATTTAAACTCGCAGAAAACCGGGTTCTCCAGTCGAATCACCGCCCCCCGAACTCCGTCATCTCCCACAAGCAAATTCGAACCGAATCCGAGCACCCGAACCGGCAGCTGGTTCTCCCGGCAGCGGCGAAGAACCTCGGCAATCTGCTCCCGATTTTGGGGAGTAATCAGATAATCCGCAGGCCCGCCCAGACCGTACCACGTATAGGGTGCTAAGGGACACTTTTCCTTAACAATGTGCTCTAAGCCACTGAAGATATTCATCGGCCACCTTCCAGATTGTTCCGGCACCCATGGTTACCACCAAATCGCCGGGCTGAACATGCTCTTTCAAATAGGAAACAATACCGGGAAAATCCCGAATAAAAACCGCCTCACTTCCGCTTCGGCGAATCCGTTCAACCAGAACTTCGGCATTCACCATTTTTCGGCTCTCGGCGGTATCCCGAACAAAATAGATTTCCGGGACTATCGTTGTATCGGCCAGATTAAAGCTTTCTGCAAAATCATCAAGCAAAAAACGCGTCCGACTGTACTGATGGGGCTGAAAAACACACCACAAGTGTTTCGGATGATACCGCTCTCGAATGGCTAAAAGCGAAGCCCGAATCTCCGTAGGATGATGCGCATAATCATCCAGCACGACAACCCCGCCCAGCTGACCTTTCAGCATCAGACGTCGGTCAATTCCCGTAAAGCCCCCTAAATGCTCCAGAATTGTTTCCACAGATAAGCCGGCCGCCAGACACGCCGAAACGACTGCCAAAGCATTGTCGACATTGTGGATGCCGGGAATCGACAGACGGGCCAGCCCCAGAACCGCCCCCCTTTCACACAGCTCGAATTCATAAAAACCTTCCCGCAAATAAAGCCGCCCGGCTGACAAATCACACGAGTCGCTGCGTCCGAAGGTCCGAACCTGAACCTGTCCATTCAGCCGGCGAAGCAGACGAAGGGTATTTCTGTCTTGGCCGTTGGCAATCAGCACGCCTCCCGGCCGGATGCCTCCGGCAAAATCGGTAAAAGCGTCTACGATTTCTTCTTCGTCTCTGTAGTAATCCAGATGGTCCTGCTCGATATTCAGAATCACCCCGATCAAAGGCCGAAGATTCAGGAAACTTCGGTCATATTCGCAGGCCTCCGCCACAAAAAAGGGCCCGTCTCCGATTCCGCTGGACCCCCCCATCTGCGGCACATGAGCGCCGATCAGAAATGTCGGCGACCGACCGGCTTTTTCGAGCAGATAGGCAATCCAGGCGCTGGTCGTGCTCTTGCCGTGGGTGCCCGCCACCGCAATCCCCTGATACTCGCCGAACAGTTTGCCCAGCATCTCCGCATACTTGTAAATGCGGATTCCCAGCTCTCCGGCCCGAGCCAGCTCCGGATTGCCGGCCGGAATGGCCGCACTGATTACCACCGCATCCGCATCCGGCGGAATATTCTCCGGACTGTGCCCCAGACAAATCCGAATTCCCATCGAGGCCATTTCCTGCAGCACCGCACTGTCGGCCATATCGGACCCGGAAACAACGGCCCCGTGCTTGAGCAGCATCTTGGCCAGCCCGCTGGTTCCAATCCCGCCGATGCCGATAAAATGAAATTTTTTACCTTGAAACGATTCCATATCTTCTCCGAGAAAACAGCGTTCCTTTATACCCCTCAGTTTATGCTGATTCAACCTCAATCCGGCGTAAAACGGCATATTCGGGCAGGGAATCCGGCAGGTCCAGACAGTCCCCGTTTTTGGCCGTCTCCGACACCGTCCCGTCCGTATGTTTCAGCGGCTGGGGCATCCGGACGCTGGACAGCCGACCGCCGGGTGAAAGCACCTCAAACGTCTCGCCGGAACCAATGGTATTTCGAACACGAATGGTGCACCCGTGCGGCCGAGTCTCAAGCACGTTGGCGACAAACCGGCTGGTTCCCTCCGACACACTTTTTTCCCAGGAATAATCCTCCGGCAGAAACGAGCCCTTGATAAAACCGGCTGTATAGCCCCGATTGGGCACGCGATTGAGCCAGTTGAGGGCCTGTTCTTTTGTGAAGGATTTTCCGTCCAGCAGCTGCCGATAAAAAGAGACCACAGTCGCAATGTAATGAATGGATTTCATCCGCCCCTCTATCTTAAAAGACGAAATCCCCAGCTCCGTCAGCTGCGGCACATGTTCAAACAAGGCCAAATCCTTCGAATTGAACAAATACAGGCCTCGATTGTCTTCAAAAACCGGCATATATTTTCCCGGCCTGTTTTCTTCCACCAGGAAATATTTATATCGGCATGGATGCTTGCATTCCCCCCTGTTGGCCCGGAAACCAGTCATATAGTCACTGACGGCACAGCGGCCGGAATACGAAAAGCAAACCGCCCCGTGAATGAAAACTTCTGTTTCCATCCGGCCTTTCAGATTTTTTTGAATTTCAGCAATTTGTTCCAGAGACAATTCCCGGGCCAGATTAACACGGTCGGCCCCCAGTTCGTGGTAGACCAGCGCCGTTGGCCAGCTGAGCGTATTGGCCTGAGTACTGATATGAATCGGGGCTTTGAATCCCTTTTTTCTCAGAGCGGTCAACACCCCTATATCGGAAACGATAACTCCATCCACTCCCATTTCCTCAAGAGCAAAAGCATCATTCAAAAGACGAGTATATTCGTCTGAAAATGGGTAAATATTGAGTGTTGCATATCCCTTTTTACCTCTTTTATGAAGATATAGAAGACCCTCTTCTGCGTCTTCTAACGAAAAATTCCCTGCAAAACTCCGCAAAGAACCAAATTCCAATCCAAAATAGACAGAATCAGCCCCATAGGCCACTGCCCACTTCAATTTTTCGAGAGTTCCTGCAGGAGCAAGCAATTCGGACATATAAATGAACCTCAACAACGAAATATAGTATTATTTGTCAACCAGAAATCACTACAACGATATTTTTAATCATTTTTTAGGAAAAACCTTAAGAAATTAAAAAATTTTTCGAAAAGAGGTTGACCAAACAGTCAGATATGACTATATGGTCATTTATATGATTCTTAATGCTGAAAAGAAGAGTTTAACCCGTTCCGACAAAAGAGCGGACAGAACAAGAAAGAAACTTGAGGCAGCCGCATTGGAAGTCTTCACGGAATATGGACTCGATGCGACTACAATAGAGGATATTACACAAAGAGCCGACCTTGGAAAGGGGACATTTTACCGTCATTTTAAGGACAAAGAGGAAATTGCGACTTTTCTTGTCGATTTGTCTATCGATGAATTACTGGAACGTCTTCGCAGCACCAATAAACACATTACTACTCTTTATGAGGCCTTGGAACATCTGCTGGACGCCCATTACAAATTCTTTTTGGAAGAATATGAAAAGTTTATCCTTTTATTCCAGGGAAGATTATTGGTAAAACTGGAGCGAAGGATTTCCGAAAAGATGGAAGGCCCTTATGACCGATATCTTCGTGAACTGGAAAAGATTTTATCTCCGTTTGTCGGAGAGAAGATTGACCCGATGAAAATTCGACGGCTGGCCTGTGCCGTTGCCGGTTTTGTTTTCGGCTTTTTCTCGTTCGCGATGATTGGGATGGAAATGGAACAGGTTGAATCCAGCATCCAGCCGCTGCGTCAGAATTTTGTGCGGAGCTTGTCTTCTTTTTTGGGACAACTGCCGGAAAACAATAAAGAAGAAAAGAAATCAAACAACTTTTAAGGGAACCAGTGTATGCAGCCTCAATTGATTGCACCTGCTGTAGAACGAGAAGATGAGCAATCTTCTGAACCTCCGAGTAGAATGAGGGCGGATGAGCCGCCCTCCCTGTCTGTTCCAGAATCTTCCTTAAAATCCCCTGCGGGCTCCCAATGGAGCGACTGGCGATGGCAAATCCGCAATCGAATCCGCACGCTCGAACAGCTTTCGGCCTACCTGCCTGGTTTGTCCGAGCGGGAAGATTTGAAAGCGGTGATTGCCAAGTATCCGATGGCAATTACGCCGTACTATGCCTCGCTCATCCGCAAGCCCGATTTATCGGACCCGATTTTCCGAATGAGTGTCCCGAATCCTCAGGAGCTGTCGGACCCGCCCTGTCTGAGCGAAGACCCGCTGGAAGAACATATCGACATGCCGGTCCCCGGGCTGATTCACCGGTACAAAGACCGGGCGCTTTTGATCGCCACCACCACCTGTTCGATGTACTGCCGACACTGCACACGCAAGCGCATCGCCGGCACTCGGGAAACCGCAATTTCCTCCCGCCGGCTCCGGCAGGTGGTGGAGTATCTGCAAGCCCATCCGGAAATCACCGACGTGATTATCTCCGGAGGCGACCCGCTGACCATGGCGGATTCCGCTCTCGAATCCGTTCTTTCCGCCGTCCGTTCCGTAAAAACGGTTCAGGTAATTCGGATCGGAACCCGCGTTCCGGTAGTGCTGCCGATGCGGATTACCGATGAGCTGGTGCAGATGCTCCGGAAATACCACCCGCTCTGGATCAATACCCACTTCAATCATCCGAATGAACTGACGCCTGATTCCGCAGCGGCCTGTACCAAACTGGCTGACGCAGGCATCCCGCTGGGCAATCAATCTGTTCTGCTGCGGGGCGTAAACGACCAGCCGCAAATCCTCGAAGAACTGTACCGCGGACTGGTGCGGATCCGGGTTCGTCCTTACTACCTGTACCAGTGCGACCTTGTGCGCGGGGTTGAACATTTCCGCACCTCGGTGCGTGCAGGCATTGAAATCATGGAATACCTGCGCGGCCGCATCAGCGGAATTGCCATTCCAACCTTCGTGGTTGATGCTCCGCACGGCGGCGGGAAAATCCCGGTTCTGCCCAATTATGTGGTTTCCATGAGTCCGACCCACACCGTATTGCGAAACTATGAAGGGCTTCTGATTCACTACCCGGAACCCGGTGTGGAAACAAAACCGGATGAGCAAACAGAACTCCACGGAATGCCCGGTGTCTGGGAACTGGCGGCAGGCAAAGCTTCGGTTATCCAGCCGGCGCGTACCCTGCGGGGCCAGCGGAGGGAAAAAATCCGAAATCGAAGCGGGTTAGAGTCAACCGGTTTTCTCTTCGATTAAGGAGAAAAACATTCCCGGCAGGGCTCACCGAGCATCAGGAAAACGAAATCGTATGAGAAAACGAATCGGTCTTGTTTATGACTTGCGGAGAGACTATCTATCCGCCGGCTTTACAGAGTCTGATGTTGCTGAATTTGACTCCGACAGCACTATCGACTGGCTGCATCAAACCATCGAATCCCTCGGCTATGAGGTTGAACGGGTGGGCAACGGCTGGGCGCTCTGCAAAGCTCTGGCCGCAGGAAAACGCTGGGATATGGTGTTCACAATCGCAGAGGGCCTGAAGGGACGCAGCCGAGAGGCCCAGGTTCCGGCCCTTCTCGAGCTGTACCAAATTCCCTATACTTTTTCGGACCCGCTGGTTTGCGCAGCCACACTCGACAAGGCGGTCGCCAAAAAACTGGTGGCGTTTGAAGGGCTGTCCACGGCTCCTTTTGCCGTTGTCCGCTCTGTAGGGGAAATCGGCTCCGTCGCACTTCGATATCCCCTCTTTGCCAAACCGCTGGCCGAAGGGACAGGAAAAGGCATCGATCAAAACTCGAAGGTCGAAAACGCCGCCCAATTGGAGCAAATCTGCCGTTTCCTGCTGGAACAGCACAAGCAGCCGGTTCTTGTGGAAGAATACCTCCCGGGCCGGGAGTTTACCGTCGGAATTATCGGCACAGGCCCCAAGGCACGCGTCATCGGAACGATGGAAATTGAAGTGGCGGACAAAAATCAGCCCCCCATTTATTCCTACCTCAACAAGGAAGAATGCGAAACCAGAATCCGGTATTCCCCCTTGCGGGATGCGATTCTTAAGCAGTCTGTGGAACAGCTGGCTCTCCGCTGTTATCAAGTCCTCGAATGCCGCGATGCCGGACGTGTGGACATCCGCTGTGATGCGGGCAATCGGCCGTACTTTCTGGAAATCAACCCGTTAGCCGGCCTGCATCCGACCCATTCAGACCTTCCCATGATTGCCACACAGGAAGGGATGTCTTATGGTGAATTGATCGGCGCCATTCTCCAAAGTGCATTCGAACGCGCCGAAGAGGAACGAAGCGTCCATGGAAGACGTGCTTGTTTTATATAATCAGGTCAACACTTCCGATTCAACCTTTCAGGAAAGTCGCGGCGGTGTACTGGATCAGGTCCGCGCCGTGCTGGAAGCGCTCGACAAACTCGGAATTCCGTCCGAGTCCCTGGCTGTGGAGAATCTCCAGCATCTGGTTTCCCTGCTGAAACTGAGAAAAGAAAAACTGATTTTCAATCTCATTGAAGAATTTCCCGGCTCCAGTCGGGATGCCTGTGCTGTTCCGGCGTTGTGTGAAGCATTCGGGGCCGGCTGTACCGGCAGCGGGACGGAAGCCCTTTTCCTCGCTCAGGACAAAGCCCGAACGCGAGCCATCCTGACCGCAGCAGGACTCCCCTGTCCGATGGGCTTGACAGTAGAACCCGGTCGCCCCTTCCCGATGGAACGGCTCAAAAAAGGCATTTATATTATTAAACCGGCCTGTTCTGATGCCAGTGAAGGCATCGGGCAGGATTCCGTCGTAACCATCCCTTCCCGACAGGCTGCGGAAAAAGTTGAGAAGATTCATCAGGAGTTTCATCAGGCCGCCATCGTGGAGCAGTTTATTCCGGCAAGAGAACTCAATGTGTCCATCATTGAAACCGCAGGCAAAACTCGGGTCTTGCCCCTGGCGGAAATCGATTTTTCCGCATTCCCCAAAGGAATGCCGCGAATTGTGGACTATCAGGCCAAATGGATTAAGGACTCGTTCGCCTACCAGAATACCCCGAGGATTATTCCGGCACCTCTGGAAGAACCGCTGGCGGAAAAAATCCGCACCCTGGCGATTCAGGCCTGGCAGGCATTGGATTGCCGGGGATACGCAAGGGTGGATTTCCGGCTGGACGAAAAGAACCAGCCGTACATCCTCGAAATCAATCCAAACCCTGATATATCCCCGGATGCAGGTTTTGCGGCTGCTTTGGCGGCTGCTCAGATTCCATACGAACGTTTCGTCTGGCTGATGCTCCGAAATGCAATCCAGACCCGAAATCGAAACGCCCTGAGTACTCAGAATGGAGCGTCTTTATGAATCAACCTGACGTTGTCATTCGGCCGGCTCAAGCTTCCGACGAACCCGCCGTGATGGACTTTGTCGAAAAAACCGGTTTTTTCAGGATTGGAGAACTGGCTGTGGCCCGGGAAGTGTTCTGTGAAGCAGTCTCGGGCAAACCGGAATGCACCTATCAATCCTACGTTGCCGTCTTTCAAAATAAGGCCATCGGCTGGGTTTGTTTCGGCTCAACCCCGTGCACCGTCGGGACTTTTGATATGTACTGGATTGTCGTGGACCCTGTCTTCCAGCGAAAGGGGATCGGAAAACTGCTCAGCCGTTTCGCAGAAGAAGAAATCAAAAAACAGAATAGCCGCTTGGTGGTGGTAGAAACCTCCGGCACAAGTCGATATGAATCCACCCGCATTTTCTACGAAAAAAACGGCTATCTGCTGGCAGCGGAAGTCCCGGACTTTTACGCCCCCGGCGATTCCAAGTGCATCTATCTAAAACCGCTCGTTTAAGCCCCCGCTTAAACCAAATCGCAGGCATCCGGGGGCATCCAGTGCGGGTCTTGTCCTTCCCATTTGACGTTGCAGCCGATGGGATTGGTCAGCGGCCTTCGGACCGGCCGGCCCGCCAGCACATCCTCCAGTGCATTCTCCAGGTCGTTGACCGTGCTCTTGCTCGGATCGCGGGGATTATCCAGTTCGCGGCCCGTATAAACCAGTTTGCGGTTTCGGTCAAACACATAAAAATGCGGGGTTCGCAGGGCCCCGTATTTTCGCGCCGCATCCTGAGAACGGTCATACAGATACAGCCAGGGAAATTTCTTTTCCTGCATCCGCCGAACCATATGCTCGAAGGAATCCTCCGGATACGTATTGGGGCTGTTGGAGTTGATGGCGACAAACTTTACTCCTCTGGGCAAAAACTTTTCCGCCGTGCGGCGGGTTACCTCTTCGGACCCGAGCACATACGGGCAATGGTTGCAGGTAAAGAAAATCACCAAAACCCCAGCCGAATCAAAATCATGCAGCGTGTATGTTTTGCCGTCCGTCGCCGGCAGTGAAAAATCCGGAGCGGACTGGCCTATTTTTAATGTAAAAGCCATTTTTCAATCCTTTCCGAACAAATCAGTCTCTTCCATACTACAAATGAATGGCCCGCTGGGTTCTGCACAAACAGACCGCGGCAAACAGAGATTTTGCGGAAAGGAAAAGCCCGATGGACTGGAAAACCTATTTTGAGATCACCGAAGGGGTCGGCATTCTCGCTACGGCCGATAAATCCGGGAACGTCAACGCCGCCGTCTATGCACGGCCTCATGTTCAGGAAGACGGAACGATTGCCTTCATTATGCAGCCGCAGGTCAGTTATGCCAATCTCCAAATCAATCCCAAAGCCGTCTATCTTTTCCTGGAAAAAACGGAAGGTTATAAGGGTCATCGGTTCTATCTGCTCAAAAATCGCGAAGAAAGCAGCCCCGAAAAAATCCAGGCCGTTCGGCGCAGGGGGCATAAACAAACAGACAGAACAAAAGAAAAAGCCAAACTGGTTTCTTTCCACATCGACCATATCCGGCCTTTGACAGGCAATACCCTCGAAGAGTGGTAACTCAACCAGCTCCCCGAGGTATTTCCCCACCCTTTCTATCGAAATAAACCGACGGAAAGGGTGTTTTTTCATTGCATGGAAAGACCTATAATGTTAAAATAGGAAAACAGCGTCTGAGGGGGCTTAAAATTATATAAATGTCCTTTTTTGACCCTGCTGTCGATAACCCTTTTCCATACGGAGTGCGGTTATGAAAAATAAAATCATCTCGTTTTATCTGACCGTCTCTTTTCTGGTTGGTGGTGTGTTCGCCCCTGAAGGGAAGGGCGAGCAGCTCATCCGCCGTGAGGTGGATTGGTATGCACCGGCCGGAGGAAGAATCCGAGAAATCCGTTTCCGGGCAAAGGCAGAGCCGGCTGCCGCCGAACAACTTCCCAAAGCCCTCAGTTTGCCCGCCGTGAATGGGATTGACTCCCCTCCGATTAATGGATTTGTTCCGTGGATTGTCGTTACCACCACCAATCGGCGTTTGGGCGACCTCGAACTGGATGCTGTGCCGTCCACATCTGTTGTAGGACAGTTTACCGCCGCCAACTGGCAAAGAGACTTTGCGATCGGCATCTTTGACACCGGTGCCAGCGCCCATGTCCTGAATTATGCGGCTTCGGTCGAACTGCGGCTGAACAACAGCGCTTATCTGACCAGCAACACCATCACGATTGCAGGAGTCACCGGTTCGGTAGATGCCTATGTAAGTTATCCTTTGGGGGTGTTTATGGGAGGGCTGAATCTGCTGGAACCGAACCAGACTCCCGACCGGGAAACCAAGCTGCCCTCTACGGCCGGAATGGTCGGAGAGTACAATGTATCCGTTCTGGTCGGGCAATATCCCGGCTCCAATCCGGATTTGGTTACAGCCGTCGGCACACCGATGAGTGTCTTCTGGACAACCGTTATTCGAAATGACCAGCCCGTTACATCCGTGCATAAGGGGCAAGTTTATACAGGTCCTTCCCTGACGTTTTATCCTGCGGAAGATGAGAATGCGCCGCATTACCGAAATCGGGTTCCGCTGGAGCTGCGTCCGCTGGGTGCCACGGCCGTCCAGTATATCCCCTACAGCATCGATGACATCCTGAATATGGACTTCACTCCTTCCAGTCCATCGGTCATCATTGGGACGGGTTCTCAATCTTTGTTCTTTGTCCACAGTGTGGACTTGACGGAAGGCGGGCGGTCGGCTATCGACCGAAGCCGGTTTATGCTCGATACCGGAGCGCAAATCACCGTCATCGGAGACCGAATTGCCGCCCGGCTGGGGCTGGACCCGGACGGCTGGGAGTTCCAGGTGCCGATTATCGGCGTAACCGGGGAAACCATCGAGGCGCCGGGCTACTATCTTGATTCCCTGAAGATTCCGGCAATCGGACAATGGCTGGAGTTCACGAATGTGCCGGTGGTCTGGCTGGAGATTTCTTCTCCGGAAGGCGGAAAACTGGACGGCGTCATCGGAATGAACCTGTTCACCGAATACAATCTGATTCTGCGAGGGGGCGGGCTGTTTTTGGGCGAGGACCCGTCGCTGGAGTTTGAACGGATTGTCCCGCCGCTGCGGGGAGATATTGCCCCAGCCGTGCGGGACGGGCGGGTGGATATGCTGGACATGGCGGAGTTCAGCCGGACATGGCTGAGCGAGAGCGGGCAGACCGACTGGAATCCGGCGGCGGACTTCAGCGAAAGCGGACGGATTGATTTGTCGGACCTGGCCGTGCTGGCCGAACAGTGGCTGGCCGTTTCATCGCTTTAAACAGCGGCCTGAATCCTCAACCGGACTCCTGAAGCGTATGAAGAATTACGGCCTGGCTGTCCTGTCCGGAAAGCAGGTCTTGTCCGGGCAGAAGAAGGATCTGCTGACCGGCTTTGGCCCACCCGTGCTTGAGAACCGTCTTTTCCGCATACTCGGTAAACTCCGCCAGGGTGCTCACAAACGGGCTGTACACACCGATGACTCCGTAATGCAGGCCCATCTGCCGGTTTGTCCGCTCATCCGGACAGAAAGAGACAATCGGCACATCGATCCGGGCTTTGCTGAGCAGACGGGCGGTGGTGCCGGTTTTGGTGGCAACCGCGACGAGCGCACACGGAATCTCATCGAGCATCTGCGCCGCAAAGCGGGCGATGACCGACAGGGTTTTTAAGGCAGGGTCGGTTTCGATAGGCGGACGAGGGAGATGGAGCCGATCCAGATACGCTTCCGTGCCGCCGCAGACCTGATGAATCACTCGGGCGGCCTGCACCGGATATTTGCCCACCGAAGTTTCGCCGGACAGCATAATCGCATCCGCATAATCCATCACAGCGTTGGCAATATCCGATACTTCGGCACGAGTCGGGGAAGGATTTTCAATCATTGACTGAAGAACCTGGGTGGCCACGATGACGGGCTTGCCGAATCGGCGGCACAAGGCGGTAATCCGCTTCTGAATCAGAGGCACTTGTTCGGGCGGCATTTCCACACCCAAATCCCCGCGAGCAACCAGAACCGCATCCGAGGTCTGAACGATCGACTCCAGGTTCTCGACGGCGCGGGGTTTTTCAATCTTGGCGACGACTTTGATCGGGGACTCTTTTCGAACAAGGGCCTGCTGAAGTTCACGAATTTCATCGGCCTGCTGGACAAAGCTGAGGGCCAGATAATCCAGCTGATGCTCAACCGCCCAATCAACCCACTGCCAATCACGCGGGGTGATGGCGGGAATGCCCAAATCGGTATCCGGCAGGTTGACGCCCTTTCGGCTTCGCACGGGCCCGCCGACCAGCACACGGCATTGGAGCGCATCGTCTTTTTTGCTTTCCGCCTGCAGAACAATCGCACCGTCATCGAGCAGGATTCGCTGACCGAGGCGAACGCGGTCAATCAGTTCCGGCAGGGTTGTCGAAAAAGAATCCGGCCTGCCGACCTCCAGATGCCGGGCGATGGTAACAGTCTGCCCGGGTTCAATAAGACCGCCGTCGGGGCTGATGGGACACAGGCGGATTTTGGGACCGCACAGGTCTCCCATTACCGAGACTGCAAAAGGGACGTCGGCGGATGCCGTGCGAACGGCATTCAGCATAGATCGGTGCGTATCCGAATCCCCGTGGGAGAAATTGAGGCGAAAGGTTCGTACCCCCGCCTCCATCAGCTGCCGGATAGTTTGCAGGTCTGACGAAGCCGGGCCGAGGGTAGCTACAATGGATGTTTTGGTTATCACGGCATTTCTCTCCATCTTTCCAAAATGTATTGGATATTGTATCCGCCCAAATCAAGAAAGCCACAGGGAAAGTACAAAACGACACCTTAACAAGAGAAAACGATTTGTTGAAAAACGCCGGGCGGAAGTGCCGAAAAAACAATGGAATGAAGAGAAAAAAGTTATGCCTGTTCAGACCTTCCCAAAAGTCTTGCCGATTAAAAAGGCAAGACTTTTGGGAATTGTCATTTTCATTTCAGCTTCAGCCCGCAGGACCGGAGGGTGCATCCAGCTGAATGCGGATTATTTCAGACGGGCCTACCGTTGTTTTTCCGGCTTTTGTGTCGATGATTCGGCAGTAAATCCAGCCCTCCGCATCGGCAAATCGCTTGATTTTTGACAAAATCCGTGGTTCCAAAATCAGATAATTGGCATTCCTGGGCAGCGCAATCGCCGTTTGAAGCTTTCGATCAGTAAACTGGTCATCGCGGCAGAATACCAGCCGAAGAGGTCCGGCCTGTGCGGGTGCCGACCATTGGAACAAAAGATTATATCCAGGAGGATTCTGAAAGCCGTCAGCAGGGGCTGTCAGAGTAACAGTCAGCGGTTCCCATTCAAAAACAGAGGTGTCAGACACATTGGAACCATTGACTACACGCCAGGACAGCTTGCGGTCACCGTCATCTTTCGGCAGGGCTTGAAGCCACATTGTCTTGTTGACAAACATCTGAGTCTGGTGTGCTCTTGCCCTGAATCGCACAATCGACCTCCGGTCGGAAAAATCTCCCTTCATCGCCAGTTCAAGAACCGCCCCCGTCGTCCAGTCCAGCGGCTGGGCCCATCGAAACAGGGCCGTTCCGCCGCTGATATCCTTTTTCTCATCGGGGGAGTCCTCCAGCAGAGCAATCCAGGACATCCCGTCCGTCAACTCCGCCGCCTCCTGCCAAAACTGCTCCGTCAGGGCTGCGATGGAACGGAGGATATCGGGCACGGCATTCCAATCCGGATTGTCACGGATAGAACTCCACAAATCGGCAATCTGCTCATACAAATCGGCCAAATCTTCATAGCCGGCTGAATCCAGCCACTGAGCCATCAGTGCAGTCATTTCGGCCTTGCGGTCGCGGAAATTCTGACTCAAAACGGATGGGCCGTTCTGAGGAGCTGACTCAATCGCATTTGCCGCTTTATAAAGAGCGTCCGGCCCGTTCTGTCCGCGATAGGAAAGATGCTTAAGTATCTGAAGAGAAGACGCACGTGCTGGTCCCCAGTTTTTATCCAGATAGAACAAGTAATAGGGGCCGAATCGTATGTTTTTATCTTTCTGGTTAATCATTCCGCCGTTATACCAGGCATCCAGGAACGTATCCCAGCGGAGGGGAACACGCAGGCCGTCCTTTTGACCATCCTCATCCACATCATCCGCCCGCGTCGGGTCGTTGTCGGCAAAGTAAACATACTCATCATCGTAGTCGTGGACAATCACAAAATGGCTGGTAGAACCGCCGCTCCAATCCCGCCAAAATGGATAATACACCCCCGCTTCGTCCGCAACATACTGAAAATCCAGATGAACCTGGACAGGCTGGCCGTTGTCAAGAACCTGCTTAAGACGGTTAACGGCTTCCGCTTCGGATTTAAAAAGTGTCACGGATTTGGCTTGAGCCCGGATAGAAGCACCAGCTCCGCCGCCGCGAAGGAAACCGATGTGATAAACCAGGCCCGATAACTGATAAAGGTCAAGCGACTGGCCTGAATACAGCCGAAGGCGGGTATTGTATATATAGGCATGCGGGTCCACCATCCAAACCCCGCCCAGTCCCTGAACCCAGGCATACTCCGAGCAGAAACCGCTCATGGCCATCAACTCTTGTACAGTGGAACTGTCGTCGGAGCAGTGAATCAGCTGGCCGACACTGGCCATATAGCAGATCCCGCCCGGATAGGCCTTGTCTTCCAAAACGGAAATATCCGGTACAACTGCACATAGGGAAATGGGGAAAAACCCGAATAGAATCAACATAACAGGTAATCGATATGTTTTCATTTCTTTCCTCCAATTTCGGTTTTCGGTCCTTTTCACTAAATACCCCCCTATTTTTCGTCAAAATTCAGGATGCTATTTAGAAAAAAGCATCTCACCGGTATTGTGAAAAAGTCAGAAAGATTTTTTTTGCAAAAGGGCAGGTTGGCGATATACTGTGGCGGGAATGCCGGAAGTACAGCAGATAAAGGCAGAGACGGCAAAGGACTTTTCGAATGAATTTGCAGTAAACATTTTCACAGGAGGCAATGGTATGAAACGGACGGTTCAGGTTGCGGTATTTGGAGCGTTGCTGGGGGTGCTGGTGTGTGCGGGCTGCGGGAAAAAAGAAGGAAAACCGGCTGCCCAAGCAGAACAAAAGGTTATCGAACTCAGCTACAGCATTTTCTTCCCCCCTACCCATATTCAGTGTGTTCGAGCACAGGAATGGGCGGATGAAATTGCCAAGCAAAGCGGCGGCCGGGTGAAAATTACCCTCTATCCGTCCGGGACGCTCAGCAAGGCGGACCAGTGTTATGCCGGGGTTGTCAGCGGGATATCGGATATCGGAATGAGCTGTTTTGCCTACACGCGCGGGCGGTTCCCGCTTCTGGAGGGACTCGATTTGCCGCTGGGATATCCGGATGGGATGACGGCAACAAAAATTGCCAATGAACTGGCGGCCAAATATCAGCCGGCGGAACTGGCGGATGTGAAACTCCTGTATGTGCATGCACACGGACCGGGGATTCTGGCGTCGAAAAAACCGGTGAAAACGCTGGAGGACGTCAAAGGGCTCAAGATTCGGGCCACGGGCCTGTCTTCGAAGATTGCCGCTTGTCTGGGAGGAGTGCCGGTGGCGATGAGCCAGGGAGAAACATATGAAGCCCTCCAAAAAGGCGTCGTGGAGGCGACGCTTTGTCCGGTGGAGACGCTGAAGGGATGGAAGCAGGGAGAAGTGATTTCGTCAGTGACCAACAGCCGTGTAATCGGCTATACGACAGCGATGTTTGTCGTGATGAACAAGAACAAGTGGGAGTCGCTGCCGGCGGATATACAAGCAATTATCACGGATGTAAGCAAACAGTGGGTCGAACGGCACGGGCAGGCCTGGGACCAGGCCGACGAGGACGGCTGGGCCTTCATCCGCCAGCTGAACCGGGAGATTATTGAATTGACTCCCGAACAGCAGGAGGCATGGAAAAAGGCGGTCGAGCCCATTATTCAGGAGTATATTGCGGCCGCAAGCGAAAAGGGGCTGCCGGGAAAAGAGCTGATTGAGGACATCCGCCGGATGATTGAGCAGGCCCAGTCCAGGTAAGAGAAAGGCAAACTGAAAGAAGCCATGCGGCGATTGATTGCGGAATATGAACGGCTGCTTCGGGCCGCGGTGCTTGGGCTGGCGGGCATATCGGGGCTGTCGGTTTTGGCGATGACGGCCGTGACGGTGGCGGATGTGTTCCTGAGGAAAACACCGTGGGCATTTGCAGGAACGTACGACCTGATCAAAGTACTGGGAGCCATTTCCATTTCCGCCGCCCTGCCTTATACGACAGCCGTCAAGGGGCACGTAGCAATTGAGTTTTTCTATCACAAACTCGGGCGGACAGGCCGGCTGATTTTGGATGTTTTTCTGCGTGTCTTGTCCATCGGGCTTTTGGGTCTGGCGGTTCGGGAATGCGTTCGATACGGGCAGATGCTGCATCGGACAGGGCAGGTTTCTCAAACACTGCAGATGCCGATTTTCTGGCTGCCTTATTTTTTTGCGGGCTGCCTGATTCTGATGATTCTGGTGAAATTTTATCATACGACCCATCCGGGAAAGGTGCTGTTGAAACCGTGAGTCCTTTTCAAGTCGGTCTGCTGGGCTGCGTTTGTCTGCTGGTGCTGCTGTCGAGCAGCATGCCGGTGGCAATTGCGATGATGCTGGTGGGAACAGCGGGATTTGCGGCGGTGGTCTCGCCGGCGGCGGCGATGAGCATGCTCACAGCGGAGCTGTACGATACCTTCACCTCTTATTCACTGACGGTTATTCCGCTGTTTGTCCTGATGGGGCAGGCGGCCTTTCATTCCGGCATCAGCCGACGGCTGTTTCAAACGGCGTATCACTGGATGGGACATTGGCCGGGCGGGATGGCGATTTCGACAATCGGGGCTTGTACGGCGTTTGGGGCGATTTGCGGCTCCGGTCCGGCGACAGCCGCTACAATGGCTTCGGTAGTTCTGCCGGAGATGAAGCGGTATCGATATGATATGGAGCTGGCAACGGGGGCCGTGGCCGCCGGCGGCAGTCTGGGAATGCTGATTCCGCCTTCGGTGGTTTTTATTGTGTATGCAATCCTGACGGAGCAGTCCATCGGCAAACTTTTCATCGCCGGGATTATGCCGGGGATTCTGATTGCCGTGCTGTTCTGTCTGACGATTTGGATTCTTTGCAAGCGGCGGCCCCAGCTGGGACCGGCAGGTCCCCAGGTGCCTTTCGGCGAAAAAATTCGGTCTCTGGCAGGTGTTTCTGAGACTTTAGTGCTTTTTTTAGCCGTGATTGGAGGGATGTTTGCGGGTCTCTTTACACCGACGGAGGCCGCGGCGGTTGGAGCAGCCGGAGCCATTCTTATCGCAGCATTTCAGAAGAAACTGACGCTTTCAATGCTGAACCGCTCCCTGAAAGAAACAGTCCGGACTTCGTGCATGGTGATGTTTATCGTCACGGGGGCCGTAATCTTCGGACGCTTTTTGGCAATCACCCAGATTCCGTATAAACTAGCGTCATTTCTGGCATCTCTGCCGCTGCCGGGCTGGGGTATTATGGCCCTGATTATTCTGTTCTATCTGCTGGCAGGATGCTTTGTCGATGCGCTGGGACTGATTATGCTGACGATTCCGATTTTTTATCCGGTGGTGACAGAACTGGGATTTGACCCAATCTGGTTTGGAGTCATTATTGTTGTGGTCACCCAAATGGGAGTCATCTCCCCGCCTGTCGGCGTCAATGTTTATGTTGTCGGCGGAATCGAACGGGACGTGCCTCTGCAGACAATCTTTCGCGGAGCAATGCCGTTTTTGGCGGCTTTGATTGTCGCAGCGGTTTTGCTGATTATTTTTCCGCAAATTGCTCTGTTTTTGCCCAATTTAATCCGGTAAGGGAGGCGGTTTTATGGAAGCAGAAAATCCTCAGGGTTTGTTTGAGAAGATTCTGTTCTGCACGGATTTTTCCTCCAATGCCGACTTTGCCTTTTCCTATGCCCTGAATCTGGCGAAACTGAATCCAAACAGTACGCTCTATCTGCTGCATGTGGTGCCGGAGTCGGACGCTCAGTTCTGGAAAAACTATATCTATGAAATTGAGAATGTGGACCAGAAGGCCAAGCAGGACATTGAAGAGCGTCTGGACCAAACGTATCGAGCCAAAATACCGGCAGAAGTCCGGTTTGAACCGATTTTCCGAATCGGACGGGAAAGCCACGAGATTCTGGCCGTCGCCCGAGAAAAGCAAGTGGACCTGATTGTAATGGGCCGGCACAGTCAGGGGTCGCTCCAAAAGGCATTTTTCGGAAACATCACAGAAAAAGTCGCCCGTCAGGCCCCCTGTGCCGTGCTGATTGTCCCTTTGTCGTATCAAGAGATGCTGCGAAAGAGGCCGTCCGGTCCTCTCAGCGGCGAATAACCCGGCAGCCGAACACCCCGCCGGCAATCTGCTGCGGATGCCCCTGAAAGCGGATTTTCACCTTTTCCTTCCCTTTTGTCAGCTCTTCCGGAATCGGATAAACCACATCATAAAACTGGTTGGGCTTGTCCATTCCGAGAGTCTGGGTGGCGATTTTCGTCCCGTCCACCAAAATGTCGAAGCGGCGGGGACCGCTCTCAGAACCCCAGTAGGTCACAACCAAATCCATCGGTGCATCCGGCAGGACTTTCATATCAAAGGCAAACCACCCGCCGTCGCGGGCATCGCGCCACCGCCGGTCATTGTGGATACCGGTATAGGTATTCTCCCCTTCCAGATTGTGGTCCCGCTCCGGCTGCATTTCACCGATGCGGAGGACATCCACCGTGCGGGCTTCCATTTCCTGACGGCGTTTCTGTTCCGCCTCATACTCTGCCTGCCGCTGCTTCCACTGGTCCGGTGTAAACAGGTCCAGATAGACGGTGTATTTCTGTTCGACAATCTGATAAAGAGGACGGAAGGTTAAATCCTGCGGTTCAGGACTGTCCAGAACATATCCGAGACGCCCTGCCTCAAAGACCAGCGGCTCCCGGGCCGATGGTTTCAGAGAGGCCAAAACGGCCTTGTTCTCGCCGATAAGAACCGGGACGGGCCGGTCGCCGTCGAGGTCCGCCGCCAGTAGAATCGGCCCGTAAAAGAAGGCAATTCGGTTGGGATTGTCCGGCATCGACTCGGTCCGCAGCGTCATCGGCAGCTCCAGCCGAATCGCATCGCCGCTGCGGAACGCGGCGGAAACAGGAATATACCCATCGGCATCAGCCGCCGCAGACAGGTTTTTGTCATTCAGATAAACCTGTATGTCCTTACACCAGTAAGGTTTGCGGATGCGGACAGTCATGGAAACCGGCTCCGACGCCGTGAAAACCAAACGGCTTTGCGGTTCATACGGAAAATTCGTTTCCTGACGAACTGACAGATTCTTTTCAGGCCAGCTCAGCTCAGAAGCAACGAAGAGGTTGACATAGAGGGTTTTGCCGTCTGCACTGCGGCTGTAGATGGATTCCGGATATTTGACATGGTTTTCCATACCGGTGCCCACGCAGCACCAGAAATCATCAAAAGGCCGCGAGAACTGCTTGCGGGCAGGCATATCCAGAAAGCCCTTGTACTTGAACATCCCCGTCTTCGGATGCTGATGAGCCAGAATGTGGTTATAAAGGGCCCGCTCATAGTAATCCATCATTTCAGCCCTGGGCTGCCAGGCAAACAAATGGCGGGTGAGTTTGAGCATGTTGTAGGTGTTGCAGGTTTCCGTCGTGTCGTGCAGGCGGTCATTGAGCCGGCCGGGCGGCCCGAAATACTCCCCGGAACTGTTGCCGCCGTTGACGTACGAGTGATAATGAACGACGCGGTCCCAGAAAAACGAAGCGATGGTCTTGAATTTGTCCTCTTTGGTCAGCTCATAAATGCGAGCCGCCCCGATGACCTTGGGGATCTGGGTGTTGGCGTGGAGCCCTGCCAGACGGTCTTCCTGCGCAGCCAGCGGTTCGAGGACGAATCGGTGATAAAACTTTTTGGACAGTTCGAGGTACTTGCTGTCGCCGGTGAGAGCATAAAGGTCCGCCAGAACCTCATTCATTCCGCCGTGCTCACAGGCCAGCATCTTCTGCCAGTCTTCGTCGGTCAGGTTGGAGGTGATTTGGTCCGCCCAGTCGGCCAGTTTGGTCAGCACGGTGAGGGCTTTGCGGTTGCCGCAGTACAGACAGGCATCACGCAGACCGGCCATCAGTTTGTGGGTGGTGTACCAGGGAACCCAAAGACCGTTCAGGTCAAAGCCGGCAGAGCGGATTTGACCCCGGGCGATTTCATCAAAGACCTTTTTGCCGTTGGGAATCGCCGCCACATAGCCGTCGCCGTGTTTACGCTGACAAAGGGCCAGCTCATCAACGATATATTCAATCCGCTCGAGGATTTGCGGGTCCTGCTCATTGGCATACAAGAGGGCGCAGGCAGACAAATAGTGTCCGAGCGAGTGGCCCGCAATGGTCTGGGACTCCCAGCCGCCGTACACAGGGGCCTTGGGCTCTAATCCTGCCTCCTTGCGAAACCAAGCCAGGAGCCGGTCGGGCTCCAGTGAAAGCAGATAGGCCTTATCGAGTTCCATCGCATTTCGGAACGGCCCCGCCAGAAGACGGACTTGCGAAAGCGGAAAATCCTCCGCCTGAATCGAAACCATCGGACGAACCCGATACGGCAAGTCCGTCGATTGCGCCGCAGCTGTACTCAAAACCATAGCCGACACCATCACCCCCGCAAGTGTCTTGGTCAACATCCTGCACCCTTTCTTCTCTTCAAAACAGTCTGTTGGTTTGGAGCGATCAGAATCCTTTGGCCAGAGCGTAATAGACTTCGTTCCAGCGAAGTTCCTTTTTGATGTCGGGAATCGTGGTGTTCTTGTCAATCAGGACATATTCGATACCCGCCATCTCACAGAAATCTTCGATGAATTCGCTGGTAACAGCCATACTGAACGCCGTATGGTGGGCCCCGCCGGCCAGAATCCAGGCCGCCGCCGCCGTCTTAAGATTGGGCTGAGGAATCCAGACCACACGGGCCACCGGCAGCTTGGGCAGGTCCGCATCGGGCTTAACAACCTTGACTTCATTGACAATCATCCGGAACCGATTGCCCATATCAATCAGCGAGGCGTTGATGCCGTCTCCCGCGGGGGTATTGAAAACCACGCGGACCGGGTCGGCCTTGCCGCCGATGCCCAGCGGATGCACTTCCAGACTGGGTTTGCCCGCGGCGATGGACGAGCAGACCTCGAGCATATGCGCACCGAGCACCTTGCTGCACTTGGGGTCCATATGATAGGTGTAGTCTTCCATAAAGGAGGTGCCGCCCTTCAGACCGGTTGCCATCACCTTCATCGCCCGCACAAGAGCGGCGGTTTTCCAGTCGCCTTCGGCGCCGAATCCGTAGCCGTCGGCCATCAGACGCTGAACAGCCAGACCGGGCAGCTGAAGCAGACCGTGCAGGTCTTCAAACGTCGTGGTGAAGGCCTTAAAGCCCCCTTCTTCGAGGAAGGCCCGCATCCCCGCTTCAATTCGGGCGGCAATGCGGACGGATTCCATCTGCTCGGGCTTGACCTTCATCTTGTAGGCATCCTTGTATTCCTTGATGAGGGCATCCACCTGCGCATCGGAAACCTCTTCGATTTTGGCCACGAGGTCGCCGACGCCGTAGCCGTTGACGGAAACACCCAGGCGAATCTGGGCCTCGACCTTGTCGCCTTCGGTCACAGCGACCTGACGCATATTGTCGCCCCAGCGGCAGACCTTGAGGTTCTGCATTTCATTCCAGCCGCAGGCGGCCCGCATCCAGACGGCCAGCCGCTCGATGACTTCCGGGTCTTTCCAGTGGCCGACGACGACTTTGCGGTTCTTGCGCATCCGGGTCATGATAAACCCGTATTCCCGGCAGCCATGTGCGGACTGGTGAAGGTTCATATAATCCATATCAATCGTATCCCACGGCAGGTCGCGGTTGAACTGCGTGTGGAGGTGGACAATCGGCTTCTTGAGAAGGTCCAGCCCCTTAATCCACATCTTGGCCGGCGAGAACGTGTGCATCCAGGTAATCAGCCCGACACAGGCGGGTGTGCTGTTGGCCTCCAGACAGAGCTTGGCGATTTCATCCGGACCGGTCAGAACCGGCTTGAAAACGACCTTGCAGGGAATAGCCGGGTCTGCGTTGAGGGATTTGGCGATCTGCTCGGAATCTTTATCGACCTGCTTGAGGGCCTTGGGACCATAGAGATGCTGACTGCCGGTGACAAACCAGACTTCGAACTGCTTGAGGGTATCCATAAAATTTCTCCCTAATGCGCCGCTTTTTTGTTAGAAAGGTTTTAACCAATGTCGGTACACTACCGCCGAAAAATGCATCTGTCAAGAAAGAACAGCTCGAGTTTTGGGAACGAAACGGCTATACTTATAATCCATCTAAAAGCCAGCAACGGAACCGGACGAAAAGGAACGACTATGACGACAACTATGGTTCTTCTTTTAGGGTTGAGCGTTATGCTTCCTGCCGAGCAGATTCCATTCAAAGAACTTGCGTTTCATGGAGCGGCGGACATTTCTGCGGCGGTCTTTCTGGATCCGAATCATTTTGCCGTCGCCAACGATGAATCAAACAGAATCCGGATTTACTCGATTGAAAAAACAGACAAGCCCGTCTGGAGTCTCGATTTAAGCGGTTTCTTGAGGGTGGACAGCCGGTTTCCGGAGGCGGATATTGAGGCGGCCGCTGAGGCGGACGGAGTAATTTACTGGATTACCTCACACGGGCGCAACAAAGACGGCAAGGTGCGCACAAGCCGCTATCGTTTCTTTGCAGCCGCCCCGTCGAAAACCGCCCCCGCCCTGCCGACAATGGAACCAGTCGGTGAACCGTGCCTGAATCTGATGGAGCAGTTTTTGTCTTGGCCGGAGGCGGCCTTTCTGAAACTGGACAAGGCCGTGCGGCTGAACGAAGATTTGTCCAAAAAAGAACGCGAAAAACTGGCCCCGAAAAAAGAGGGACTGAATATTGAAGCAATGACGTACTTGCCGGCACGCCGCTCGCTCCTGATTGGACTGCGGAATCCGCTTTACAAGCCCGACAAAAAAAGCCCGCCCAAAGCAATTGCATTTGAGCTGCTCAACCCGCAAGAGGTTGTAAAAGGAAAACCCGCGCAATTCGGGCAGATTGTTTTATGGGATTTGGAGGGCCGGGGGCTGCGGGGGATGGAATATGACCCGGCGAGAAAAGTTCATTATGTGCTGGCCGGACCGGTGGATGAGGAAACCACCTGTGCGTTATACGTTTGGGACGGGGATATGGAGCATTCGCCCCAGCCGGTATGGGAATGGGACCGCAAAGACCGTTTTACCCCGGAAGGAATTGCCGTGCATCCCGTCAGCGGCGAGCTGTGGATATTCAGCGATGACGGAACACTCGAAATCGAGGTCAGCTCCCCTGCCGACTGTCAGGAAGGAGAACTCCTGCCCAACGGCAAATGTCCGAACAAATTTCTGACCAATGACCTGCGGCAAACGTTCCGCGTGCGGATTTACAAACCGCTTTGAACCTCTTGAATGAAGAAAAACAAAAAAGGCCGGCCATTAAAGACCGGCCTTTTGTCAGATTTCATTTCGATTAACTGCATCCCATCGAATTGCCGCAGTTGTAGCACCGATAGCAGGCGCCGTTCCGCACGCAGATGCTTCCGCAGACATCGCAGGCCGGCGCATCATCCTGAAAATGCTCAAACTGGCTGTTGTACTGCTGGATGAGAACGGCCTCGGCCTGGGTGCCGTCCGGATTCTGAAGGACCGAACCAACCAGCTCGACCGCCCGGTCGGCCGCTCGGTCAAACCGGGCCGGAATCGGACGCTCCGTTTTCAGCGCCGCCGGGGTCTGGGGTTCCGGTTTGGCGGCCGCCGCCTTTCTCTCGAGAGCCCGGGCCTGCCCGATTTTCTTGGCCAAATCCTGCGTTTTTTCCACCAGCTGCTTGGCGGTGGTGGTTGTAGGATTCTCCGCCGGGGCCGGGGCATGGTTGGGCATATTCTTTTCCGCATAGCCCGGAATAAACTGACAGCCCAGCCAGCAGAAAATGTAATCAATCAGACTCTTGGCAAAGGGAATGTTTTTGTTGGAGGTCATCCCAGCCGGCTCGAAGCGGGCATGGCGGAACTTGTCCACCAGCGTAATCAGCGGCACCCCATACTGGAGGGCCATCGATACACAGGTGCCCACGACATCCATCAGGCCGCCGACCGTGCTGCCCTCTTTGGCCATCGTGATAAACAGCTCGCCGGGCTGGCCGTCCTCATAAAGACCGACCGTCAGATAGCCCTCGTGGCCCGCCACAGAAAATTTGTGGGTAATGCTGTTGCGGGTATCAGGCAAACGTCGGCGGAAAGGCCGTGCAACAGCCTGATTTTCCGAAGATTTGGTTTTTTTTTGCTCTTTGTTTTCCACATTGACCGGCTGAAGGCGTTTGGAGCCGTCGCGATAAATCGCCACGGCCTTCAGACCCATCTTCCAGCCCTCAATATAGGCGGACATAATCTCTTCCGTAGTGGCCTCGTTGGGCATATTGATGGTCTTGCTGATCGCCCCGGACAGGAACGGCTGAACGGCGGCCATCATCTTCAGATGAGCCATATAGTGGATGTGCCGCTTGCCGTTCTTGGGCTTGAAGGCACAGTCGAAGATGGGCAGATGCTCGGGCCGCAGAGCCGTCGCCGTTTCGATGGTGTCGTCGCGGTCGATTGTATCGCAGATGCTCTTGATTTCCTCCGGGCTGTATCCGAGCCGCTCGAGGGCCATCGGAACGGTGCGGTTGACGATTTTGAGCATGCCGCCGCCGGCCAGCAGCTTGTACTTCACCAGCGCAATATCCGGCTCCACACCGGTGGTGTCGCAGTCCATCATAAACCCGATGGTGCCAGTCGGGGCCAGCACGGTGGTCTGCGCATTGCGGAAGCCGTACTGCGAGCCGGCATCGAAGGCCTGGTCCCAGACGTTCTTGGCCGCACTGAGCAGGTCCTGCGGGCAGTGCATCTCGGGCAGATGATAGGCATGCTCGCGGTGCATCGCAATCACGCGCATCATCGGCTCGCGGTTCTCCTCAAACTCACTGAACGGCCCCTTGACCGAGGCCAGCTCCGCACTGGCGATATAGGCCGTGCCGGTCAGAATGGCCGTAATGGCTGCGGCAATCGCCCGGCCGCCTTCGGAATCATACGGCAGTGCCAGACTCATAATCAGACTGCCGAGGTTGGCATACCCCAGCCCGAGCGGGCGGAATCGGTGGCTGTTTTCGGCGATTTTGGGCTCCGGATAGCTGCCCATATCCACGAGGATGTCCTGCGCGATGATGAAGATGCGGACGGCCTGTTTGAACCGCTGAATGTCAAAGGTGCCGTCATCGCGGCGGAACTTCATCAGATTCAGCGAGGCCAGATTGCAGGCCGAATCATCGATAAACATATACTCGCTGCAGGGATTGGAGGCGTTTATCGGCCCGCTGTTGGGGCAGGTGTGCCACTTGTTGATGGTCGTGTGGTACTGCACACCCGGGTCTCCGCAGACGCGGGTGCCTTCGGCAATCAGCCGCATCAGTTCGCGAGCGGAATAGGTCTCCACGGGCTGGCCGGTCGTAACTGAGCGGGTCGTCCAGAGGCCGTCTTTTTCGACGGCTTCCATAAACTCATCTGTCAGCCGCACGGACAGATTGCTGTTCTGGAACATAATGCTGTCGTAGGCCTCGTTGGGGTCGTAGCCCTGCTCAATCAGCGCCCAGGCCTTCTTTTCCTCCAGCGTCTTGCAGGTGATAAACTCTTTGATGTCCGGATGGTCGATTTTGAGCGACTGCATCTTGGCGGCGCGGCGGGTCTTTCCGCCGGATTTAATGACGGCCGCAATCTGGTCATAGACGCGCATAAAGCTCAGCGGGCCCGAGGGTTTACCGCCGCCGGACAGTTTTTCGCGGCTGCTGCGGAGCGTGGACAGGTCCGTGCCGGTGCCCGAGCCGTGCTTGAAAAGCATCGCCTCGCTGCGGGCCAGCCGCATAATGTCTTCCATCGTGTCCTGAACGGACTGGATGAAACAGGCCGACGCCTGCGGGTATTCATAGCTGTTGGGGCACGGGACGGCCTTTTTCTGGCGGTCGTCCCAGTGGTAGTTGTGCGGGCTGCCTTCGATATGGTACACGTCATAGAGGCCGACGTTGAACCAAACGGGAGAATTGAAGGCGCCGTATTGATTTACGCACAGCCAGGTGAGCTCGTGATAGAAGTTTTCGGCGTCCTGTTCGGTCAAAAAATAGCCGTCGCGAAGGCCGCGGTCGGCAATGGCGCGGCAGACGCGGTGGACTAACTGCTTGACGGAGTTTTCGCGCTGGCCGGACTGGATATCGCCGTAAAAATATTTGCTTACAACTACTTTCGTCGCCAGCTGGCTCCAGGAAGCCGGCACTTCGACATCGTTTTGCTCGAAGATTGGCTTGCCGGAATCGTCGGTAATCTTGGCCTGGCGGGTCTCCCAGACGAGCTCCTCGAAGGGGTGACGGCCGGGCGTTGCAAAAAACGGGTCTATCTTTAAACCCTTGCGGGCAGAGTGGTTAGAATGATTTTCCCACGGCTGAAGCCCTTTTTTTTCGGGTGCTTGGCTCATTGTTTTGTTCCTTTCGTCCGACACGGGGACATCCCTGTCATAACTTATTATAATACAAGATATTGCAAAGATATAAAAGAGACTACAATATGTTGTTGCTTCCTTCTCTTTTATGATACCTGGAGTCGGGGAAGGGACAAGAGGAAAAACGGCAAAAAAATGTTAGCGAATCATTAGTCCTTGCGGGGCTTGAAGCTACGGCGAAAAATTTTTTTGCGGGGCGATAGTCCGGCTTTTTTTGGGTGTTTGTGTGAACTGCAGTGGCATTTTTGTTTGTGTTTTGGCGCTTACAAAAAATGTATACATGATATACAAAAAATGTATATGGGCGGCGGGGCTGGAAACGGATGTTTGACATCCGGAAGATGCTAAAAAAGAAGAGATTGGCGACACAGGCGAGCGGGATTACGGGGTTTGGTCGGGGAGGAAATGGGGATTGAAAGAAGAGGAGAAAAAGTTGACAATACTGCAAAAAAGAGTAGTTTTTCAGAAAAAGGAACTTATTCAGACGCCAATTCTACAGGGCGAAACGGAATCGAAGCAGTATGGAGAAGGTTCGCAGCGGAAACGAGAAAAAGCACGCTCACATCCAGTCGCGGCAGCGGGTTGCTGACTACGGGGAGGTCTTAACGCCGCCTTCCATCGTCAACGCCATGCTGGATTTGGTCAAGTTGGAAACGGAACGGGTCGATTCGCGCTTTCTGGAGCCAGCCTGCGGGACGGGGAATTTTCTGATTGAAATTCTGGAGCGGAAGCTGCGGGTCGCGGAAAATCGCTACGCCAAAAGTCAACCGGAATATGAGCGGTATGCGATTCTTTCCGTGTCTTCTCTGTACGGGATTGATATTCTGGAAGACAATGCTGAAGTCTGCCGCAAGCGGCTGTTTGACTGTTTTGATACGGCCTATACCCGACTTTATCGGGACCAAGCAAAGAAAGAATGCCGGAAGACGGTGCAGTATATTTTAAAACGCAACATTATTCACGGAGACGCCCTTTCCCTGAAGACCGTTGGGCCGAATCCGGAACCGATTGTCTTTTCAGAGTGGTCGCTGATTAACAGCCGACTTCTGAAGCGGCGGGACTTTGCCTTTCACGAACTGCTGGCGCAGGGGACGATGCGGGGTCTGCCACTGTTTTCCGACCTCGGAGAAGAAGCGTTTGTGCCGGAGCCGGTGAGGGAATATCCGCCGGTGCCCTATCTGGAGGTATCCGATGCCTATGGGGATTAACTGCAATCCGGATGTGCTGCTGTGTCTGGCGAATCTGTCGAGCGATGA
>ERZ795045.506-NODE-506-length-50201-cov-64.127867_pt1 | contig 50201 bp, 49 predicted proteins | sample MGYA00375129_ERZ795045 | MGnify/ENA primary metagenome ERZ795045 (study PRJEB30174, sample SAMN05720166) | activated sludge metagenome | isolation source: anaerobic digester from wastewater treatment plant | place: Japan | collected 2015-05-15 ...
CTATAGTTGACAGGTGGGTAGGCGACATAGTATGCTCATCCTCATCGATTTTTATCTTGATGGATACTATTATACCGGTGTGCCGGTAAGGAGAAGAAACCTATGGGTCAGGTTAGTAAGAACGCCCGTACCACCAGCGCAACCCAGCGATTTTATTGTTCCTGTGGTGGAGAGATCAAAATGAAGACCATTTTCGAAAATGGGAAAGTAAAGAATGTGGCGGAATGTGAAAAGTGCAAGCGGGTGGAACGTCGTCCGTCTGATTTTAAATGAACCGTGTAAGAAGTGCCCCGCTGTACGGAGGGGCGCTTTCTGAAGAGAGCTTTTATTTATTGACATATATACATTTATTTGATATGCTCAAAGAGCGTGTTGTTTTTATTTCCAGTTCTAAGGTGTGAGGGGGAATCCTTTGGCAAGCAAGAGTACTTCAGCCGAAAAACGACATCGGCAAAGTGAGGAACGACGGCTCAGAAACAAGGCCGTTAAAAGCGCTGTTCGGACCAGTGTTAAAAAATTTGTAGCCGCAGTCCAGAAGAAAGACACTGCAGAGGCAGAGGTCCTTTTGAAAGAAATGGTTTCAAAAATCGATAAGGCTGCCCAGAAGGGAATTATTAAGAAAAATGCGGCGGCCCGAAAAAAAAGCCGGATGCAGAGATTGTTTAATACCCTCAAGAGCGCATAAGAGGGAAGGAAAAAGGGAGACTGTTCTGGGGCGGGAAAAAGAACAGTCTGGGTAAGAGAAACCGATGATCTGGAGGGACGATGGCCGACTATAAGGTTACCAAAGCGGATATCATTGAGTCTATTTTGGAAAAGACCGGTTTAAATAGAAAGGATATCCACCAGGTCATCGATCTTTTTGCTGAAGAGATAAAAAAGGCCCTTGTAGCGGGAAAGGTAGTGGAACTCCGGGGGTTTGGGACCTTTGAGATTCGGGTGCGCAAAGGACGAAAGAAGGCTCGGAACCCTAAAACAGGGGAGACCGTCTCTGTTTCTTCCCATGGGGTAGCGGCGTTCCGGGCCGGAAAAGAGCTAAAACGGGACGTCTGGCCTATTACGGCGCCCCTGTCTGCCCAGGGGGATGGTGGAGAGGGCCAGTGAAATTCCCTGGCTTGGTACAGTGGGGCCGTGGTGTTATCCATCATTTTTTATTGATGGGTAGTAGTGCCCTGTTGTTTACCGCCGCTTTCCCCAATAGTCTGTTTAAGGAAGGTCTTCCTCTCCTTGCCTTTGTAGCGTACATTCCTATCTTTATTCTCATTCAAGAGATTGCGCTCCCGGTGTCCGTCCTGTGGGGGGCGCTCTATGGCTACCTCAGTTACGCCTTGTTTAATTATTGGCTCAGTGTGTTTCACCCCCTGGCCGGAATTGTGGTAGGGGTAATTTATCTTACCTACTTTGCTATCCTCTTTCCCCTCCTAAAACTGAGTGAATATCTTTTCCCCAAAAAATATTATATTTTACAGTGGCTTTTGTGGCTTTCCTATGAGTACCTCCGGACCAAAGGTTTCTTAGGGTATGGCTATGGTATTACGGGGTACTCCCAGTGGAATATGGGCCCCCTGATTCAAATTGCCGATATCGGCGGTGTGTGGCTTGTTTCGGCCCTGGTAGTGTTCCCTTCAGTGTACCTGGCGGCCCTCTATGGACGATGGAACAAGGAACGGTCGGCCTTCAAAATAGGAAAAGACGTCGGGGCCGCTGTTGCTTGGGTGCTGGCCCTGATTGCAACCCTTGTATACGGATATATGCGTCCGCTAAATTATACAGGGGCCCCGGTTAAGCGACTAGCCCTTATTCAGCATAATGCGGATCCCTGGCGGGGAGGCCTTCCTGCCTATCGGCGGAATTTTGAAGTGCTGAAAAGGCTTTCTCTTGAGGCAATCCAGCAGGAGCCCTCCCTGGATCTGGTGGTCTGGTCAGAGACCGCCTTTGTGCCCCGTATTTACTGGCATACTACCTATCGAGATGACCCTGAATCGTATGTCCTGGTAAAGGAACTCCTTGATTTCCTGGCGACCCAGTCGGTTCCCTATGTGATTGGGAATGATGACGCGCGCCTTGAAGTCAATGAGGAAGGGCGCTGGGAACGGGTAGATTATAATGCGGTGATGCTCTTCGAAAAAGGGGAAGAGCAGGGAATCTATCGAAAAATTCACCTTGTTCCTTTTACAGAGCATTTTCCCTATAAAAAGCAACTGCCCTGGGTATACGAGGCCCTGCGTAATGCGGATACCCATTTCTGGAAAAAGGGAACCGAATACACCGTGTTTGAGAGTAGCGGTCTTCGGTTTGCTACCCCTATTTGTTTTGAGGATACCTTTGGATACCTTTCCCGCGAATTTGTTCGCCGCGGTGCAGAGATTATTGTAAACCTTACCAATGATGCCTGGGCCCATAGTCTTGCCTGCCAGATGCAACATGCCACCATGGCCGTTTTTCGGGCTGTTGAAAACCGACGAAGTGTGGTCCGGGCGACGGCCTCAGGGCAAACCTGTGCGATTGACCCCAATGGGAAAATTACCGCTATGGGAGAACCCTTTACGGAGACATACCTCATCGCGGCCGTACCCCTCGTATCGGAGGCCACGTTGTATACTGCCTGGGGAGATTGGGCGGCCTACCTTTTTGTAGGAGCCGCCCTGGGGGGGCTCTTACTGGGGCTGGTTCGGGAAGGTCATCGTTTCTTGACAAGTTCTTTTCGCCGTAGGAAAATAGAATCCTGAAGGTGTATACCAAGGTTGAGCAAGGAAGGAATAATCGATGGAAGCCAAGAAAAAGATCCTTATTGTAGATGATGAACAGATAAACCTCGAATTCTTTGATGTCATGCTTTCTAAACTGGGCTTTGTGGTGGAAAAAGCAGAGAACGGTGTGGAAGCCCTGGAGAAGGTTCGATCCTTTGGGCCGGATTTAATTCTGCTTGATAATATCATGCCGAAACTTTCTGGGTGGGAAGTAACAAAGCTTTTGAAGAAAGATCCCGAATATCATGCCTATAAAGACATCCCTATCATCATGTTTTCTGCAATGGACGATGTGAAAGACAAGGTAGAAGGCTTTGAACTGGGAGTAGATGATTATATAACCAAGCCCTATAACTTTTCGGAAGTGCTTGCCCGCATTCGGGCGGTGCTTCGGCATCGGGAGCTTTTTTCTCAAATTGCGGTTCGAGAATCGCGGCTTAGTTTAACCGAAACCATAAACGAAGAAATGAAAAAATTCCTTAAAAACTGTGAAGAATCGGTAAACCTCCTGGAACAGGCCGTGGATCAGTCCCATGGAGGCGCAAATGGGCTCGAACTGTTACAACAAACGGTGAAGAATGTTACTTCTAACTTTCGAACTAAACTTTTAGAGCTGGATGCGAAAATGCATGCTATTGAGAAACAACATGAACTTTTGCGAAAAAAGGAGATAGAAATCAATACGTTGGAGCACCAATTCCGCAAAAGTTTGCATACCGATTAATGGGGTATATTCAATAAGGATGATGAGGGGAAAACCCCATCGGAGGGGCCTATGATAGACGAAAAGAAAAAGAAGGTTCTGGAACTTTTTGCAGAGGGTCGGAAGTTATACAAATTGATGGAATTTCCAAAGGCCCTTTCGTATTTTGTGGAGGCCCTTAAGGTTGATCCTAATGATGGACCTTCGAAGGTGTACTACCTTCGTTGTAAGCATTATATAGAAAATCCGCCCCCTGAAGATTGGGATGGCGTATTTGTAATGACTACTAAATAAATAGGGCGCAAAATGATTAAAAACACCGAACGACAAAAAACTGAAACGGGAAAAACAAGCCTCAGTGAACGGGAAGAACAGGTTACCACCTTTGGAAAGGGGACCCGTTTTGCAGGGGTTCTTCGGTTTAAGAAGACCCTCTGTATTCAGGGGGCTTTTCAGGGAACCATAAAAGGGGAAGGGGCTCTTGTTATTGATAAAGATGCCCATGTAGAGGTGAATGAGTTATCCGTATCTTCTCTTATAGTGCGAGGATTTCTTAAAGGACGCATCTTTGCGGTTGATAAGGTGGATATGCTTCCAGGGGCTACCGTCATAGGGGATGTTACGACGGGGCGTCTTCGAATTGCGGACAATGTAAGCTTTGAGGGCCAGTGTATCATGACGGGTATTGATGAACAGCATCTGGAGATATTTTCCCGTCCCACCGAAGACATTAAGGCGGAACTGAAAAAATATGTTCCCCACCAGGAGGGGTAAATCGCCCGCCCATGAGTAGCTTGTTCCCAAGCAATACTGGTAAGTCCCCGATCATTGGAGCCCCTTTCTTTGGGGGTGCCTTTTGTACAAGGAGACTTGTTCGTAGCCTGGCGCGAAAGCTGGTGGATCATCGGTATACGATGGTTACCGCCGAGTCATGTACGGGAGGATTGCTTGCTTCAGTGTTAACGGAAGTTCCGGGGGCTTCCCGTTTCTTCTGGGGGGGCTATGTGTGTTATGCGGGGGACGCGAAGATATCCCAGTTGGGTGTAGAGAAGCGCCTCCTGGAAACATATGGGGCGGTCAGCAGGGAAGTTGCCGAAGCAATGGCCCGGGGCGCCCTTTCTCGGAGTGGAGCAACCCTGGCGGTGGCCATTACGGGTCTTGCGGGCCCTACGGGGGATGGGTCTGCTACCCCCATAGGAACGGTCTGGATTTCCTGTGCTCTGCGGGAAGGGTCAGTCCGTTCGAAGGACTATGTTTTTTCTGGCTCTCGAAATGCAATTCGCAAGCGGGCGATGCGCAGCGCTCTTTTCCAAATCCTTGACTTGCTACCTTGACAGTGAGGAGTATACGACATATACTATATTTATCCTTCCAGGTGTTGAAAAATCAAAACAGGCGAGTTCATGGGTGCATCCAGATCATAATGTATTGATATGTATGGTAATCCCTCGTTGGTGTTAGTAAATCCAGAACAATGTAGTTCTGTCTATGGAGAATGTGCATGGCTATAATCAGAAAAAAGAAAAAGGCTGAAACCCCATCTGAAGAAGGTCAGCAATTGCAGGAAGAGCTTGATCTCGGGGAATCTACAGAAAAGGAAGAAGGAAGGGAAGAAGAGAGGAATGACTTTTTGGTAGACCCTTCCGGGATATTCCCTTCTTCTCTGGAAACCACGGGAGAGCAAGAAACGTTTTCTTCTTTTTCAGAAGATCATCGGGGGGGAGACGAAGAAATCTCTCTGAGTTCTGAAGAAAATTCTTCTGGGGGCATACAAGAACGGGAATCCCCCGTCACTGCTTCGCCGGCAGATGAAATAATAAACGAAGGGGGAGAATCGGTCCCGCAGGCCCGAGTGGTTGTTCGCACCCGGGGCCGACGTCCCTATGACCGTAGCCAGGGGCGGAGTGCTGCTGTGGGAGGAAACGGCAATTGGAATAATGGTAATGGAAGCGCTTCTTCTGCCACGGGTTCCTCCGTAAGTGCCACCTCCCTTGAAGCTCCTGCGTTCCCTTCTTTTTATCAGCTGCCTATTACGATGCCGGATATTTATGGCAAACCCGAACCCCGGAGCGATCAGGATTCAGGAAAGCCCCGTCTTTCGATCAATGAGCTTACCCGTCTCAACATGAAGGACCTGCGGGAACTCGCGGCTTTCTACGGAATTAGTCACGAAGACATGGTGACATTAAAGAAGCAGGAAATAATCTTTTCGATTCTGAAGGCCCACACCGAACGGGGTGGAATCATTTATGCGTATGGGTCCCTGGAAATTTTACCCGATGGCTATGGATTCTTGCGGAGTCCCCAGAATTCATACCTCCCCGGGCCCGATGATATTTACATTAGCCCGAGTCAAATTCGGCTGTTTGCCCTTAAGACGGGAGACACCGTCTATGGCCAGATTCGTAGCCCCAAGGAAGGGGAACGGTTCTTTGCTATGCTTCGGGTGGAAACCGTAAATTATGATGATCCTTCGGTGGCCCAGAGCCGTATTCCCTTCGATAACCTTACGCCCCTCTATCCCAATCAAAAATTGAATCTTGAAACCACCCCCGAAGAAATCTCCACCCGGATTATTAACCTCTTCTGTCCCATAGGGAAGGGCCAGCGGGCCCTTATTGTGGCACCCCCCCGAACCGGTAAGACCATCATGATGCAAAAAATCGCCAATGCGATTACCCAGAATCATCCAGAGGTTTATCTTATTGTTTTGCTTATTGATGAGCGGCCGGAAGAAGTTACTGATATGGAGCGAACCGTCCGGGCGGAGGTCATTTCTTCCACCTTTGATGAACAGGCGACCCGCCATGTGCAGGTGGCAGAGATGGTGCTAGAAAAGGCTAAGCGCCTGGTGGAACACAAAAAAGATGTGGTCATCCTGTTGGATTCTATTACCCGCCTTGCCCGAGCCTATAACCAGACCGTGCCTACGTCAGGTAAAATTCTTTCCGGTGGGGTTGACTCTAATGCTTTGCACAAACCGAAGCGCTTTTTTGGGGCCGCCCGAAACATCGAAGAAGGGGGGAGCCTCACCATCATTTCCACAGCCCTCATCGAAACGGGGAGCCGTATGGATGAGGTTATTTTTGAGGAGTTTAAAGGCACCGGTAATATGGAGATCAACCTGGACCGGCGGCTTTCGGATCGACGCCTCTTCCCTGCCATCAATATTAAAAAGAGTGGGACCCGAAAAGAAGAACTGCTCCTTACCGAAGAGGAACTCCAGAAGATCTGGGTGCTCCGGAAGGTTATCAATCCCATGGATGATATTGAGATCATCGAGCTCCTTATTGACAGAATGAAAAAAACTAAGAATAATGAGGCGTTCCTGCGGTCTATGAATACGGGGACTGCAGCCATAGATTAGTGAGTGTTGTGGAGGACCTATGAAAGAGGGTATTCACCCCAAGTATGAGTTGACCAAGATTACCTGTGCCTGTGGCAATGTGATCGAAACCCGTTCAACCGTTAAGAATATCAATGTGGAAATTTGCTCCGCCTGCCACCCCTTCTTTACGGGAAAGCAGAAATTGGTAGATACCGCCGGTCGTATTGAACGGTTCCGCAAGAAGTTCAATATTAAAGAATAACGTCCCTGTTCTTTGTATTGAAAAATTCCCCCATCCTTGAGTGAAAAAGAGTGGGTGGGGGAAAGATGCTCCTATCGTAAATCGTAAAAAAAGGCAAAAAGTATTTTTCCTTTGTGTTGAAAACGGCGGTCAGTGTTCTTCTGAGTTAGACGTAGCTCTTACCGTTTTTTGTTCGCTCTTTTCCGTTTCTAAAAGATATCGATGAAGGGGTTTTCTCCTTTAGGATTTTTCCGGCATAAAGAGGTAACAGCGGCGGGGGATTTTGCCGCGAAAGTCTTCATCGATCGTCGTAGTGGTAAGGTCCTTAATGTGTAGGCGAGGATGTCGCTGCACAAGAGCTTCAGCCTTTAGCTGAAAGTGTCGGGCATTGGTTGAGAACCAGAGGGTCCCACCAGGTGTAAGAATATCAAGGCAGGTCGTAATAAGCGCAACGTGGTCCCGCCGAATATCCAGGACGCCTTCCATTTTTTTTGAATTAGAAAAAGTTGGTGGATCCAGGATGATAAGGTCCCATTGCAGGCCCTGTTGTCGGGCTTCTTGTACAAACCGAAGTACGTCTGCCCGAATAAGCCGGTGTCGCAGAGGGGGTACCGGTGACGAGTTTCTCCCGGCGAAAGGAGTCCCATACCATCTTTCATAGGTTTCTACCGGCACGAAGGTCGCTTCAAGCTGATTAAGGGCACAATTGTGCTGGGCCCACTCAAGGTAGTTCCTGGACAGGTCTACCGAATCTACCGAAGCGGCCTGGCCTGCCAGGGCATACACAGAAAAGGCGCCGGTATAACAAAAGAGATTGAGTACCCGTTTCCCCCCGGCAATAGAACGAATAAAGGCACGGCTCTTTCGATGATCCAGGAAAAGACCCGTATCAAGGTAATCTGAGAGGTTCACCTGAAAAAGAAGCCCCCCTTCTGTGACGGTTTGGGTAATGCCCTTTTCGGAGAACCGTTGGTATTGTACTGCCCCTCCTCTTCGATTTTTAAGTCGTCGTCGTTGCCGGAGAAAGATATGGTCTTCGGGAATCTGCAAGGCCCGGGCAACACTTTCCTGCATATGCCTGAGCCACAGCGCTTCTTCCTGTTCATCCTTATGATAGGGTCGCTCGTACAGGGCTCCTGCAATCATACCATCATAGAAATCGAGTACCAGGGGAATCTCGGGGATGTCCCGATCATACAAGCGATAGGCGTTTGTCCCAATGCGGCTGGCCCATTTTCGCAGGTGCCGATATCGTTTGAGGATACGATTATAGAGAATTTCCTTTTGATACTCGATCTTATGAGGCGGGTCCCCTTTAGTGCTTTCACAGGAGGACACGCCGGCCTCGGGCACTGTTCCCTGCTTTTCTTGCAGGGATGGAGGAGTTCTGGGGGGTATTCGTTCTTTGTGCACCGCTTTCCCTCAGAAAAAGGGCCTATTTTTGGGGCTGCATTTGGGCCATCTGAATCATCACGCAGAGCATGGCGTATCCGGAAGAAAGATCTTCCTTTTGAACGACCACGTTTTCTGGAACCTTCAGTTTTACATTGGTAAAATTCCAGATTGCCGTAATTCCCGCCTTTACCAGGATGTCCGTCGTTTCCTGGGCAAAAGCAGAAGGTACCGTAAGAATTGCCATTTTAACACCCAGGTTGCGGATCTGCATTTCCATGGTGCTCACGGGCATCACCGGGACTCCGTGAACGGAGGATCCGATTTTTTTAGGATCCTTGTCAAAGGCAGCGATGATATTAAGCCCATGGAATTGAAATTCCTGGTATCCCAAGAGGGCAGACCCCAGATTACCCACCCCTACGAGAACCGCATCTCGGATGGAATCCCAGCCTAGAAAGTGTTCAATTGCTGTAATAAGGGCATGAACGGGATACCCCTTCTTTGGTTTTCCTACAATACCTGTGATCGCCAGGTCCTTCCGTACCTGGATTGCTTCTAAATTGAGTTCCTCCGCAATCACGGTTCCAGAAATGTACTCAAGCCCGTCCCGTTGGGCCTGCCGGATGATATGAAGATAGGAAGGTAAGCGTCGAATCGAAGGTGTAGCCGGTATTTTTTGATTCCCCATACTGATGTCCTTATATGTCCTTAGTATTGAGTAGTATATCTAAAAATATCACCGTTGTAAATCGATAAAAAAGGGACAAATATGGTGTATGATGCAGATCGTACAGGATGGTTTACGGGCAAAGCAACAGGAACGGCCGTGTCGATTCAGGCCGTGACTTATGGGTATCCAGCGGTCAGGGGAAAAGTGCCGAGCCAGGTCCTGTTCTACCTGTTCAGCGGTTTTCCCCTTGCTCAGGCCGAGTCGCCGGCTTACCCGTAGTACATGGGTGTCCACAATAAGGGCGGGCACCCCATAACAGGTAGCGAGGATTACACTGGCGGTTTTGCGACCCACCCCCGGAAGGGCCGTAAGCTCTTCCAGGGTGGCGGGGACCTTTCCCCCATGGTCGGCGACGATTTTCTGGGCAAGGGTTGCCAGGTATCGAGCCTTGGTGTGATAAAACCCCGTCGGTCGAATAAGATCCTCCAGTTCTGAAAGGGAAGCATCTGCAAGATCCGCTGGACCTGGATACCGGGCAAAAAGCTGGGGAGTGATCCGATTAACCATTGCATCGGTGCATTGGGCCGAGAGTACCGTCGCCACAAGGAGCTCAAAGGGATTCTTAAAATGGAGCAAGGGCCGGGTATCGGGGTACTGCTGGGTAAGAAGGTCGTATATCTCTTGTAATCGTTTTGCTTCTTGCATTATTATACCTTCCATACCAGGAAAATCGCTGATCCCGAGCGGTGACAGTTTATCGAAGGAGGGCCTCTTTTCTTGCTTGTCCTGAACGGTAGCTCACCCGCCGATGGGATCTTTCCCTGGGGACTTGTGTATTATATAGTATAAATAATATATTGAAAAGAACCTGATCCCGTGGGTATCCATGGCAGGCTCTGATCGAATATGGAGGAGCGCGGTGTACAGAAGTGTGGATCCCAAAGTAGAATTCCCAAAATTAGAAGAAGAGGTCCTTAAATTCTGGGAAGAACACGACATTTTTAAGAAGTCTATCGCTCAGCGAGAGGGGGCTGAAGAATTTGTGTTTTACGATGGTCCTCCCTTCGCAACGGGGTTACCCCATTTTGGGCATTTTGTCCCAGGGACCATTAAGGATATTATTCCCCGCTACCAAACCATGAGGGGAAAAAAGGTGGAACGCCGTTTTGGTTGGGACTGCCATGGACTGCCGGTGGAAAACCTTATCGAAAAAGAACTGGGGCTTAATTCTAAAACCGATATCGAACGATATGGGGTGGCTAATTTTAATGAGGCCTGCCGGGCCTCGGTGCTTCGGTATGTAAAGGAATGGCGTCGCATTGTAACCCGCCTTGGTCGCTGGGTAGATTTCGACAATGACTATAAAACCATGGATCCCGATTATATGGAATCCATTTGGTGGGTTATGAAGACCCTGTGGGAACGGGGCCTCCTGTATGAGGGATACTACATTCTTCCCTATTGTCCCCGCTGTTCGACGGTCCTTTCAAACCATGAATTGAACCTGGGGGGCTATAAGGATGTACACGATCCGGCTATCACGGTACGGTTCAAGGTTACCGGCGCTGGATCAGGAACCGCCGCCGAAAAGGCGGGCTTGGGAAGCCTGGGAAAAGAGGGGGATACCTACCTTCTTGCCTGGACCACCACACCGTGGACCCTTCCTTCTAACCTGGCCCTGACGGTAGGACCGGATATCGAGTATGCTTTGGTCCAGGATGGGCAGGAGCGCTATATTCTTGCGGAGGCCCGCCTGGGAGCGTATTACAAAACCCCTGAGGAATATCGGGTTATCTGGAAAAAGAAGGGCTCTGAACTCGTGGGGCTTACCTATGAGCCCCTTTTCCCCTATTTTGCCAGCGCGGCGGAACAGAACGCCTTCCGGGTGTATGCCGGGGACTTTGTTTCTACCGAGGACGGTACGGGTATTGTGCACACCGCCCCTGGTTTTGGCGAGGATGACCAGCGGGTGCTTCAGGGAACGGGGGTGCCTACTATTTGCCCCGTCGATGCGGAGTGCCGTTTTACCGAGGAGGTTAGCGATTACCGGGGGCTCTTTGTTAAGGATGCGGATAAGGCGATTATTGAACGCCTGAAGGCAGAAGGTAAGCTGGTAAAGCGAGAACAAATTCTCCATGCCTATCCCCACTGCTGGCGTTGTTCTAGCCCCCTCATTTACCGGGCGGTCAGTTCCTGGTTTGTGAATGTCACCAAGATTAAGGACCGTATGCTCCGGGCGAATCAGCAAATTTACTGGGTGCCGGATCACATTAAGGATGGCCGATTTGGCAAGTGGCTTGAGGGTGCCCGGGATTGGGCTATCAGTCGTAATCGCTATTGGGGAAATCCCCTGCCTATCTGGAAATGTCCGGATTGTGGAACCACCATCTGCGTAGGGAGTCGGGAAGAACTGAAGCGCCTTTCAGGACAGGAAGTAACAGATCTCCATAAGCACTTTGTGGATAGTATCACCATTCCCTGTAGTTGTGGGGGAACCATGCGCCGGATCCCCGAAGTTCTGGATTGTTGGTTTGAATCGGGGGCCATGCCCTACGCCCAGAACCATTATCCCTTTGAAAACAAGGAATTCTTTGAGGCCCATTTCCCTGCGGACTTTATCAGCGAGGGGCTCGACCAAACCCGGGGATGGTTCTATACCCTGACGATCCTTGCGGCAGCCCTCTTTGATCGCCCGGCCTTTAAAAACTGTGTGGTGAATGGTCTCGTGCTGGCCTCGGATGGCAAGAAGATGTCTAAAAGCCTCCGCAACTATACGGACCCCATGGATGTGATTAATACCTTTGGGGCTGATGCGCTACGGCTCTTTTTGATGCATTCGGCGGTGGTAAAGGCCGAAGATCTCCGCTATTCCGATGAAGGGGTCCGGGAAGTCCTGAAGAGCATCCTTATTCCCCTGTGGAACTCCTACAGTTTCTTCGTGACCTACGCAAATATCGATGGTATCCATCCAACGGGGGCCCCTGAGAATCCTTCCAATCCTCTGGATCGCTGGATCCTTTCGGTTTCGGAAGGCCTGGTTGAAAAGGTGACGGCGGCCCTCGATGCCTACGATATGAATCGGGCTATCGATCCGATTGTTGAGTTTATCGATTTATTGAATAACTGGTACATCCGTCGCTCCCGGCGCCGCTTCTGGCGCAGCGAAAACGATCAGGATAAAACCGAGGCCTACGGTACCCTCTATCAGGTGCTTAAAACCTTTACGTTGGTGGCGGCTCCCTTTATTCCCTTTGTGACCGAAGCCATCTGGCAGAACCTTAAAACCGAGGATGACCCCCTGTCGGTGCACCTGGCGGACTTCCCGGTGTCTCAAAAGAGCCGGCGGGATCTTCAACTTGAATACCGGATGCAGGTGGTGCAGCATGCGGTTTCCATGGGCCGGGCCCTGCGCTATCAGTACAATATCAAGGTGCGACAACCCTTGAAAACTGTAGAACTCGTGACCCGTAACCCGGAAGAGAAGAAGGTCCTCATCGAGATGGAAGAAATCATCCGGGAAGAGCTGAATGTGAAAACCGTGGTGTTCCGGGATAACGAAGAAGACCTCGTGGAGTATCAGGCAAAACCAAACTTCCGGGTGTTGGGAAAAGAACTTGGGAAGGATATGCAAATCGCGGCTCAGCGGATCAGTGCTTTAAGTCAGCGGGAAATTCAGAGTATCCTGGAAGGCGCAGTCCTTTCCCTGGATATTAATGGTCGGGCCCTGGAACTTACGGCGGATAAACTGGACATTCGGCGGCTGGAAAAGGCAAATCTCCGGGTTCTTAACGAGGGAACCCTTACGGTGGCGCTGGATACGGAAATAACCGAAGAACTTGCCCAGGAGGGGGATATCCGGGACCTGGTCCGGGGGATCCAGAATTTACGGAAAGAAAAGGGCCTTGAGGTTACCGATCGCATTCGTCTGTGGGTGCATGGTTCAGAGCGTTTGGAAAAGGCCTTTCGGGCTTTCCAGAACTATGTGGCCCAGGAAACCCTGGCCCTCGAAACTGTCTGGCAGGCCGTTCCTGGTATGACTGCCATTGAAGCCGGGGACGAAACCTGGCAGGTGGCCCTGGAAAAGGCCTAGGAGCATGAAAGGGGTTCTCTTCTTTAGATCATCCAGAGGGCGGGTGATTCCCCGGAACATCCTCTGGACGGTGGGGGCGCTCTGGGGAATGTTCGTGATTTCCTGCGCCACCATTTCCTCCCGCCCCCTTCCCGAAAAGGATCCTTTCGATGTGCTCCTGACCGCTCTCCTTGCTTTACCGCCGGGGGGGCAGCTCTATGTGGGGGCCCGCATTGCGGAGGCGAGAGGTCTGCGGACAGAAATAGAACGAACCCTTCCCTCTAACGAAAGCATACGGCAGGGCTTGAAGGTGACGGAACAGATAAGTATGGCCTTTTATGCAGCGGAGGAGGGGCAAAGTACATGGGTTACCCTGTTAGAAGGGCACTACCCGGCGTGGCAAATCAATTGGTCCCTCTGGTGGCATCCTGCATGGGAAAAACGCCATTCTGCGGAAGGAACCCCCTTTTGGTATAATGCTCGAGAGGGCCTTTCCTTGCAGACCCAGGAGCATGCCCTGGTGCTTTCCAATGCCCCTGAGGGGAACCCTTTTAGGGAACTTTTGAACAGGGTGAAAAAGCCGGCGGGGACCTCCGCTCTTTCTATCGGTCCCCAATCTCCAACACCAGAAAACGCCCTTTCTTCTTATCCCATGCCGGATAAGAAGGGTTTTTCCTTTTTTTCTTCCCGTCAAAAGGGAAGGGTGATCCTCATTGGCTGGCTTAATGAACCGTTACAGACCGTTGCCGCTTCTCTTGAAACCCTCTCGGTTCCTCTTTCCGTACCCATAGAACGGGTTTTCTGGGTACTCGAGGAAATACCCCCGGAGGGTACCGAGAAGGATAGCCCCTATTGCTTGTATCTTGCCCTGCAAACCCCCTCAGTGTCCCATGCACGGGCCCTTTCGGCCCTTCTGCGGCTGTCCCAGCGTTTTGCGGGGACCCTGCCTCTTCCCGGGGGGCCTGGACAGGATCCTCTTGCGCAGCTTCTGATGTCCCTCCTTTCAACAGGGAACATACAACAGGAAGAAACCTCTCTTGTTATCGAAAGCAAACCTATTCCTTCGCAGGACATAGCTTTACTTTTTTCTCGCTTATTAGTATATTCTACTTCGAAAAAAACGATTCCATAAGGTAAAGGGGATAAAGCGATGCCAACCTATGAGTACGAATGCAAAAGCTGTGGTCATGTGTTTGAAGCTTTCCAGAATATGAGCGATGCCCCCTTACGGTCCTGTCCCCAATGTGGAAAGGACGTTCGTCGTCTTATCAATGGGGGCACGGGTATTATCTTCAAAGGTTCTGGGTTTTATGTAACCGATAACGGTAAAGGGAAGGGAGCCCAAAAAAGTACTTCTTCGGAAGCGAAAAAGGATTCCTGTGCATCCTGTGCTGCCGCAAGTTCCGGTGGTGGTTGTGCTGCTGAGGCGGTATAGCCATAAAAGGAGAAACACAAGGGGACCATTCCTTTGGTACCCCCTGGGAACAGCGAAGGCCCTCTACACGGTAACGGTGCCCATCATATAAAAAGGTCCTACTTCCGAACAGTGAAAAGTTGAGGCGGAGGGCCCGTTTTTTATAGAGAGGAAAAAACGTGTCATACGAAAAAATTCCTCTTCTTCCTACAGACAGCGGAGAAGAGGATAGCTTGTTTCTTTCTCTGCTTCTGGATCCCCTCTATATTGAACTGGCCCGTTTGTTTCGGGAAAGGCCCTGGGGCCCCATTAAAGGGGCAACCCTCTATTCGGTCAGTTCTGTCCTTTCTCATATCGAGGCCCTTGCCGCCCTCTGGTATGTGTGTTTTGGAAGGCCCCATCAAACGGTGCTGCAGCGAGGAGATACCAGTTTCCAGGCTTTGTTTCTGTATGACCATTGGACTTTCCAGTGGACAGGCTCAATTTCAAAAGAAACGTTTTTCTCCGAGCCTATCCTGCAAGGGTCCTTTCTCTTTTCTTCTGCGATGGTAGAATTTCGCTATGGGAGTGAGCGCTGGATTGCGGTAAGTCCCGATGGAGAACAGGTGTATCACCTTCCCCTGCCGGAAGCGCATCCCTCGTTGTACCTCTGGATGCATGCTCCGGGTGGAGTATCCCTTCCCGACGGGGCCCTAAAAAAAGCCGCCTGGGATTTTGCCCGGGATATGAAACGACGGTTACAGGTTTCCGCAGAACAAGGGGAGAAATTTCAGTGAAAAGAGGGGGGAACCAATGAAAGGAGGAGGAACTCGTCCCCGCTTTTTTTGTGAACACTGTGGCGAGGAGGTTCCCCGGAATGCCCGGGTCTGCCCCCATTGTGGTCGATTTTTTGTTCATGTCCGCTGTCCCCGCTGCGGTTTTGTTGGGGCAGAGGATCTCTTTAAAGAAGGCTGTCCCGTCTGTGGCTATTCGGCCTTACCTATTAATGAAAAGAGACGGGGAAAAGGCTGGTTGCCCTTTGTTCGTTCTTATACCTTTGGTTCTGAAGGCCCAGAGCCCCTTCCCTGGTGGGTGTATGGCTTAACCGTAGCGCTCTTGTTGATAAGTCTTACTATTTTTTTCTGTACCCTTTTTTAGTTCTTCCCTCCTCATCTAAGAACTTACAACTTTTCTCAGGTTCCGGTCTTTTTTGCCGATACTAGAAGTGGGAGGCCTGTCATGAAGATGAAAAAGACCCATAATCCCCACGAAGAGAAGGTGACCCTGTGTCTGCAGCTATTACGAGAAGAAGTCGCCTTAATAGAACGGATTTCTGCAACCCAGGAGATTCTCCGTAGTGCCCTGAGTAATCGGGAATTCGAAGATCTTCATGTCGTACTGGAACGATTACAAAACTATAACGAAGAATTTGTGGCCCTTGAAGAAAAACGAAATACCCTTTTTAAAGAATTGGCCCATGAATTAGAGGTTGATCCTCTTACAACTCCCTTTTATGGGATTGTTTGCCGACTTCCGGAACCAGAACGACGGGAAATTACCGATGCCTATCGGCAACTTAAGATTGGAACCCTTCGGGTGCGCCTTGCCAACGAGACCCTTCAGGACTATGTAACCTTTTCTCGTTCCCTGTTACAGGAAGTATTGCAGGTGGCATTCCCTGATCGACGGGGTAAAATGTATACCCCCGATGGTAAAGAACGCCATCCGGAGATGCGAAGCCTTATTTTGAATAAAACCCTGTAGGTTACGTACCACAAGGAGCCCCTCCATGCAGTCTACCTTTATGCCTATAGAAATTGGAAAACGTTCCCTGGTAGCCCATCAACAAGGACTAGCCACGGTGGGACACAACCTTTCGAATGCTTCTACCGAGGGCTATTCCCGTCAGCGGGTAGAGTTTACCCCCTTTGAGCCCCTGTATCTCCCTGGGCTCAATCGGGAAGAAACGCCGGGCCAAATTGGTCAGGGGGTGGTGGTGGAACGGATCCTTCGAGCCCGGGATGAGCTTTTAGATAAGCGGATTGTGGCCCAGGGGAGTGGAGAGGGGTACTGGGAAACCCGGGATAAGTATATCCTCATGATGGAACGGCTCTATAACGAACCAGCGGATGTTTCCATCCGGGGACGGATGGATGCTTTCTGGGATGCCTGGCAGGAGCTTTCTCTCCATCCTGCCGATGCGGCCCCTCGCAAGGCGGTTCTAGAACGGGGGAAAACCCTTATTGATACGATCCGGGAGCGATATAAGGGACTTAAGAATCTCCAGAACATGGCGGAAGAGGATATTCAGGGAACCGTTAAACGGATAAACGACCTTTCCCGGCAAATCGCAAAATTGAACGAAGAAATCCAGAAAATCCGGGCCCAGGGAGATAACCCCAATGACTTGTATGACCGGCGGGACCTCTTGGTGGAAAAGCTTTCTTCCCTCATCAATATTACTACCGATACCCGGGACCCCGATGAGTTTATCATCCATACGGCGGGCTTTGTGTTAGTCCAGGGTCGGATTGGCCGTCAATTTGATCTTGTAAGCGGTATCGATACGGAGGGCTATTCCCGGGTAATCTGGAAAGAAACCGGAGAAGAGGCCCATTTTGAAAGCGGAAGTTTGGCGGCCCTCTTAGAGTTACGGGATAAAACCGTACGGGATGAAATCCAGAGTCTTGATACGATGACCATGAATTTTATCGACCTGGTGAACGACGCTCACCGGGCAGGGTATGGGATAAATGGGAAAACGGGGCTCGATTTCTTTACCGAGCATCCCTTTGTTACTAACGTAAATGGCAACTACGATCGAAACGGCGATGGCCAGTATGATTCTACGTATATTTTCCGTATCACCGGAACCAATAAACTGGAAGAACGGGCCCAGATAGGCCTTGAAGGAACCATTACCCTGGCTGCGGCGGACGGTACGGTGGATATCCCCTACTATCCTACCGATACGGTGGCCGATGTGGTCCAGCGTATTAATAACGCCGGAGCGGAAGTAGTTGCCCGCCTTGACCGGGAAGGGCGTCTTACCCTCAAGGGGACTCCCGCGGCTAATCTCGCCAATCCTGATTTTGTGATTCGGTATGTAGCCGATTCGGGCCGTTTCCTGGAAGGCTATGCGGGGATTCTCCAGAACCGGGGGCCGGAAGGGGCCTTCCGATGGGACCAGGCGGATGCGGTTATCGCCCTTCGGGGGGAGAGCGGATCCTATGCGGTAGCCCCTATTGCCCATCCTTCAGGCTGGATCGAGGTGAATCAGGCTCTGGTAAAAGATCCCTTCTCCATTGCAAGCGGCTATGGAGAAAATGGTAAGCCCGCCAATCCGGGTAATGGGGAGGCGGCCCTGGAAATCGCTCGCCTGCGCAATACGGTGGTAATGGTAGGGCGACTCGGGACCTTCGATGACTATTTTGCCGATGCGGTGGCTCGGGTTGGATTATGGGGAGAGCAAAGTGATCGGGCCCTGGAAATCCAGAACCGGATCATGAAACAGCTTAAGGATATGCGGGACTCCATTTCAGGGGTAAATATCGATGAGGAACTTTCTCAGATGATAAAATACCAGCATGGCTATGCCGCTGCGGCCCGTTTTATCAGCACCTTTAATGAAATGCTGGATACTATCATCAATCGACTGGGGGTGTGATAAACCATGAGACGCATTAGCACCGATATGCCCAACAACGATATGCAATTTTATCTTCGGCGGCACGAACAGGATCTTTCTACCTTACAGACAAAGATGGCCACCCAGAAACGGATTAAGGAACTCCGGGAAGATCCCCTTGCGGCAAGCCATGCGGTCCGCTATGAATCGTACCTTACCCGCCTTAAGCGGTTTGAGCAAAATTCTCTTGCGTCGGTCGATCACTACAAGGTAGTAGATGGACACCTTCGCCAGGCCGTGGATGTGCTCCAGCGGATCCGGGAATTAGCGGTTCAGGGAGCCCATGGGGTGTACACTCAGGGGGACCTTAAAAACATAGCGGTGGAAGTAAATGAACTTTTAAAGGAACTCGTGCAGGTATCGAACGCCCTGGGACCGGATGGGAAACGGCTTTTTGCGGGGGATAAGGCCTTTACCGAGCCCTTCCGCATTGTGGAGGGAACCGCCCCCGGCGGGGGCGAATCGATGATCGTGCGGGTAGAATATCAAGGGGCGGGAAGTAATCGACGGGCGGAAATTGCGGAGAACACCACCATCAACCTTGATATTGTAGGGGGAGAAGCCTTCTGGGCTGAACGGATGCAAATTTTTTCTTCGTTCGATGCTACAGGATATCGGGCTCAGGCGGCGGGGGCCTTTTATGTGGATGGGTACCGGGTAGAAGTACAGCCCGGAGACACGGTTCATGCCATTGTGGCAAAGATCAACGAGTCCCCGGCGCCGGTAAAGGCCTACGTGGACCCGGTAACCCGGGGGCTTGCCCTTGAAGGAACTAATCCCCACCTCATTAGGCTGGAAGATGAGCAGGGATCCCGGATATTAAAAGATCTGGGCATTCTCCGGGATACGGCCGATCCGGGGGCTCCCAACTGGCATCCGGCCGCCCGGGTTTCGGGTGGTTCGGTGTTTGATATGGTGATCCGTTTGCGGGATGCCCTTCTTCAGGGAAATACCGATATGGTTGGAAGCCAGGGTATTGGGGGGATTGATCTGGCGCTGGATAATCTGGAAAGCCGCCTGGCGGAACTCGGCAGTCGTCAGGAACGGTCGGAGGTTACCTGGAAGCGCCTGAATGAGGAGATCCCCGATGTGACCGCTAACCTTGCCCGGGTTTCCTCCCTGGACTTTGCTCAGGCTGCGACGGAACTCAGCATGCTCGATTTTGTGCATAAGGCCACGTTGCAGACCGCCGCTAAGATTACACCCCCCACCTTGCTTGATTACTTACGATAGGAGTACCCATGAAAGTAGCAACAAAGGCCTATGGCCTGATTGATGTGGATGAACGACAGCGGATTACCTTCCCCGATGGCTTGTATGGGTTTGAAGGACTCAAGGAATACGTGCTCCTGGATGCGCAGCAGCAACCTTTTTACTGGCTCCAGTCCCTGGATAGTGAACAGGTGGCCTTTATTTTGATAGATCCCTTCTTGTTTCGGCCCGATTATGAACTGGATGTTTCCGATGAGGAACTCCTTGCCATTGGCCTTGCAAGACCCCAGGATGCCCTCGTCTTTGCTATCATCACCATCCCACCGACGGGCGCTCCTATGACGGCTAATCTGCAGGGACCCCTCGTAATAAACCGGGAGAATCATCTGGGAAAGCAGGTGGTGCTGACGGATCCTCGCTGGAAGACCAAGCACGATATTCTGGCAGAACTTGAGATGACGAGGAAGGCCCCATGCTGATTCTTTCACGAAAGGTTAACGAGAAAATCATGATCGGCACCGATATCTCCATTTCGGTGATCGAAATCCGGGGCGATCAGGTAAAGCTGGGGGTGGAAGCCCCTGCTGCTGTCAAGGTGTATCGGCAGGAAGTGTTCGATGCGATCATGAGAGAAAACCGGGCGGCCGCCGAATCGGCTCCGGCCCTCCCCACGATTCCCCTTACGAAGCCGGAAGATACCAGGGGGGACAAAAACCATTCTTAAAGCTGTGGGTCCTTATTTTCTTCAAAAATACGATTAAATTCTTCGTGCATACCGTAGAATACATCAAAGAGATAAGGATCAAAGTGTTTGCCCCGCCATTCAGCCATTTTTTTTACCGCCGTAAGGTGATCATAGGCCGGTTTATAGGTTCGTTTCATGCGGAGGGCGTCATACACATCCGCGATGGTCACAATACGGGCCGCCAGGGGAATCATGGTACCTTCTAGCTGGAAGGGATACCCGGTTCCATCCCAGCGTTCATGGTGATTCAGGGCAATGTCCCGCGCCATGGGATTGGGGTAGGTGGATAAAATAAAGGTGCCGTTCTTTGTGTGTTCCTTCATGATGGTCCACTCCCATTCTTCCAGGGGCCCTTCTTTGTTCAAAATGTCGTCGGGGGTACCGATTTTTCCCACATCATGCATGGAGGCTAAAAACCCAATATCTTCGATAAAGTCCCGATCTACCTCTTCATAACCTGGTTTATTATAGAGTTCCCGGGCAAGACGGCTCGAATAGTAATTTACCCGGATGATGTGCTTGCCAGTGTCATTGTCTTTTAATTTAGAAGCTTCAAGAAGACTGGCGTAAATACTCTGGAGGATTTTCTTATTTTCTTCAGTTACATCGTCAAAGAGGATGATAAACTGTTCAGGTTCTTCTTTATTTAAAAGGGCGGGGAACAGGTACAGTTTTGTCTCCAGGGAGCCTGCGTCCCGCCGTTTGGTCTTAACAAAGCCCTTCCAGGAATAGCCCTGTTTGCCCGTTCTTATATGGATAAGCATCTCTTTCATTGCTTCTATGCCGAGGGCTTTCCCAAAGATGTCGGTAAAATAATTCCCTACGAGGGTACAATAGTTAGTGAAAAGGTTTGCACAGGCCCGATTGGTAAAGAGAATGCGGAGTTCCTTATCTACGAGGAGCACGGGAAACATGCTATTGATAAAGGACCGCATACAGAGGGGGATGTTTTCTTCGGTGGGTATACCAGGGGGCGGGTCATCTTCTTCTCCTTCAAGGAATGCTGTTTCTTCTACGGGTTCAAGCATCTCCTCCGCTTCTTCTGATAGATCCTTCATGGTTTCCTTCCTTTGCCAGTTCCGCATCACTTTTTCTTAAGTACCGGGGGCCCTTCTGGGGATCATCCCCTCTAGGATTAAGTGTATAGCGCTTTTGAGCGATTTCCAGTAGTTCCCGGGCCTTTCCTTTTCGGGCCCCTGGGTCAAGATAACAATTGGTGCCCCCTACTATGTTTGCTTCTCCTTCATAAAAACGGGGCGCATCAGGACCGGTAAAAAGATATGGTGACTGTTTATTTCGGAGGAGTTCTATAAGATGGGATATCTCTATGTCCAGGTAGGCACTGATGGGGGTTCCCCCTTGATACAGGGCGGTAAAAACCGAGTGCTTTTTGGCGTCTATCAGGGGCACCACCGTCCCTGGCCAGTGTCGATGGGCCCATCCATAACAGTCCAAGGTAGGAATAGCTATGTAGGGAATCCCCAATGCCAGTGCAAAACCTTTTACAGTGGCAAAACCGATTCTGAGTCCGGTAAAAGATCCGGGGCCCTCCATGCAGCAAAGGAGTTCTAAATCTTCCCGGGGGCACTGGGCCTGGGCCAGCAGGGCATCGACGAGGGGAATAAGACGCTCCGAATGGTGGAGCCCCCCATCAATTTCGGTATACCAGATACCTTTTGCTGTTTGAAGTGCCATCGATAAAATATCTGTCGCCGTGTCCAACGCCAGTATGTTCATAGGAGTTCCTTTATAATTACACCATAAAACGAGGATGGGTAAGGGTGAGGAGCCGGTCCGTTTCTCCTATAATGCTAATATCCACCGAGATTGCTTCTACTGGCAGTACTTCCTGGATCCGCTCGGCCCACTCGATGATACAGATCCCGTTCCCGTACAGGTAGTCTTCTATTCCTATAGAAAACGCATCATCACTGCCGCGAAGACGATACGCATCAATATGGTAGATAGGCATATCCCCTTCATATTCATTTATGATGGTGTAGGTGGGACTCGTCACGGGTTCCTGCACATGCAGGGCCTCCGCAATTCCCCGCACAAGGGTGGTCTTGCCTACTCCGAGGCCTCCGTATAGTGCAAGCACCTCCCCCTGTGTAAGGCGTTCACCTATCCACCTTCCCCATTGGGTCATCTCTTCAGGGGTGTGCACAGTGACCCGAATCAGGGAAGGCCTCCTGTTTTATCGAGGTGACTGATATGATGCCGTAATTCGCGCAGCAGGGGAAGCAGTGGATATTCTACAGGTTCTATGATCCGTACCTGAATTTCCCGTTTCCCCAGGGGAGTATGTTCCACGGTGAATTCAATCGTCCGTTCGATGGGATTGTGTAACACCTCAAGCACCGCCGTGGCCTGAAAGGAACGGCGGTACAGAATAGGGTGTTCCTTTTTCTCTATATTCTTTATTTCCAGGACTTTCATACTCTATACATACTAAAAGAAAAGAGGGGCTTTTTCAATCCTGGTCGTACTCAAACACCATGGCATTGATGGTATTAAGGGTTTTTCGGGGAATTTTGACAAACTGAATATGCATTACCCCTCCCATGCTCATGGTCTTGTTGGTTCGTACAATTCTTCCTAGGGCCGCCAGGGTTTTTGCCTGGGGGTCTTCAAATTCTATTTTAAGGTACGCGCCGGCGGGAAGGGCCGCGACACTTTTTATGGCACAGCCCCCCGCAGAAACATTGATGATGGTTCCCAGGGAACGACGATCATCCACGATGGTTTTCTTTTCTATTTTTCTTCCTACCTTCCGTTCTTCCACCCGAACAAGAGAAAAGAAGCAGGAAATATACACATCCTTTCGTTTGTAACGACGATTGGGCAGGGCTTCTACGTGGTCTGAATGGGCAAGTTGGAGCCCTTTACCGCGGGGGGTGTCAACCGTATCGATAACCCGGCTTTCGAAACGATACCCCTGGCTCGAACGGGCGTAGAAGGAAAGGGTTACCTTGCTTCCCCGGGGGAATTTAATTGGTGTTCCTACCGCACTCCGGGGGTTTTCTACAAGGAGGTAGTCTCCTCGGGCGGTAATAATCCTCACGGGGTAACTTTCTCCCCGGGGAGAGACAATGGTAGCCGCCATATTATCAGAGAGCTTCCGGGTACTCGAAATAACAAGCCGTTCTCCCCGGGCAGCTTCTACCCTATTGCGGATAGCGAAAAGGAGGGCCTTTTGGTAGTTCGCCATATCCTCTGTTTCGGCGGTTTTTTCGATGTCCCGGTAGGCCTTCTTAAAAAGCCGATCAAGAATAGTAGTGTTCCCTAGAGTTGTTACGGGGTCTGTTATGGAGGCTCGCCTGAAAATCCATTCCAGGAGGGCCTCTTCTTCTCTATCTAATCCATAGGCGGCTGCAGCCCGATGGAGGGCCCAGCGGCTAAAGCGGCGGGGGGCAAGAGTACCACCACCTTTCCCTGTGCCGATAGAAATTCCATTTTTCCAGATATTATATATCACCAAAATAATAATGAGCACTCCTACAACGGCTAAAAAGATGATGGCACTGCGGGGATCGGATTCTCTAAAGTACACCGATTGAAGAAGCATAGGCGCTTAACTATCCTCTGGCTCGTTTGCCACAAGATATGACCGGAGGGCGGTACACAGTTCACGCACCCGGGGAGCGATTTCATATTCCGCCAGATCCCCCGCAAGAATCGTGTCCTGGTTTCCATAGGCCTGAATAAAATTTTCTAAAAACGTATTTAATTCTTCTATAAAGGCAGGTAAAGCCTTTTCTCCAGTAATAAAAAGATAAAGATTTTGTTGTGGAGGGGTGTACAAATACGAAATCAGACGAAGACATCTTTCGTAGGTTAAACTGAAGTCATGAATTAACTGAGCAACTTCTTTATCTCGTCCGGTTTGAAAGAGGATCCCCACATTTTCAAGACGCGGGGTAAGTTCGGAGAGCTGAGTAAGACAGTCCTGGAGGAGTTTCTCCGCTTCAAGCAGTTCTGTTTCCCGTTCTGTAAGAAGTTCGAGGAGATACTCCCCCATGTGAGGAAGATCCCGAAGTACTTTCACCATATGGTGATATAAAACAGGTTCTTGTCCCTCAATAAGACGGGCTGCAGGGGAATGAATCCATTCCTTAGGATCCCATGTTCCTTGTTGTTCTTGCGCTTTTTCTAGTAATTGTCGGCTATAGCGAAATGCCTTATACAGAAGTTCTCGATTATTAGCTGTTTCTAGATCCAGGGTATGGACCTTTTCTAGCTCCATGGACCAGAGGGAATCAAGACTATCCGCTGTAAGAGAAGTCCCATTTACCCGTATACTGGTAAGGGTCGATCCCTGCATTTCAAAGGATAATTCAAGATTCTGGAGAAATGACCCTAGATTTTCTTCCGTTATATCCGGGACAAGTGTTGAAGTTTCACCATTAATCGTAATCTGCATATTCCCTTCCTTCAGTTTTCCTTATCGGTATACTTATCTGTTGGATTGATTATTAAGTTGCTCAAGAGAATTGGAGGTTTTTTGCATTTGCTGAAGAGCCCCTTCCATTTGACCATACTGGCGACGAAGACTTGCTTCTTTTGCGGCTAGTTGTTTATCCAGGGCTTCTATGCGTTTTTGTTCTTCGCTGATACGAGTGTCAAGGCCTGAGGTTTTAAGGGCGATAATACCGCCGGTCTGGACATACGGCTGGAGGAGCGCATTGAGTTGATAGGCAAATCCCGAATCGATTACCAGGTCCCCATCGGTATCATTGCCAAAGAGTTCTTTTACGGCGGGGAGCCGTTTTGCCAGGGCCTCATCCAGGGTCTTTTCGTCGATTTCCAGGTACCCCCGCAATCGGGCAGGGTCGTAACCCTGGCTACTACCGGCCTTTCGAGCGTCGGTGCTGATACCGATTTGGGCCAGTAGGGCCAGTTCCCGCTCAAGGGACGTGGGGTAACTCGAACTAATGAGCCGCTGAAGGGACGAACGGAGGGTGTTGATGGTAGAGTCTCCCTGGAGGGTCCCCAATTTCTTCTGCATCTCCTCTTGCTCGTCCTTTGAAAGATAGGTGAGTTCCTGGACAATCTTATCATCCGTGCGGGCAAGGACATTCAGTTCTGCCATAAGCCGGTTGTAGTTCCCAACCAGGGTAATAATCGCCTCTTTCGCAGTTTTTCTATCCGGTTCAATAGTGAGTTTTACCGGTTTATCGGAGACTCCCGTGAGGGTAACGGTAACCCCCGGGATAAGATCGTCTACGTCATTTTTGGGACGCCGTACTTCGATGCCGTCCATGGCAAGAATCGCATCCTGGGCAGTAGAGATGGCGTTTTTAGGACGGAGTCCTTCCCGGGCTTCGGGATTAAAGATCCGCAAATTTCTTATTGAAACATCCCGATGGGTGTTTTTATTCTGGATTTCCACTGCACTGATGGCTTTCCCTTCGCTAAAGTCCGTAAGGGGAATTTCCTGGCCTACAAAATCGGTGGAGTCTCGAATAGGAGGAAGGGTTTTTTTTGTCCCATCGGAAAAAACAAGGGTCACTACTGAAAGATCATCGACCCGCGGAGGAACCGGTGGGGGCGTCCACGGAGGAAGGTCCACCGTGGAAGGGTCGTTTTCAATGGTAATGCCCCCATAGGTGATACTCCCCGCGCCGGGGAACTGGGGCCCTGAAGGAGCTTCTTGAACGGTCGAATCCTTGTCCTCTTTTAAAGTGGTAGCAGTTTCATAGGCCAACACAAGCTTCTGGGTCGGTTGAATGGGCGGCGACAGGGTAAACACTTTACTTGTCCCTGCTGAAAAAAGCTGCGGAGTTTCAACGATAGTTCGACTTGCCGAATCGATTCGTTCGACCATTCCTGTGGCAAGGGCTAGTTTTTCACTGTCATCTTTAAAAGAGAGCCGATTGGTGGATCCCGTCACTTTTGATTCGATAAGCAGGGATCGGGTACCCGGTTCTACGGTAACCACATCGGCTCGGAGACGATCTTTCCCTCGCTTGGTGATCGCCTCGGCAAATTCCTTTAAACTCCCCCCCCTAAAAGTAAAACTAAAGGTTTCTTCTCCTATGGTAAACGTATAGGTTCCTTCCGGGATCCGATAGTTTTCTGGAAGGGGACTTGAAAGAAAGCGATCCGCCGCAGCAAGTTGCTTTACCGTAAACGTACGGGTCTGTTCTGACGCTTCCCGGCGGGCTGTCGCAGTGATAACCGCCGGATCCTGGGAATTAGCAACCCGTTCTGAGAAGGGATTCTGAAAAGAATAGAGGGTGCGGGCCGATTCTCGTACTGTCGAAATACGCCGACCCACATCCTGCCATATGGTTTTCTGAGTTTTGTAGTCTTCTATTGCCTTTTCGGCCCGAACCTTGGGAGCCCGTTCGATCTTCATGAGATCTTCGATGATCTTCTCCGTATCGAACTGGCTCTTTACTCCAGGAATATAAATATCCGACATGGGTCCTTCTTAAGGCCCGTTTGAACTTACACGGTTTGATCAAACAAAATTCCTAGGGTTTCCTTGATCCGTTGATGTAGCCGCTGTAGTTCCTCGGGCGGAAGCTCCTTAATCACCTTATCGGTTTGTGCATCGATAACCTTTACAATCACTTCCTCAGTTTTATGGTCGATAACAAAACGGAGCTTCTTGTTAAAAGCCAGACTAATTCTTTCCAGTTCCTGGGCTGTTTCTTCTATTCTTTTTGTTGTTCCCGTGCTCCCCAGCAAGGCTGTGGTACTCGGTGGAACGGTTTCCTGTCCTTCCGTCCCGGTTGCATGGTGGGCTCCTACGAGGGAACCCCGTTCTTGCGGGAGACCTGCCAGGGGATATCCGTATCCCACTGGGGTAATTGGTATACCCATAGGCACCTCCCTGTACTTTCGTGGTAAAGAAAAAGGGGAGGGCGCGAACTCCCCCTCCTTCCTCTCAAAAAACGACGTCCAGATGTCTCTTGAAAGGGCTTTTTTCTCCTGTTAGCCGAGGAGCTGCAGGACCGACTGGGTCCTCATGTTAGCCTGGGCCAGCATAGCAGTTCCGGCCTGGGACAGGATCTGATTCTTCGTATAGGTGACCATTTCACTGGCCATGTCTGCATCCCGGATGCGAGATTCGGAGGCCTGCAGGTTTTCTGCCGCAATAGCGACCCCTTTGGCGGCCATCTCAAAGCGGTTCTGATACGCACCAAGATCAGCCCGTTGTTTGGAAACCTGCTTCAGGGCGTTATCTACAATACCGATGGCTTGGTTGGCGCTTTCGGGGGTAGCAATAGAAATAATACCCTCTGCTCCTTGTGCATTCTGGAGTCCCAGAGCCTGGGCGGTCATGGTCCCAATGTATACCCGCTCGTTCTGGTCCATGTTGGCCCCAACCTGGAACTGCATGATCCGGTTGGTTGCAGAGTTGCGAGCAAAGGCCCCGGTGAGCATGTTCATCCCGTTGAATTGGGCATGGCTGGCGATGCGGTTTACTTCATCCACGAGCTGAGAGACTTCAACCTGGATCTGCATGCGGTCTTCATCGGTGTAGATACCGTTGGCCGCCTGTACCGCCAGTTCCCGGAGCCGCTGGATGATGTCCTGGGTTTCCTGCAGGTATCCTTCGGTGGTCTGAATAAAAGAAACCCCATTCTGGATGTTCCGTTCTGCCTGATTAAGACCCCGGATCTGGCTCCGCATCTTTTCAGATACTGCGAGTCCCGATGCATCATCCCCCGCCCGATTGATTCGCTGGCCGGAGCTGAGCTTCTCGATGCTTTTTGCTACTTCGCTCTGCGTTACGCCCAGCTGGCGGTTGGCATACATGGCACTGATGTTGTGATTAATGATCATATATGACCCTCCTTGAGATAGTACCGCCGGCTATCCTTAGCCGATGGTTGCCCCACGGGATCGCATATTCGGTTGGGCCGTCGCGCCACGGCCTACCACTACGCGATGGTGGAACGGGAAGCCCGTCGATCTTTTCCCTCTGAAGAGGACTATCGCAACAGGCTGCCCGTTCTATCCCGTAGTTCCAGGAGGGTGTTTGTCAAAGATCTCGCCACTTCTGGCTTGAGTGCGGGGACCCTGAAAAGGATCCCCACTTTTACGCTACTTTTAATAGTACTACGCTATTGCAGAAGTTGCAAGACCGACTGGGTCCGCTGATTGGCCTGGGCCAGCATGGCGGTTCCCGCCTGAGAGAGGATCTGGTTCTTCGTGTAGGAAACCATCTGGTTGGCCATGTCGGTGTCCCGGATACGGGATTCGGCGGCCTGCAGGTTTTCGGCCCCAATATCGATCCCCCGGATGGCGTGTTCGAGCCGGTTCTGGTAGGCTCCCAGGTCTGCCCGCTGCTTGTTTACCTTCTTAAGAGCTTCGTCTAAGGTTCCAATAGACCGGTTGGCCCCATCAGGAGTTTCAAGGCTGATGATGGTTCCATCGGCGGCATTGCGGACCCCGAGCCCTGCGGCGGTCATGGTTCCGATGTACACCCGTTCCCGTTGATCCATGTTAGCGCCAATGTGGAACCACATGGAGGCGGTAACCAGGTTTTCTCCGGTGGGGCGGGCAAAACGACCGGTGAGCATGTTCATTCCGTTGAACTGGGCGTGGCTGGCAATCCGGTCAATTTCGTCCACGAGCTGGGATACTTCTACCTGGATCTGCATGCGGTCTTCATCGGTGTAGATACCGTTGGCCGCCTGTACCGCCAGTTCCCGGAGCCGCTGGATGATGTCCTGGGTTTCCTGCAGATAGCCTTCGCTGGTCTGGATAAAGGAAATTCCATTCAGGGCATTGGTCGAGGCCTGGTTCAACCCTCTGATCTGGCTTCGCATCTTTTCAGATACGGCAAGCCCCGAGGCATCGTCACCGGCCCGGTTAATCCGCAGCCCCGAAGAGAGCTTTTCCATGTCCTTGGCGATGGCCGTCTGGGTTACCCGCAGAGAGCGGTCCGCATACATGGCGCTCAGGTTGTGGTTGATGATCATATCATCCTCCCTCCTTGGATATAATTTTCCGGAAGCATCCGTGCTTCCGTATAAAAGCCAAAGCTACAAAAAATCTAAAGTTTTATAGCCAGCCTCCGATATTCAGAATAGGAGGGTCCCTGTTCTGATGTTGCTTTTTCTGAACAGAAAAACCCTGCTCTTTGTATCGGCATGAAAGGATAAAAACTTTAGAGATTTTTTGAGATTCCAGCGTAAAAAATTAGCTTTAGAAAAGCCCCGGGAAAAGTTTTTATTTTTCCCTTCGAGCTATGAGAAGAATACTTTCCCATCGCCAGAGAACAGGTCCACCCGAGGCAATGGCTTTGAGGGCCTCCAGAATTTCCTGCAAGGCCTTTGGCGGAAGCCTCTGGCCTATCCATCGTCCCCAACTTGAACGGTCTGCATTAAACCATGTTTCCAGGTCCCGATCGGTGAGGAGTCGCTCTTCTTCTCGGAGATAACTTTCTACGTGGAAGGAAAAGCCTGCGGCACCACAACCTGTTTCGATTTCCTTTTGACCCCAGGAAAATTGTGTTTGGGCCCAGAAAGACTGTTCGGCCTCGGCAAAGGCTTCCTGTGCTGAAGGTTCGAGGTTCGTTTCGCGCCATCGTTCTCGGTAGCGATCGAGCAGATCGGCCAGCCGTTGTCCCCGGGATGGAAGGGGCTGCAACAGAACAATGCTCCCCTTTGCATCCAGGAGGTCCCTGGCGGTGCGAAAATATTCGGTAAAAAAACGCTCTATTTCCCATTCAGGAGGGATTTGAAGGGGTCGCCAGGGATCCCGCCCAATAATAGCGTCGAAGATGGCGCAGTCAAAAGTGGCCTGGGCTTCTTCTGGCGAAGGAAGGCGAGGATAGGGAAGCGGGGCGGCAGGCGAGGATGGGGGGATTTTCCCCGGGGCAATCACCATGAGTCGGGGCTGCTCCTCTTCTCCAAAAAGGGCGCCATACTGAAGAAGAGCCTTTTTTGCTTCTTCGCTCCGGACAATGCCAGCGGTAAGCCCCTCGGGGGTACAGCGATGGGCTTCCCAGAGGAGCAGCCCCGTGTCGGCGGCGGCCACCAGGACGCGGTGGTGCCGTTGGAGCGTGAGGTGGGAAAACAGGAGGTCCCGCTCCTGGAGAAGGGTAGCACTATGGTCGGATTGGATCCGTTTGTACCACCCTTCCCGGTCCCTGGTGGCCGCCGCCCAGGAGAGCCCCTCTGCGGGGGCCCCCTCGGGGGCGGCCTCCAGGGCCATGGCGGCCACCAGTTCCCGTCGGGAAAGTACCTGGTCTCGAATAGAAGCCTCGTAGCCACTCGTAGAGGGGGTGTAAAACACCCGGCCCTGGAGGCCCCGGGGAAGGTACTGCTGGGCCACCCAGTGGTCCCGATAGGCGTGGGGATACAGGTATCCCTGTCCATGGCCGAAACCTTCTTTGTCGCGGCTACCATCTTTTAAATGGGTGGGCACCTCCGCTTCCTGGGCTTCTACTTCTTTCAGGGCATCGAAGAATGCGAGGGCACTGTTGCTCTTTGGGGCCGTGGCCAGATACAAAGCCGCCTGGGCAAGGGGAAAGTATCCTTCCGGAAGTCCTATCCGATCAAAGGCCTGGGCGCAGGCGTTTACCACGGTGATAGCCTGAGGATCCGCGAGGCCCACGTCTTCACTGGCCAGGATGAGCATCCGACGGAAGATAAAGTCCGGATCTTCTCCTGCCCGAACCATCCGGGCAAGCCAGTACAACGCCGCATCGGGGTCGCTTCCCCGCAGGCTTTTGATGAAGGCACTGATGGTATCGAAATGGTAGTCCCCATCCTTATCATACAGGACTACCCGTTTCTGGATGCTCTGTTCTGCCGCGTCAAGGCTGATAAAAATCTCACTTCCCTCCGGTGGGGGCCAGGAGGGCGGGGTGGTTTCCACCGCTAATTCCAGGGCATTGAGGAGACTCCGGGCGTCGCCGTTGGCAACTTCTACGAGGTGTTCCAGGGCCCCTTCTTCAAAACGGACCTGCCAGCGGCCGTAGCCCCGTTCCCGATCCTGTAAGGCCCGCCGGGCCGCCTTCATGAGATCTTCCTTTGTCAGGGGAAGAAGTTGAAACACCCGGCTCCGGCTTACCAGGGCCCGATTTACCTCGAAAAAGGGGTTTTCCGTGGTCGCTCCGATGAGAATCACCGTGCCGTTTTCTACCCAGGGAAGTAGGGCATCTTGCTGGGCCTTATTCCAGCGGTGTACCTCATCCACGAAGAGGATGGTCCGTTGGCCGTAGAGCCGCCGCCGTTCATCGGCCCGGTCGATGGCGTCCCGCACATCCTTTACGCCGGAGAGGACCGCGTTCATGCTTTCAAAGGCACTACGGGTGGAATTCGCGATGACCCGGGCAAGGCTGGTTTTTCCTGTTCCGGGGGGGCCATAAAAAATAAGGGAAGAAAGCCGGTCCGCCTGAATGGCCCGGCGCAGAAGTCTCCCGGGGCCTACGATGTGGTCCTGACCGAGGACTTCGTCCAGGGTGCGGGGCCGCATCCGGTCAGCCAGGGGGGCACTGGATTGTTGTTCCGCCTCGGCGGTGGCAGAAAAAAGGTCATCCATGGGTATAGTATTCAGCCCTTTGGGTGATCCCCGAGGGCCCGGCTATTTACTCCTTCGTGGCTTTTAGACCCCGCCGGGAGGGGCTCCCCGGGGGTTTCTGGATATCTCGGCCTTGGGATGCGGCAGGGGGCCTGTCACACCCTCCTTGCCCCTCCCTCTAAAGGTAGCCCAGACCGGGAATCCTTTTTCCCTTTTCTTATTGGGCTTCCTCTTCGTTCCAGGTTTGGTCACGACAGGACCAGAGCCCATCAAGACTCGTAGAGGCAAAGAGCACGCCGCTTGCCCCATTGGGCCCCTGATGGAGCGCCGTAACCGCCTTCCGTCCCAGGGACTGTTCGTAGGTGTCGTTGTCGCTTACGGTGGTGGGGCTCCCCTCGCCGGGGCTCTTAAAACTGATGCTGCTCGGCATGGCGCCGCTTGAAAGGGCAAGCTCCAGATAACCCCGGGTGTAGGAAGAATCGGTATTCACAAAACCGACAAGAAGCAGGTCCGCGGTTGTGTCCGAAGGTGCATACCACAGAGCCAGGGCGCCGGTAAAGTAATAACTGCTATTTGAGTACACCTGGCTAAAGGAACTACTATTGCCCACGAGGAGGTAGCCCCCATCGTAGTCGTCGGTAGTGGCGGTGGCCACCACCTGTGACCCTACCAGAATAAGGCCATTCAGGTTGTAGTCGCTGTTGGTGCTCCCCAAAATCGGGCCACTCACCGAAGAAGAAAGGTTCGACGTGCTATAAATCCCCGAGCCTGCGATAGCCAGGTAGTAAGTTGAGTGAACGTGCACCGCCCCCACAAGGGTGCAGGTAGAAGCAAGGGTCGCAAGGCCCGATATGGTGGCAAAGCTTCCTGAGCTTTCATACAGTACCCCGTAGGTCCCGCTGCTGTTGTGGCCCCCCGCAAAAAGGGTGGTATTGGCCCCAAAGATGGTCTCCACCCGGTAGCCCGTGGTATTAGTAACTTCCGACCAGGTACCACTATTCAGTTTGTACACCGCGCTGGTACTCGTTCCTTCGCCGGACACCACAAGGGCGTACAGGGCGCTATTTGTAGCCGCCACGGCCCGGACGGTGCCCGCCGCCCCGGGCTGGCTTGCCATGAGGCTCCAGGTGGTTCCATCGTATTCCCACAGCCGTCCATTGGCTACATACAGTTTGTTAGATAATTCCACAATCCGGGAGGGGCTTCCTTTAATAAGAGCCTCTTTCGGGGCGGTCTCCTTGGAAATTTCGTAAAAAATCGGGTTAAACTTGCAGGAGCCCAGGAATAGGCCCCCGAGGATCACCAGAAAAAGCGGTGTCCTCTGGAAGAGTCCCGGGGTTCTTCGTGGAACCCCGCCACTGCTTGCCAGTACGGGGGACTTTTCATGCCCCCAGGCCCCACTGCGTGGGTTTATCGATTCTTTATGGTACATCTTCTCGCGTCCCTTCCCCTGTGTGTTCCAGTTTGTATGTTTCATCTCCCGCTCCCTTAGAAATGATACCGCGCGGCCAGGTTAATGGTTAAGAAATTGCCGTAACTGTTTTTGCTGCTGTCGCTTACCCATTGGGGTACCCACCAGTATTCGGTGGAAAGCCCAAAGGACCAATCGGGATTAAAACGCCAGAAGAGGGCTCCCGCGGGTTTTACAAAGAGGCCAAAGTACCCTTCGTCCAGATAGCCCTGGTTGGCAGCTCCGAGAGTAAGGGAAAAGGGGAATTCAAAACGGCCGGTCACAAGCTGGTAACCCACCCGGAATCCAAAGGGAACGATGTAGAGCATGTTTTCGCCCAGGGTCGCCGCAAAACTCCCCCCCAGTTCGCCTCCTATGAAAACGTTGGGAGAAAGAAAATAGTTGTAGCTCAGGTAGCCTGTTCCGCCGAGACTTACTTTGTTGTCCAGGAATCCTGCGGGACCATAAAAAAAGAGAGGTACCGACAGCCCCGCGGCAATCACAAAGGTTTTGTCTCCGGGGCTATACCGTGTAGGAGTATAGCCTTTCCAGTCCGATTCTATGGGGAGGGTTTCTTCTTCTCCTGGGCCTTCCTGGTCGGAGGGAGTCCCGTTTCCCATTTCCTGGGCTATGACCAGGGGAAGTCCTGCGATGGCCCATATCAAGAAAAGTCCTATTATTCGTTGCCAGTTGTACTTCATGGATCTGTGCTCCTTACGTGTTTGCTTTGCATGTATCCTTTTTTTATTTTGATGATACCATTGGGCCGGACTTACTCCCGCACCCTCAGGTGGTTTTCGTCAATTTTAGAGCTTCTTTTCCCTCAAGGGAAATAACGATAGCTGTACTATATCCTGGATACCTCCTTTAGGCAATCGGGTAAAGAATTTCCCCCTTTCCTCAGCAATTGGGTCCCCCGCCTATCAAGAAATCCTCACAAAAACCCTTTCCTGCGATGAACAATGGAGAATAGGGCCAGCCCTTTACCTTTGTTTCGATTTTTTCAGAAGGCCGGAACGAGAGAAGGGAGTACCAACTCCTTGTCCCTTACCCAGGCTGCCCAGGGGGTACTCCTTGTCCAGTTCCCCCCTGTTGTGATAGAACAAGCGTACACAAGCACTCGTTACAGGAGGAATCGATGGCCGCCCAGATTATTGATGGAAAAGAAATTGCCCGGAAGGTCCGGGAGCGTCTTATCCCCCGGGTGGCCAGTCTCCAAGAGCAGGGGGTGGCGCCCTGCCTCGCGGTTATTCTTGTGGGTACCGATCCTGCGAGTGTTTCGTATGTTACCGCCAAAGAACGGGCCCTGGCAGAAGTAGGGATGACGAGCCGAGATATTCGGCTCCCCGCCGATACCACTGAGGAAGCCCTTCTTGAACATATCCGGGATTTGAATGGGGATCCGGCGGTGCATGGGATCCTCGTGCAACTTCCGCTCCCGTCCCATATCGATGAAGAACGGATTCTTCTGGCTATCGATCCAGCTAAGGATGTGGATGGCTTTCATCCCCTCTCGGTGGGGAACATGGTGCTGGGGCGAAAGACCTTTTTGCCCTGTACCCCCCATGGGGTGCTAGTGTTGCTTCGGGAATTGGGAATACCCACAAAGGGGGCCCATGCGGTGGTAGTGGGACGATCCAACATTGTGGGCCGTCCCCTGGCGAACCTGCTTTCGGGGAGGGATATCAATGCGACGGTTACGGTCTGCCATACGGGTACCCGGGATCTTGCCTCCTTTACCCGGCAGGCGGATATCCTCATCGCCGCGGTGGGGCGTCCCCATCTCATAACCGCTGATATGGTAAAACCGGGCGCGGTGGTAATCGATGTGGGGGTGAACCGAATCGAAGACCCCCAGAGTAAGAAGGGCTATCGCCTTGTGGGGGATGTGGATTTTGATGCGGTGCTTCAGGTGGCTTCGTACATTACTCCGGTGCCGGGGGGAGTGGGGCCCATGACCATTGCGATGTTGCTCCAGAATGTCCTTGAGGCCGCCGAATCCCGGCTGGGGCCTGTTTGCCGGTGAAGCTTCCGGAGTGCAGATATAACACGGTAAGAAGTGCTGGGTCCCAGGGGATCGGTTCTAAAACAAAGGTTACCGCAGCTCTGGATGCGGCCCCGGTCCAGGGCGCTCTGGGAGGGCGAGGTATCTACAATGAAGGATGGAGTAATAGAAGGTTCCTGCCGTTGTACCATGATGGATGTCCAGAATCAGCCGGATGAGCGGGATATTCCCCTGGCGAAGGTGGGCGTAAAGGGGGTTCGATACCCCATCACGGTTCTCGATCGGGAGCGGGGGGTGCAGCATACCACCGCCACGGTGGATCTCTTTGCGGATCTTCCCCGTCATTTTAAAGGAACCCACATGAGCCGCTTTATCGAGGTATTAGAACGCCATAAGACGGATCTTTCCATGCCCCGGTTTCTCCAGCTATTGCGGGAAATTCGGCAGGATCTGGATGCAGAGGCGGCCTTTGGGAGTATCACCTTTCCCTACTTTATCGAAAAAAAAGCCCCTGTTTCGGGACTTCCCAGTTCCATGAGCTATGATTGTCGGTACGAAGGGTGGGTAAACTCAAAGGAAAAACATTTTACCGTGGCGGTATGGGTGCCCATAAGTACCGTGTGTCCCTGTTCCAGGGCCATCAGTGAACGGGGAGCCCATAACCAGCGGGGTATTGTCAAGGTAGAAGTAGAGTTGGGGCCCTTCTTCTGGATAGAAGACCTGGTGACCCTGGTGGAAGGGGCCGCTTCAAGCCCGGTGTATACCCTCCTGAAGCGGGAGGATGAAAAATATCTTACCGAACACGCCTATGATAACCCTAAGTTTGTTGAAGATGTGGTGCGAGATGTGTATATTGGTATCAGGAATCTCCAAAAATTTCCGCGCTTTTCGGTGGAGGCGGAAAATTTTGAGAGTATCCACAACCATAGTGCCTACGCGTATGTATCTTACGGAGGCAAAGGAGTAGACCATGAATGATATTGTTCCTACCAGAGAACTTGCAAAAGATGGTGTGGCTGCCATTGGGGGCATTGCTGGCGGTATTGGACTCCTTATTTTAGGAAGCCTTCCTTCAATTTTTGGTATTGTGGCAGGAGGCGTGGTGGGTCTTATCGGTCTCGGCGCCATGGGGTCCTCTGACCCGTCGGATAAACGGGCGGGATTGGTTGCCCTCTTAGCAGGAGGACTCACGGTGCTTTCTAAAGTGGGCATCTTCGCAGGCCTGGCGAATGGTTTTCTCGGTCTTGCTACGGTGGGCCTCCTGGGCATGGGAATCTGGAAGGCTATAAAATTCTACAAGGGGCTCAAGAGTCGGGCCTAAGCCAGAAAAATAAGAAAACGCCGCATAAGGATAGAAGTACAGGGTGACCTACTTTTTTGAAACCTACGGATGTCAGATGAATGTGGCCGAATCGGCGGCCATGGAATTTGTGTTAAAGGAACGGGGATGGGGCCCTTCGGAAAATGCCGAAGAGGCAGACCTGGTGGTGATTAATACCTGTTCAGTTCGGGCAACCGCGGAAAAACGGGTGTTAGGGCGTTTAGCCCACTATCAGGCCCTGAAGAAAAAGCGGCCCTTTACCCTGATGGTAACGGGATGCATGGCCGAACGGTTGGGAGAAAAACTCAAGGAACGGGTTCCTGCCGTGGACTATGTGATGGGGCCTGCGTATCGTTCCCGCTTTCCTCTCATTTTGGAAGCGATAGAAAAGGGAAGCCCCTTTGTAGAAACTGACGAGGCTCCCGTGTATCGATTCGCCTCTTCCCATCTAGAAGAGGGGGCCTTCCGCAGTTTTGTACCCATCATGCATGGGTGCAATAATTTCTGTTCCTACTGTATTGTACCCTACGTGCGGGGACGGGAAGTTTCCCGGGATCCTGCGTCTATCCTGGAAGAAATTCGCCTCCTTGCGAATCGGGGAGTCCGGGAAATCACCCTTTTGGGGCAGAATGTCAATTCCTATCGATGGGAAGGGCCCCTGTCGTTCCCTGAAGGGCCGTGGGAATTGCAGGTGTGGCGAGGGGGGCCCCTCACCTTTGCGGGGCTTTTGGAACTGATCGCCCAAACGATTGAGGGAACCCCTATTCGCTGGGTTCGTTTTCTCTCGAGCCACCCCAAGGATTTTTCGCCAGAGGTGATCCGGGTTCTGGCGGAACACCCCGTTTTTTGTCGTCACCTTCATTTGCCTGTTCAACATGGGTCGGATCGCATCCTTGCTGCCATGAATCGGCGGTATACCCGCCGACAATACCTCGATCTTGTGGCCCGTTTGCGAGAAGCCCTGCCGGGATTGAGCCTTTCCACGGATATTTTGATTGGATTCCCCGGCGAAACAGAGGAAGATCTGGAGGCTACCCTCGATCTTATGGAGAAGGTCCGTTTCCTGTATGCCTACATGTACCACTTTAATCCCCGGGAAGGAACCGCCGCGTATAGTTTGCCTAACCGGGTTCCAGAAGAGGTGAAACGGCAACGCCTTGCCCGGGTTATCGAACTCCAGAAACACCATACCCGGGAACAGCTTAAAAGTCGTTTAGGAAGCCCTGTTCGGGTACTTATAGAAGGAATTTCCCGAAAAAATGCCGATGAAGTATTAGGGAGAACCGAGCGGGACGAAATGGTCGTTGTTCCAGGGGATGCGAGTCTTATCGGAACCTTTGGCGAGGTAACCCTTTCCTCTTTGCGGGGAAATACGTTCCGGGCTAAGGAGTTTGTACCATGCCATGGCGATTAGTACGATGGGTGGCTTTTATTGGGGTGCTGGTACTCTTTATCGTTTTTAATATGGGGAACCTCTGTACGATTTCATTTGGGCTTGTTACCCTGCGGGAGGTGCCGGTGTACCTTCTTGTCTTAATAAGTTTTGGTCTCGGAATGGCCGCGGCCTTGCCCTCGGTGTTTGCCGCGTGGGCTCTGGTAAAGTATCAGAATAGTCAAAAAGCCCCAAAAGGGCGGCTTTCTAAAAAAAGAGGTGGCGGCCGGGGGGAAATTTCTACCGTGGCCCGGGAAGGGGATGCTCCCGTTGATGTACAGGGCCGGAGGGAAGAAGAGGATCCCCTTCGTTCGTACGGAATTGATTAGTGTTTTTTGAGGGACCGATGCACCTTTCCATGGTTCCAAGAAAAGACAGGTCCCACTTTTCCTCGGCGCTCTTCCTGTTTTGGGTGGGTATCGCCCTTTGTTCCCTGGATGCGCAGGAGGGGCAAAAAAAGGACCTGGGCTCAGAAACTGTTTCTTCGTCGTCCCTTCCAAAAGTAGAAAATGGGGTAACTTCCCTGTCTTCCCCTAAAGGAAACCAAAGTCTGGCGAATCGGATCCTGGAACTGCAACGCCAAAGCAAAGAGGGCTCCCTTTCTCAGCGACAGGATGCGCTTTTAGAACTGGCCCGGCTGTATTTTCTTGCGGGGAAGCTGGAAGAGGCGGCCCTGTTGTACGAAGAAACCGCCGCATTGAATGGTCCTGGCCGGGATGGAGCCCTCTTCGAGGCGGCCCGATCCCATCTTTTAATGGGGGAGACCCAAAAAAGTCGGGCCCTTCTCCTTAAAATTTCCACCACTGCGGGGGGGCTCTGGAATAAAGCCCAGCTGTTGTTGTTCCTTGGCGTTACCTTCGAATCAGGGGTTGTGGAAAAGGCTTCCCTTGAAAAACTTCTTGGGGATCCAAAACTTTCCGAATATGTTCCGTTTCTGTACTGGTGGTCCTGGTTTATTACCGGAGAGGAAGCGTATCAACGTCTCTTGGTTCAGCAGTATCCTGCCTCACTTTTTTGTACCTTGGCAGATCTTCCCCCTTCAAAGGGCGCTCCCGTAACACTTTTGCCCCGGGCCCTGTGGCTTTTGGGGTCCCCCGCGGCTTTCGCAAGTCAAAATACCCTTGGTGTTCCGATAGAGCTTACTTCATCGCAGGGAGAAATTCCTTCCCGTTCTTATGTCCAGGTGGGTCTTTTTAGCCGCGAGGCAAATGCCCGGGAATTACAGAATAAACTTCAGGGCAGGGGCTTCCCCACTGCCACTATTATTCTGAGGACGATCCAGAATGTACCCTATTGGTCGGTGGTCATTCCAGCAGCACAAGAGGATGTTTCAGCGGTGGTGTTAAAATTAAAAGATGCAGGATACGAGGCCTTTCCTGTCCAACTCCCGTAGTACCTTATTGTTCTATTTTTCTCAATCGCAGGGGGACGAGGTTCATGGTCTGGATTCCCTTACTGGAAAGCTGCACCCGGCTCAATACTAATATGGTCCCCGTTTTCCCTTCTTTCTGTCGTTCTACCTGGTAGACCACTCGAGGGGAAGACCCCGTTTTAGGGTGGAGTTCCAGGAGTTCCGTAGCACCATACTGGAAAAAGAGATATTTGCCTTCCTGGATTTCCTTCCCCTGGGGCCAGAGAAAAGTCCCATCGGCGTTAAAGTGCAGGGAGCCCTCGTTGCCTTCATATTTTTCAGAGACCCACGGTGAAAGGGGCTGGGGAGCTGCTTCTTCATGCTGAGATATTTTTCTGTCGGCGCCGGTCATTTTCTGGTATGTTCCATCCCAACTGTCGGCGACCCCAATTTTTATTTTCACATCATTATAAATCCGGAGGGTGATCGTATTACTATTTTCAAGATTTACATCGATAAACCTTTTTAGCGTAGTAATGGAGATGTTTTGACAGGTAATGTAAAGGCCATAGCGAGTAGGAGATGAAGTGGTCCAATTGTATACTTCCTGGGTACCCTCGGCAAAAAAGATGATTTCCCGATGTTCAGGATCAAAGTATATGGATCGTTGTCCATCGCTTGTGGATTGTACCGAATACCATAGGCCCTGCAGGAAAGCCTCTACCTTCCCTGGTGTCCCATCCACAAGGTTGCGTAGTTGGCGTTGAACCACCGATTTTCGTTCAATTCGATTTGTCCCTACTCGGACGTACTGACCACTGGAGGGATCCCAGTTATAGATTACTTCGATTTGATCCAGAATATTACTCGATTCCAGGTCCCGGCTCAGGGTGGAAATAGGGAAGCTAGGAGCCCGGGTCAGCCCCATCTCATAGGCTTCGGTGCGTTCGGACTCTTTGATCACGATGGATCCGTCCACGGCCAGTTCTGCGATTTTACTAAAAGGGATAGGGGAATTCTTCTCTTTTTTATGGAATACCGTGATGGTCTGTTCTCCCCGGTCGTTGAGTCCCGTAAGAATAGCACAGATGCTCCGATCCCCCAGGAGGTCTTTTGTAAAAAGGCGGAGGGTTTGGGGCCTGGTAATGATCGTTGGACTAGACCAGACCTTTTCATAATTTCCGTTGGTTTCGTTAAAATCGATGTACATGAGGTACACCCGGTTTTCGGCATCCCCATTCTTCCGATACGCTACAAGCTGTTCTTCGCTCGGGTCCCCATCGAAATCCTGGGTAAGTACCGATAGGGGAAGTTCTGTAGGAGAGAGGGCTATTTTTACGTTATTGGAGTCTTCAAAGGCAAGTTGTTCCGTGTCTACCGTATTGGCACTGAGAAACTTTTCTGAATCGATGCGGGGGGTGATAACCTTCCCTGTCTGAGAAGGGGAAGGACCGGATATCTCTTTTTCAGAACCGGTGAGAGCAAAAAATACTACAAGCACCGCTGTAAAGGCGAAAAATACCACTATCACCGAGGTGCCACGGAAGTGTTTCATAAAAATGCCTGCCCATCTTGACAAAAACTATCCCTTAAAAAGGGGCAGTACCCTTTGTAGCACCTTTTGCCGGGTTTCTTCAAGATTATCGGAACTCTTAAAACCCGCCGCATTTTTATGGCCCCCACCTCCGAATCCCTGGGCGATGCTTGCCACGTTGATAGCCCCTTTAGAACGGAAGGAACAGCGGATTACCCCATCCAGGTTTTGTTTAATAAAAATCGAAACTTCTATATCCCGACTTTTGAGGGGAAGGTTGATAAAATGTTCCGCATCTTCATAGGCCGCTCCCGTTTCCAGAAGATCCTCCTTGGTCATATATTGAAGGGCCACATGTCCATTTCCCTGAATTTCCAGGGTGGAAAGCACTTTTTTCTGGAGGAGGAGGGCCCCAATCGAAGCGGTTTCATATAGAGCCTGATACACCTCCGAAGGAACCGCCCCGGCCTCCACCAGAAAGAGGGCTGTTTTAAAAGTTCTGCTTGTGGTTTTAGGATAAATGAAGGAGCCTGTATCATATACGAGGCCCGCATAGGCCGCCATAGCTCCTTGACGGGAAATGGGAACGTTATAGAGACGTACTAAATCGGCGATGATTTCGCTCGTGGCTGCGGCGTCAGTGTCGCTATATACAGGAAGCTGGGTAAGAGGGCTTGGCTCATGGTGGTCAACGATAAAGAAATGGGCCATTTTCTGGAAAAGAACTTCCTGGACCGGCCCTATGTTGTATTCGTCAGAGGTATCTACAATACAAACCCCTGTTTTTTCGGAAGGAAAGGGGGGTACCCCTTCCTTAAAAGCTTTGATATGACCCGCCGGATCCATGAAAAGATGCCGTTCAGGGGTGGGGTCTGAGTTAAGGATGCACACCTCTTTCCCCAAGGAGATAAGTAGTTCCCGTAAAAGAAGTTCTGCTCCCAGCCCATCTGCATCGGGGTTGGCATGGGTAGTAATGATAAAATGGGAAAACCGATGGATAAAGGCCTCTAGCTGCTTTATATCCGCTTCCATGATTACCCCGTATATTCTCCCCTTACGGTTGGTGTTGGCGAGACAAAAGGAAACGGGCATATTCTTCACTGGCCTGCCGCGCTTTCTCGCCTGTTTGTTCAGAAAGAATAATCAGCTTCCAGCCGGCATAATCTTCAACAACCGAATACTGAAGGTACCGCTGGAGTTGGGCCTCCGAACTTTGAGGCCGATTCCCATTGTTTGTCCCCATAATCAAAATGGTGAATACTACGTCCTCTTCTTTTTGGTGGTGTTTTCGGAAAAATTGTCGACCTATTTCGAGGGCCGCCCGATAGTTAGGCTCTTCAGACCGGGTCTGGATCGAATCAAGAAGATTGAAAATTTTGGTCAGATCCTCTTGAGAAGTAAGGGAAACTTCCCCGATCGATTGGGGGGTTGCCGTAATAGGGGTTATGCCGATACGATCGCCAGGTACGCCGATTTCTTTAAGAAATCCTTTTAAGAACGCTATCATTGGGCCAAAGGAGTTTCCCATCGCTGGCGAGGTATCAATAAGGAACATGATGCGCACATTCTTTGTTCGGCTATCCTCCGCAAGAAGACGGATAGGAAAGAGTATCGAGAGGCAAAAAAGACCCCAAAAGCAGCCTGTAAAGGCTTTGTACCACCATTTTCTTCTCATATGCACCTACTATACCACAAATTTGCTTATAGTTTACACCAAAAAATAAAAAAACGCTTTACATTTTTCGAAGAATGTTGATAATCTAGTACATAAGGAATGTTACAACGGAATCACCGTTAATAAGGAGTCAGGATATGGGAGCCATTGACCTGCCCAAGAGCCCTAACGTGTTTCATCCGGAAAAACCGAGTGCTGTCGGTTCACGGAACTCGCTGGCCCAGGAGTACCGGGACCAACAGAAAGAAGTGAACCAACTCCTCGAAGAGGAAACGAATAAAGTTCTCCATCACCTTCAGGCAAAGCTGCCGAAGGAGGTGCTCGAGCGGTTGGACGTGATGGGTGGTTTGAAGGAGAAGTTGTACAACTACTTCAACCAGAACTATCAGAACATGTTTAACCGGTACATCGTGACCGCCGAAGACGAGATGGTCAAGAAGATCCGGAATTATATCGACAAGGAAGAAACCAAGGTCCTTGCTCGATATACCCCCAAGGAAATTGCGGATCTCCTTGACCAGGTTGGTGGGGCCGACAAGTTCAACACCGGTGAAATCGAAAAATCCATCGTGAACATGTATGGTCACCTGCAGGGACACATCCAGCGGGGAGTGAACGACCTGGAAAACCTTACGAACAGCCTGTTGCGGCAAAAGACCGACGTAGGGGCCTTTATCCGGGGCGAAAATGCCTACTCGGTAGTAAAGTGCGCCTTCAAAGACAATATCACCAAGCCAAAGACGGTCTGCGATGTAAAGCTATCGGTGAACATCCTGGATTCGGAACTTATTAGCCCTATTTTCCACTATCAGGTCACCGTAGAGTACCTCATTAAGGATCTCCTTTCCAAACACATCATGGACTGCATCGATAAGGAGATCGAAAAACTCAAGGATGAACGGATCGATCAGGGGCTCGAGGAACTGTCGGATAGCGAGATCATTTTTGCCAAGATGAATAAGGTGGAAAATTACACCGATGATAAGGTAGATGATCCAAAGTCCAAACGCTACTCGATCATTGCCAAGTCCCTCATGGACCGGATCAACGACCTGCGGGCCGAAATCGATCCGGCAACCTTCGATCAGCTCAATATTCGGGAAAATCTGAAGAAGATCATCGACATGGAGAATATCCGGAACCGGGGCTTTAATACCGCGATCAACTCCATCACCTCTATTCTGGATACCTCCAAGATGGGCTATCAGTATATTGAAAACCTCAAGAATGCCCGGGAGCTTATTGTTCGGGAATACGAAGATACGGATGTGGCGAACCTTCCCGATGAACGGTACCAGATCCGGCTGAAGTATTACGATAACGCCCAGCTGCAGGAAGAGCGCAAGGCCTACGATGTGCAGATTAAGAGCTTTGAGACCGAAGTGCAGCACCTCTGGGATGTGCTTGAGATGATCTATGAGGACTCCAAGTTCCTTACCCGGATTACGGACTTTAATGACCTTGCCGCTTTGTACAAGAAGAAGATTAAGCGGAAGATTAAGGACCGCACGGGGGATCCTCTCTACGAAGACATTGCCAAGGTATGGGATGAAGTTTCCTTTATTAAGCCCGGTGAGACCGAAGTAGAGCGGATGAACCGGACCTATCTTTACGAAAAGGATAAGATCCGGCACAAGCTTATCATGATGCGGGAGAAGATGAAGACCATGTATGGGTATCAGTATCCCATTCAGCGTCGGGTCATGGAAGAGCGGCTTAACTTCCTGGAAAAAGAATTTAACCGCTTTGATTATATGATTAACCCCTATCATATCCAGCCCGGTCTCTTGTTGGACGTGGATATCACCTCTATCAAGCGGAAAAAGGCAACCCTGGACGGGATGGCTAACGTCCTCAATGAATTCCTCCATGGGGTTTCCAAGGGCTTCCAGGATGCGGCCTTTGCATCCTTCAGCCGCCGCCGGTCTACGGTACGGCAGGACATTGCCCAGTCCTTTGCGGAGTCTTCGAGCATTAAGGACGCGGTAGATCCGGGCAAGGCCTACCTGGATATGATCAATGCGGAGGAATCGAGCAGCGTGGTTTCTGCCCTGGCGGATTCGGCACCTGCTAAGACCACAGGACGTGGTCGTCCGGCAAAAAAGGAAAGCGCCGCGGTGGTAGATAATACTGGTAAACGGGGACGTCCCCGGCGGAATGCCGAAAAGGGTGATATCCGGGAAGTTTAACCAGTGAATATAAAAATACCGTCGAATTCAGTGCAAAAGGGAAAGTTCCCCAGAAGGGAACTTTCCTAGGAGAAAAGAAAGGGGATGTAGAGTATACCAGCACGGGTTATTTTACGTCCCCTTTTTTGTTAGTGGGCCCTATCCCTATAAGGGCGGAAAAGAATGAGCCGGCCTGCGGGTAAAAAGGGGCCTGTATTAAAAAAAATCCTGAGGAGGTCTTATGGAACAGGTCTTGGAAGTTCTTTCAACGAGGGCTGGATTTAATCGGGTAGTGCGGCATATCAAGAGCACGATTTCCTTGGTGGATGCCCTCGCTCAAAAGCAGAACCTGGCGGATTATGTGTATGAGCTAGGGAATAGGGGGGAAGAAGTAAGTCCCCAGAGAATAGCCCTCCTTTTGCGAATGCTCCTGGTGGATAAGTTTGGTTATGCCTATGGGGCGGTCAATCTTGAAGATGTACCGGATTCACTTAACGCATTAGGAGAGGAATTCCAGAAATGGAAGGCTGTAGACCTCGTGGTGGCCTATTATCATCCTGACATGGACCTCCTCGTGGCAAACCCAAAAGATGAAAATCAATTGCAGCAATTAGAGCCTCTTAAGAAACACGAGTTACTTGTGGTGTATGCGGGTAAATTTGAAAAGGGGTCCGATGAACTCTGTCAAAAAGCGGTAGAAGTCGCCTTGGGCCTTTTTCAAAAAAAGAAGGTTACGATACCCGAAGCGCTCTATACGGGTGAGTTTAGTGTTAAGAAAAAGAGCTCTGCTTCTGGACCAAAGGAAACGGTAAAAAAAGAGACGACTCGGGCTAGTAGCATCCGTAAAAAGAAAGCAACGGAAGGCAAGAAAACGGTGGCCGCGTCTTCTCCCGCGAAAACCCTTGCGCCTGCTACCACCGGTATGGGGCGGCGAATGACTCCTCTTTATTCGGTGGTGGTCCAGAACGAATTGTTCCATAATGGCAACGTGGAAGCATGGAAGCGTATCATCGAAAGTTATAAAACGAAGTATCCCGATCTTGAAGTATATATTTATTACGAGGGGGAACGGATTGTAAATATTAATTCCCTTTTCAAATGGGGGAAGGTAAAACACGGCAGTACTATTCAATTTGCAGTAGCAGGAGAGAATATCCGGGATGTGGCGAAGCTGCAGCGATACCTTATGCAGGGAGCAAGTCCCCAGTTTGAGGCTTTTCTAAAAGGGCCCGTGAGCACGGTGCTTAAACTTTTTTAAGGCAGGCGAGGACACACCATGGATAACATATATTTTTTTAGTGGTCAGGATAGGCTCCCTAAAACGGTGGATCGGGAACTCCTTGGCATTCGGGGTCGTCAGGCAGTAGAATTTGCGGAACTTGGTTTTCCTATTCTTCCGGGTTTTATTATTGATGCCCGGCTTGCAAGTAAATTGGAATCCGTTGATATTCAGCGGGATATAAAAAAATTATTGGATAAATGTGCTCTTTTCGTGGATAAAAAAATAGGAGATCCTGATAACCCTCTCCTTTTGAAAATTGTGGTTTCTTCGAACCTGGCTATCAGTAACTATCCAACCCTCCATAATTTTGGATTAGTCCGCTCGGTGATCGATGGTTTTGCCCGGTGGGTAGGAAATCAATTTGCCGCCCATGAGGTGCTTTTCTTAGTGCGGGGCATGCTTAAAATTGAAGAGTTACTGGCCATCGCAGAAAATGATACGGTCCGTTTGCCTGACATACAGACTCAGCTCCGAAAAGTGGAAGAGGAACTCAAACAGGAGCATCCTGCCGGGGACGCCCTTTCGTATATGAACGAATATGCCCCCTACCTTCCCCTGGGGTTTTTTGATACCGCAGAAGGACAATTGATAAGTGCCCTGCGACGTATTTCGCTGCTCCTGGCGAAGGACGAACAGAATGATAATGATACAGCCCTGATGGTACAGCCCATGGTATACGGGAATTATGGCAAAGACTCCTGTTCGGGCTTTTTCTTTTCCCGCAACATTGTAACGGGAGAAAAGAAACTTCAGGGTGAATTCTATCGGGAAAAATTTAATGAGATTGGGGCCCAGGGGCAGCCTATTGAAAAAATTGGAGTAGATCATTTAAAGCAGCTTGAACAGATAGCCTGGACCCTGGAAGATCGCTTTAAAGAAATTCGTCAGGTTCGTTTTACCGTGGAAAAGGGGAAGCTCTGGCTTATCGAACAACGACCGGTGGAACAAAAATCAACCCAGGCGGATATTAAGTTATTGCTTGATCTGACAAATCGTAAAGTGGTGGATGAGTCCTATATTGTTAAGGCTATTCAGCCCCCCCGGCTTAACGAAATTCTCCATCCGGTTATCGATTTTGCTTCGACCAAGGAACTGCCTAAATACACCGGTGGCATTTCCGGGGCCCCTGGTGCGGCGATTGGTCGGGTGTTCTTTAGCACCGATGCCCTGCTTGAAGCCCATAAGGTGGCGCTCCAAAAGAACGAGGATGCCCGCTTTATTCTGGTAATGCCCGCTACCTTTGCGGATGATGTTAAGGCCATCGAGGTTGCTACGGGAGTCCTGTCGTGTGAAGGGGGCTATTCGGCCCATGCGTCGGTGGTGGCCCGTCAGTACGGTAAAGTGTCGGTAGTAGCGCCGGAAATGAAAATCCGGGGGAAAAAGGCCACGCTGGGAGATCTTTCCTTTGGGGAAGGGGACTACATCACCCTGAATGTTCCCTATTATGGCGAACCGTCGGTGTATTTAGGCAAAGCCTCCCTTATTGAACCGGATCCCAAAGAGTCGGGCCTGCTGGAATATATTCAAATTTGTAAGAAATTTGTAAAGCATTTCCATGTCCGGGCCAATGCGGATAGTCCCCGGGATGCGGCTTTGGCTTCTTCCTTTGGGGCCGAAGGGATTGGTTTGTGCCGGACCGAGCACATGTTCTTCCATAAGGATCGGATCAACGTATTCCGGGAGATGATCCTCTCGGATACACCGGCAGAACGGGCGGCGGCCCTTGAAAAATTAGAGCCCATGCAGCGGGATGATTTTTACGGCATTTTTAAAGCCATGGCTGGCAAGGAGGTAACGATCCGCTTGCTGGATGCGCCACTCCATGAATTCCTTCCCCATAACGATGAGGAACTCCAGTCCTTTATGGCATATCTCGAAAAAGCCCGGGGAAAGAAGCCCTCTAAGTCGGAACTCCTTGCCCGGATCGAAGCCCTCGCGGAATTTAACCCCATGCTTGGTCACCGGGGCTGTCGTATCGCCGTCTCTTATCCAGAAATTTACGCCATGCAGGTGCGCGCCATCTTTGAGGCGGCCTACAAACTCCGGGAAGAAAAAATCGATGTGCGGCCAGAAATCATGGTACCGGTAGTGATGAACGCCTCGGAGGTAAAACTCATCATCTTTGGGAAAAAGATTGAAGGGAAAAACTATCGGGGTATTGTAGAGATCGAAGAAGAACTACGAAATCAACGGGGGGCGAAGCCCCTTCCTTATCGGGTTGGCACCATGATTGAACTTCCCGCCGCCGCCCTGGGGGCAGGAGAAATTGCCCGGTATGCCCAGTTCTTTAGTTTTGGGACTAATGACCTTACCCAGACAACGCTGGGTATTTCCCGGGATGATTTTACCTCCTTTATGCCCGATTATACCCTGTTCGACCTTTTGGAAGGGAATCCCTTCAGTACCCTGGATCCCCGGGTAAAGGAACTGGTGGCCCTCGCGGTAGAGCGGGGTAAGATGACCCGGCCTGACCTGGTGTGTGGCCTTTGTGGTGAACATGGGGCAAACCCCGCCAATGTGCGGTTCTGTATGGAAGCGGGACTTGACTATGTGTCCTGTTCCTCCTATTCGGTGCCGATTGCGCTTCTTGCGGTAGCCCAGGCGGAACTTGAGCGGAACGCCACAAAGGGATAGCCTACGGGCTGACCAAAACCGGTGGGGAAAAAGAGCCGCTTTTGCTTCGTAAGGTAGGCAAGCTGCCACCAGGCTTCCCTCTTCGATGGGAGAGGGAATGCAAGTGAGGGGTGTGGTAGATAGATGAGTGGTGGTGCGCCATGGGTGTGCACCGCTATGAGGATAAACGCTTGTATTATATGAATTTATTTCAGCTTTCATTCCAGTTTCAAAATATTCGGGCCCTGGCCCTGGACCTGGATGGGACCATTTTACATACCGATGCTTCCTTAGGAACCTATACAAAGGAGACCCTCCGGCTTTGTATTGAACAGGGGATAACGCTTATTTTTTGTACCGGCCGTAGTCCTGAAGGGGCCGAAGCCTACCGGGCAGCTATCGGCGCCAGTGGCCCTATGGTCTTTTATAATGGGGCCTGTGTGGTAGATGTTCCTGCAGGGGAGGTGTTACAGACCACCCTTCTTGAAAAAGAGGTGGTCCTTGCCTGCCTTTCTCTTGTTCGGAAAGAGGACCTTCATTTTCAGGTGTATACCCCTGATAACCGGCTGTACTATGAAAGGGATCGGCCGGAAGCAGGGGCGTATGAAAAACGGACCGGTGTGCATGGTACGGTAGTTGATATCGAGCGCCTTTTTACTGCTCCGCCTAGGGGTACCCCTCACGGAAGCTGTTATCCCGGGGTTATCAAGGCTATGGTGATCGCTTCACCCGAGCAGCTTTCGCTCGTGGAACGGTTTCTTGATGAACGGTATGGCCCCGCGGTCTATCATACCCGCAGCCATGATACGTACCTTGAAATTCTTTCTCCCGCCGTTTCAAAGGGGAAGGCCCTTGCCCGAGCCCTGGAACTCCGGGGGCTTACCAAAGAACAAACCCTCGCCTTTGGGGATGGCGAAAACGACCTTCCCCTCCTCGATGTGGCCGCCTGCCTTGTGGCCCCCGAAAATGCGGACCCCCGCCTTAAAGAGCGGGCCTGCCAGGTGGTGCCTTCCTGCGATGAAGAAGGGCCTGCCCGCTTTATTCGCCGGTATGTGCTGAAGACGGAAACCTAGGAGATCCTTTTCAAGGTAGGCTGTTCTTTTATCTTGCTGGAAGTGGGAAGAAAGCTCTTTTTCTAAATGAATGGAGACGAGTTCCTATTGAAAGCTGTCAGGATGTGTTTTTATGTTGAAAAGGGAGGCGGAAGGGCTTCCTGAAGAGAAGAGAGGTACCCTCGCCGCTCGTACAATATTCGATACCCTCCTTCCAGGACTTCCTTCGTACCAGGGTCTAAGGGGAGTGCAAGCCATTGGGGAGAGGTAAGGCCAAATTCGATTTCTTTGTCTGTGTAAAAAACCCGGAGAGATGTAAGAAGCCCGTAGTTTTCTTGGGTAATCCTCAAAGGTTCTCCAAAATGGTGGAGCCATTTTCTCTCAGATAACAGGGACTCCCACTGGCTACTGATGATGACCAGGTCTATATCAGAGTCTGTTCGGGCCTCTCCCCGGGCATGGGAACCGACCAACAGAATCGCATCGATGTCACATGCGGAAATCTGGGTAAACTCCATAAGAACAGGAATAACTCTCTCTATCAGAGGATCCATCATTTTACCTTGCGAAGAATAGCCTCTTTTAGGAATATAAAAAACGGCCCCTTCCCTACTGAAAGGGGCCCTTTTCCTTTTTA